>JAALOO010000745.1_pt1 | contig 27200 bp, 39 predicted proteins | sample 7257641 | NCBI WGS metagenome assembly JAALOO01 (sample SAMN14085613, study PRJNA598686) | mite metagenome | biome: ENVO:01001000; feature: ENVO:01001002; material: ENVO:01001226; isolation source: single female mite from University of Michigan culture on fish food culture... ...
AGAGAGAGAGAGAGAGAGAGAGAGAGAGAGAGAGAGAGAGAGAGAGAGAGTCCACGCCCGATCCAAGCAAACTGAGTGGGAACCGCTGTGACTGTGACTGTGTGTGTCTGCGGCACGACCTGCAGAGCAGCGGCACTGCTCTATATTGCCTTCTGCTGCTGCTGCTGCTGAAAAATTTCTCAATGACTCGTTCACTGCAGTTCGGCTTTGATGTCATCTCGCAGTGATGCAGTCTTGCCGTCTACTCGCTGCTCGCCAAGTGGACCAGCACTGGCCGATTGCCAGACTACAACAGAACTCTTTCAACAGTGAGACCGTTTTCTGCCTCTTCGTGACCCAGTGAGCCCCAGCTATTGGGCCTGCTCCTTGCCGCGTCAAGTTTGCGGGTATGAGTTGCTGCTGCAGCTGCTGTCGGTGCTGCTGCTGCTGCTCTTTGGCTAGTGCCCTCCAGCCCAACCAGCATGGACGCATCTCAGAGGGTGGAGCAGTCCTTGGATCAACGCCCTCGCCCCAACAGCATCCTATCACCCCAGCGTCTTGGAGCACTGCCTGCAGGCAGTAGTGCCAGTGTCCTTTCCTCCTCTGCAACCGCAAACAACAACAGTCCCACCACCGCCACCACCACCACCAATGCTAGTCAGAACTTGGTGATTTCCTCAAACGATGATTTTCACTGGTGCGCCGAGATGGACTACCAGTTCGGCCAGTGGTGAGTGGAGTACTGGAAGGGAGAGAGTACAGTACAGTGGGGTAGAGTGTAGTGTGTAGTATGTCTTTGAGGCCTGTCTAGCGGAACAGTTGCTCATTAGAGACGCTCACCTATCTACCTACTTAGCAAGTCGTAGAGACACGGTGCAGCCGCCTAGACGACAGCTGGCCTGTATGTGTTGCACAGCCGGAACATTGGACAGAGCACGGCCACTAATCACTGCTTGTAGCGATAATTCTTTCAGGTCGACGCATTCACAGCGAGGTCTGTTCGAGAACACCGCCAGTCAAATATCGTTCACCTCCAACTCTGACTCTTCAGTCAGCGCCGGTCGCTACCACAAGAACTTTGATATTCACCTCGCCCAGATTGACATTGAGACGTTCACCAGTGAGGACATTGAGCGCATCAGCCACAACTCCTTCAGTCGACCGATGGAGGACTCGGCAGACACACTCAGGTTGGTCCTGTCCTCGTACAGTGCTGCATGCACTCACTGCCTTCTATTTACTTACTCTCTTCCTGTCTCTTACTCGCTGTAGGATTGTCGAATCACTGCGGTCATTGAATGTGGCAAACGGAGAGCCGTCAAAGCAGCAGCATCAACAGCAACAACAGCAACAACATCAACAGCAGCAGCTACTACAGCTGCCAAGTGATGACTGCGAGGCTCTCTCTGTTGACAGTCTCGATTTGAGTCTCGATAACGAGATCAATGCCCAGCTGATTCAAAAGTGCTCAGAGCGCGACAAGACGCGCTACAAGATTGCCATGATTGACACTAGTGTGCACTCGCAAATGCAAAACAGTGCCATCTCCACTCACTCTGACATTGACTGTGTTCTGAACAACCATCCCCATCAACCCCACCACCACCATCACCACAACAACAATAATCACCACAATGCCCACCACCCCACTCATCACCCCCATCATCAGCAGAATCGATCGATGGCCAATGGACCGGCGGCGAACCTTCAGCTGAACCTCAGTCGACGCGCCAAAAGTGATCACCGATGCAGCAACCCCTTTATTGCCTCGTTGCAGCAACAGCAACAGTGCGACAACAGCAGCAGTAGCAAAAACTCCAGCGTTGAGACGTTACAGTCGCCCGGCTCTCTAGTGCAGATGTTCATCCAGAACAAAATTGGCTCCAATGAGAACTCAGCTGTCCTGGAGGGCTGCTACCCAGTCAGCAATGGCAACTACCTGAATGAGAGTCTTTCTAAATGTGATATGAACGGCTTCAGCGGCAACTACCACAACAACACTAACAACAACAACAGCGGCACCTTCTACGGGCGTCAGCTCTCTCAGGGCAGCGGAGATCCTCTGGGCGGGAGCTACCTGGCTGAGGACCCACTGGAACAGAGTGCCGCCAGCAACAGCTTGAACACCGTCGACTCGAATGAGCTGCCCCTGCATGTGCTCGATCTCAGCAAGAAGCTGCGCTCAATGAACCTGAACAAGCAGACGCGCTTCGGCTCCACTTCGGCCTCCTCAAACACCTCCTACACCTCGACGACCACCTCCTCTTCGGCGGCCACCTTTGACCGGCGGAAGACCAGTGGCGGCCAGACTGTGAGTGGCTGCAGCACCAATCCCTTTCTGCAGACTGGCGGCAGCAGTGGTGACAAACGCACTCGCACCACCAGCACACAGTTCCCGGAGATGTTTCAGGACAAGGAGGTGCAGGCGTCCTTTGAAGAGGACGAGAGCAAGGATGCGCCCGTCCTAGTCTACTACCCCAACTACTCCCTGCCTGATCTTAGCTTTCTGCAGGACATCTTCCGACAGGACAACCACTCTCGCCAGCCCATTTACCTCTCTCCGGTGAAACACGAGCCGCCAAAGATGGCCGCTGACGGAGGAAGTGCTGGCACTTCGACAGCAGCCAGTGGAGAGGTGAAACGGCGAGTGGCGACGGGCAGCAGCAGTGCCACCACACAGCGAAAGTGCCGACCAAAGTCCTACACTGACTATGAGACGCTACTCAGCCAGGACCTGTGCGAGATCAAGGACTGGGACTCGCTGAACCTGCTGCTGCCGGACGACTTTAGGGAGTTCATTGAGAAGAACAACTTGCTGAGGACGCCCTCCAACAGCAGCACCACCTACACCAGTGAACAGCAGCAGCAGTTCGGGCAGCCTGGTGCCTACCCCATCAGGACGACCATTCCCAACAGCCGAGCGCCGCACTCGGTGAAGATGCGATCTCACGCTCGACGGGAGCAGCCGTCGACGAAGCGGTACTCCCTGCAGGAGGCGCATTACGACTCCTCCAACCAGCAGTACTACTACCAGAACAACCCACACCTTCGGTACTACCAACCGACGGAGGGAGACGGACAGCACCACCACCACCATCACCACCACGATCTGGTCAACCAGCTGAACATGACGCGCAGTCAAACGATGCCCAACTGCCAGGCAGGCGGCTTCCAGGCAGTCGGTCCTTCCATGATCGGCGGTGGTGGCGGGCCCTACTGTCCTCCTCCTCCTCCTCCCCCGTCGGCCAATTACTACCAGCACTTTCAGCAGCAGCACCAGCACAGCGGCAATCCTTGCTGTGGCCACGCCTGCTGTCACTCTGGCTGCCACTCGCCTTCCTTTCACTCCTCGCAGAATTCGCCCTCTTCGAAGCCTCCGAACTTCAACTGGGAGATGCTCTCTTCGTCTCGCTTTCAGAAGCTGCTCTCCTTTCTCAGTAAGCTGGACGAGTGCGCGCCGGACCATTCCGACCACTCGACCAGCACCACCAAAGCGGATACGCAGCAAAGCAAGGCCGCCAGCCATAATAATAGTATTACCACTGCTAATGAACAAAGAGGTTCGGCTCAGAAACGGGCCAACAGGAGTAGTGCCACTGTGGAGCGCGAACAGGCAGCAGTGACACCGCCTAACCGAACAACAAGGCCATCTTCGATGAGAGCCCCTTCCAGGTTGGAGCACAAATCAAAGACAGTGTCTACTGGCACAACAACACCAACTGCAGCAGCAGCCCCAGTGACTAACAAACAGCAGTCAGTAGGCAGTGGCAAAGTGGGTGCAAACCTACTGTCCAAGGCAACTTCTCCGATGAGTACCAACCGCGAGGTGGCCAGTCGACGATCAGGCAATGCCGCTCCAGAAACATCAAAGACAAAGATCATTCTCAAGCGGCCGACGACACTGAAGAATCATGGCGGAGGCGGTGGTGGCGGACATTCTGGCATTCCAGTGCCGAAGCGCACCTCCTCCAGGTCGATGATTCCGACGCCTCTGTCTGTCGGCTTGAGACACTCAGGCAAGGAGTCAACACGGACCAAAGAGCGGCTCAAGGGCAGTGCTAATTCGCAATTCTAGTCACACAGACAGACAGATAGAGACACTGTTACTTCCTTAATTGATAACTTTATTTTTGATATTATTTAATTTATTTTCCTTTTTTGTTTGCAATTATTTTGTGTGTCATTGACGTCACATTAACCCTCTTCCTCCTTTCCTTCCTTTCCTTTTTCTTTCACTTTCCTTCACTACAATACACACCCACACACCCACTTATTTGTGCAATAATGGCCCGCATTTAGCCTTCTCCGGAAACAAACGTTGTATTGATCAGCAAGAAGCGGAAACAAAGAACAGCGTTTTGATTTGCACGCAAATAAATAGAGCTAAAACAGGAGACCAATGGAGAGTTGGGGTGTTTGAATTGTAAAATACCTCGGCAATTAAACATTGTCAACACGTCAAAAGTTGCCGGAAATCTAAGATTAAAAATTAAAACAATTTGAAGAGAGATAGGGGTGTGTGGATGACGGCCCCAGGGTAATTGTGATAGTGGGGCCAGTCAGGGTCCAATTGGCATCTGCATGATGCACTGCCACCGGCACCTCACTCGGCGGCAATGATGCGCACGGTGTTGGTGGAGCCCGAGCCGGCCTTCCACCCGGTGACCACGACAATGGTGTCGCCCTTGGAAATCACGGCGAGCTGCTTGCCCAGGTTCAATCCCACCTGAATGCGATTGTCCACGTCTCGGGGCCAGTCATCGGACTTGGGCGTGTCGACGACGTACGGGAGAATGCCGCGGTAGAGGTGCGCCTGACGGGCGACCATGGCGTTGCGAGTGATGGCCAGGATCGGACAACGGGGACGGTACTTGGAAATGAGGTGCGCAGAGCGACCAGTGGTCGTCAGCACAATGATCGCAGCGGCGCGCGATTTCAGCGAAGCCTCGACGGCGGCCACAGCCACAGCGGTGTTTGTGTCGCACGGAATCGGGGTCTTCAGGCTGAGCTCAATGAAGACGCTCTGGGAAGAAAGAGAGAAAACAGTGATTAAAGCTGATTTTTATCTGAAATACCAACCTTGGTGAAGAGAGCTGCCTCTGCTTCCAGCGAGACGGCGTGCATCATCGAGACAGCTTCCAGCGGGTAGTCACCCTTGGCCGTCTCACCAGACAGCATCACACAGTCGGCGCCATCGAGAACGGCATTGGCCACGTCGGAGACCTCGGCTCGAGTCGGACGGGGCTTCTTGATCATGCTCTCCAGCATCTGAGTGGCGCAGATGACCGGCTTGCCGGCAACGTTGCACTTGGCAATCATCATCTTCTGCGCCAAAAAGACCTTCTCGGGAGGAATCTCAATGCCCATGTCACCGCGGGCCACCATGAGGCCGTCACTCTCGCGAATGATCTCGTCAATCTTCTTGACGCCCTCGTGGTTCTCCACCTTGGAGATGATCTTAATGTCGGCGCCATTGTTCTGCTGCAAAATCTGGCGAATCTCCTTGACGCCGTTGCCGTTGCGAATGAAGGAGGCAAAGACCATGTCCACCTCGTTCTTGCAGCCAAACACCAAATCCTCCTTGTCCTTCTCGGAGACGGCGGGCAGATCGACAAGAGCGCCGGGCAGGTTGACGCCCTTCTTCGAGCCCAGTCCGCCGCCATTCTCAATCATGCAGATAAGGTAGTCGGGTCCTGGAAAAAGTGTGTCATGATTTGAAAACCTTTCTAAAACCAAATAAGAATGCTTACCAACTTCCTCGACGATCAGCGAGATGAGTCCGTCATCGACGTAGACGCGACTACCCTTGGACACCACCTTGACAATGTTTTTGTAGTCGAGGTAGACGACGCTGAGAGAGCACTTCTCCTTGAAGGAGTCATCAGTGGTCAACTTGATCTTGTTGCCCTTCACCAGTTCGATCTCAGCACTGGCTCCCTGCAAAATGAAAGATTATTAACATGACTCATCACAACCAAAAACGATGACGTTTACGTACACCCTCAAGCAGACCGGTACGGATTTCCGGACCTTTGGTGTCCAGAGCAATGGCAATGGGCAGATTGGGGATGCCCAGCTCCTGGCTGGCAACCTTGGCAGCCTCACGCACATTCAAAATAGTTTGCAGATGGTACTGGCAGAACAACAAAAGATTAGTTTTGTTTGTATATTACAATATTCTTTTGCCACAAACCTCGTGAGTGCCATGAGAAAAGTTCATGCGGGCCACATTCATGCCAGCCTTGATCATCTGCACCAGCTTGGGGATCTCGCGAGAGGCAGGACCTGTGGCAAAAACATGGAAACTGTCAGATTGCAAACCAGTCATTAGGTGTTAACAACAGACCGATGGTGCAGACGATGCCGGTCTGACGATGAAACGGGGGCTTCGAGTCAATGTCAAGCGCACTGAGCGAGTCCAGACGAGAGTCGGCGTCGTTGGCACGAGCCTGGAAAGCAGGAGTGTCTTCAGCCATGGTGCTGTACTTTGGGCGATTTTTCTCCAAAAGCTTGCTAAATGGGAGAAAACAAAAAAGGTCATTAGATGTCATTTGGCAGGAATACTGGTAAACGATAAGATGAACCTCAAAACTTCGATATGCATGGTGAAGGAGGGAAAATGCGAGGCAGATGAAGCACAAAATAAGAGCACTGATCGAGAACGCGTACAACAAGCTAATGCCAAACTAGCCATTGGACTGAGCGCGTCACTGGCTAGTCAGCAAATCGAACTTCTACTCTAGCGGTACATTTGTCATTTCGAATTTGACCGACATTCAAATTGAAACGTGTAGCATAGCCGCGCGAAACACCAATGCAAGAGGACATGTTTAAGAGTTTGCATCTTTGATGACTTACCGCAGTGATCACTAAAGAATATCTTGAAGAGAAGCTTCTATGTCTGTGTGTCAATGTGTGTGTGTGCGGCTGGCACAGACGAGGTGACTTCTGTCTTTGGCGGAAAATCAAGTGTGCGAGAGGATGCAGCAAAGACTTCTCTTCCTTCAGTGTTCTACACCAGTTGAAGTGCCAATACACACACACAGACACCAACACCAAATGAAGGTCGAGTAAAAGTGCACACCGATGTAAGCTGGCTGCAGAACATGCGTTGATCGGTTAGATGGTTATATATAACCGACAGAACCACTAGCATGCGCCGAGCCGATGTATGAAGTATATGTGCCAGGGCAGTGTATATGAGTGTAAACGACTGTGTGAGTGTGTCAGTGTTCAGCTGATGGAAAATCGACGACAGCTCCAGTGCTGCACCGGTCACCGGTGCCGAGTGTACAGCACACCATATGATGACATTGAGCAATTCTTTTCATCTGTCAACTGGATCTATCATCACTACCACCACCAGACACTACAGTAGCGCCACTTTAAATGTAGTCGACTGATAAAGAACAGAAAATCTGTCAGTTTTGTCTCGTTAAAAAATCTGATTCTTGTGTTGAATTGTCTTGAAACTTTATTACATAAGAATTTGTACAATTTTATATAAAAACAGATCAGATAAAGTAGTTGTAGCTAGGGAAGCTGATTTTTGAGCTGTTCCAAGATGCCGTGGATAATCTGCCGAAGGTTCTGCGGTTTGCAGTGCTCCTCCAGCCAGCCAATTGTGCAGGCGGACAGTTCACTGAAATTGTTCACCTGCACTGATGAGTCGAATGAGTGAAAGAGATTGTCGCAGACTGCCTTGAACACCTCAAACTTGGTCTCATCGGAGATCATCTGTGCGTTGTAGTTGAGGCAGCTCTGCTGTTGCGTCTGCTGGTGCTGCTTGACCATGTCTTCGTAGTTGCTCTTCATGATCTCCTGGCCTAGGACATCCTTACGAAGCATCTGCAAGTCCTTGTCCCGCTTGTGCTTCTGCTGCTGCAGCGTCTGAATGTACTCGATGCTGCGCTGGAGGATGGCCGCCTTGCTCAGCTTGTACGAGGAGACACTGTCCTGTTGAGTGCAGCTGGGCACCAGCACCTGCAGGTCCTCGTAGCCCTTCTTGATGGCATCACGACGCTTCTGTTCAGCCTGTGTGTGCGCCTCTCGGCGTCGTTCCTTGTAGCTGGTGCCCGACTTCTGGTCGCTGTCCTCGTCCTCAGAGGTTAGATCGGCATTTTGGGAGGAGAGCATCATCTGCAGCACTGACACCTTTCCCGCCTGTACACTGAAGTTCACTTGTTTTCGCGTGGTCCGAAGAGGTGGCAGAGTTGAGCCAGCGCCGAGGAGAGTAGTGAATGAAGCACGAAGAGGACGACAACACTGGCAGCCCTGGTGGAGACATCGCAGACACACGGACACATGCACACAATCACCACAATCATCCCATCGACAAGCACTATCGCGCCTGCCTGTGTAGTGCTACGGCAGTGGTGCTCGTAGCTCCTCGCAGATAGCACCTCGATGCGACGCTGTACAATGCTTCCCTCCATGCCACTCTCCGTCCTCTGACTCAGACATCATCACCACTACCACCACCACCACGGCAGTGCCTGTTGATCAACAGTGGATGCAAGCACTGAAAAGCAGGCAACTTGTGGCAGCTGCAGCACTCGGCACTCATCATCACTTCACCAGTCGCAACGTCTGCTCATGGCTAAATCACAGGGTTTAATCACGCTCAAACTAGTTGTACATCAGGAATGGATTAAAATGGTTCATTCGAAAATCAGTCACCTTTTCCAGTAACTGATTGCCTTCAGATAGAGCAAATGAATTTCCAATAATCGGTGATGATGATGATGCTTGGAGCAACAGTGTCACAGACTTGTAGTCCATATGCATCATTTAGTGTTTGAAAAACCAGGCAGTACCTAGCAACAGGAGAAAACAAAAACAGTAACGCAGGCGACAATCAAAATGCGAATGGATAGATGCGCGCGTAAATCGCATCTCAAAATATGATGGCGGAAATTCAATATTACATTTGAATTAACTCTCCAAGTCAACTACAGCCACTTCTTAACTGTAATTTATTTGCCAACTGCAGTCAAGTGACTGGCTGTGTCTCACTGCCAAGTCCATCAGGCGTGCAACAAGTAAAAGCGACTTCTTTGAGGCAGCAAATCTGAAGACGGCAAATCAAAGATTGGTGCAATGGGAGACGTCACCAAGCAAACATTTACTGAGTACTACTGATGGCGGTTGTGGTGGCCACATCTCCTTTGGTGCACATTCTACAAAAGAAATAGTACTGCTCTACTGATAAGACCGGTCTGATTGCTCTAGGGGAGGAAGGCAGAACGATCGCAAAAAAGTCCTTAATTCTGACATTTAAGAGTAGATCTACGTTTATGACCCCTTTTAAAGCCAGCCAGAAAGGTATCGACCGGCGCAGCTGAAGCTCAAGCCCTGATCAAACGCATGACACTTTTGCCTGTTGAACACTTCGGAGTATTTTTTTTCACCGCGAATATCTCTCTCCGTATCAGTGCTGATACAGAGCGTGGCAGAGCACTGTCTGGTGGCCGATACGACGTAGAAAGGCGGCGGCCATTGGAGGGGCAGAGCACTGGCAAAGGCACTGTCAGCTTGGTCCCTTGACGACGCCTGCAAGAGCAGCAGCGAGAGTGTAGGATTCATCAGCCGAACGATTTCTCCTCTTGCCGCTCTGCCGCAGTGCGCAACTCTCTCGCTGTGTGTTTGTTATAAAACTCGCTCATCTGCCTCGGTTTGATTTTGCGTCGCTCTTCACTTTTTCGTCAACAACTCTCGTCAGTTCGTTCTACAGCTTGCTCTCTTCTGATCACCATTCATTCTTCCTCTTTGCCGTTCGCCAAGATGAAGTTTCGCCTTCTCTTAGCGGTTGTTTCGTTCATCGGCCTAGCCGGTAAGTGGAATATCGTGTCCTAACCTGGCAACTCAACTGTCATAACAACACGTGACTTGAATACAGGTACAACTACCTACGCTGACCAGTGCCAGGCCTGCAAGAGCATCTTCAACTTTGTCTCTAAAGTCACCCACAATGCCGACGAGAATGTGAAGGGACAGCTTGCTGATCTGTGCAGCGAGTACTCCATGTCTGGAAAGCAGGCGAAAAGCTGGGTATGTTGTCATGTCACATGACTGCAAGTCCTGGAGAAATTTTAGTTACCAACACCTTTCCTTGCAGTGCCTCAAATCTGTGGATGCCTTTTTCAATGTGATGAACAAAAACTTGGTAAGCGTTCAAGTCTGACTTTGACTTTGATTCACTAACCGACTGTCATTGACTGCTTGAACAGAATACGAGCACTGTTTGCTACGATATCAATGCTTGCATTGACGAAAACGATAACGGCATTCGAGAGCTTCAGAATATTGAAGGAAAGGAGGACTGTGATTTCTGCGTCTTTGTGACAACCAAAGTGAAAGAGATCCTTTCTGGTAGCCCCACTGAGATTGAGATCAAAACCATACTCGAGGATGGCTGTCACTCACTGGGAAGCTTTGAGAAGGAGGTTAGTTTCGTCTGCCTTTACATTGCCGCCGTCTGCACAATCAACTGACTGTGTTCCTTATCTCACTTTTCTGTTTACTTTCCACTCTTGCCAGTGTCTGAGCTTGACTGATGACTACGTCGATCAACTGGTCGCCTTCATCAACACGAATTTCCAGCCAAGACAACTGTGCAAGTCGCTGAACGTTTGCGCCGCTCGAACTGGTCCTCTTTCGCCTGTAAACACGGTTCTGCTTCCATCCGCCACTGATCTGGCCAATGTTCTTCCCCTTAACATCACTTTGGATTCTGAGACGGAAACTGAAGTAAAGTCGCCGGTGAGTGACATCAACTGCGATATCTGCAAGAAGCTTGTCAAGATTATCCAGGCCCAGCTGAAGGACAATGCCACTGACCAGGAGATTCTCAATGTCCTCACCGAAGTTTGCGATCTTGCTCCCTCAAGCGATCGTCAAAGCTGCAAGACTGTCGTCGCCGATTACACCAAGCGACTGATTCAGGTGCTCACTCAGGACATTGACTCCAATCTGGCCTGCACTATGGTGGGTCTATGCGTTCCTCAGAGCTTCCTGAACTACATCAACGGTCACTACGTGAAAAAGCCGGAACTTCCCACTGTTGACCGAAATGTTGTCTGTGTGGAGTGCCAGCTCATCACCCACTTCCTCCAGAATGAGTTGTACAACTACAAGAATGAGGAGCAGATTGAGGAGTTTCTGATGAACCACTTCTGCAAGAAGGTGTCGTGGTACATCAACGAGAACAGCTGTGACAACTTTGTCCAGCAGTACGGTCCTATCATCATGCAGACTATTGCTCAGGAAGTTTTTGATCCGACCACCTTTTGCTTTAAGGAAATTCATGTTTGCCCTCGAACTAAGTTCACGAATGACTTCACCTCCAACCACCACAATGACCGCCGCTGCCAGATGTGCCAGGATATTGTCAACAATCTCAACCAGGTCGGAAGCCAAGACCTTGAATTGGATCCGTTGATTGAGAAATCTTGCGATACTTTGCCGCAAGCTCACCGTGTCGAGGTAAAAAGACTTTTTTTGCCCTTGAAACAGCTGTAACAAATAATTTTTCCCAATCAGTGCGCTCTCATGATGAAGGCTTTTGGTCCCTACTTCTTTGACGTGATCAATCACCAAGACAATGCAAAGGAAATTTGCAAGGTACCATTTTTTTCTTGACTAACTATGCTTGACACTCACCGTTTTTGTTTCAGTCAATCGACATCTGCTTTACTCCTGGTAATGTTCACCTCCTCGGAGGCCACAAGTGCACTTTCGGGCCCTCCTACTGGTGCCACACTGCAGCTCATGCCAACGCTTGTAATGTAAGTTTTGTGGCAGTAAGCCATTGCCCTACCTCTGGCTAACCCTTTCTCTTCTTCAGGCTCATGATTACTGCAGCTCAAAGGTGTGGAAGCCCATCAACAACTAGTAGCCACTAGCACAGTTACTCCAGCTCAACAGCAGCACAGCAGCAGCAGCTACTTTATAAGCATCTACTTTACTTTCTCTGCTATTTGATGTACACCATATTACAATAAACTTTTTATTATTATAATATAGCAATAGAATATAAATGTTAACATGCCTCTAATAAACAGAAGTTACAATAAAATGGAAATAAGATTAGTTCAGCTGAGCTCGGATCTCTTTATGCAAGTGGCACAGCAGATCCACGTAGCTTAGTCCCTCCAGTTTGCTGAAAAGAAACAAAATCAGATTAGATAAACAAATACTGCCTAGCACATTGCGACTCACCTTTCACCAGCATTTCGGGTCACAACTTTGGTATCTTCATAGAGAAAGCTTCGAAAGACTGACTCAATCTTCTCGATGCCCTGGCGGATGATGAACAACTTATAACTGCACTTTCTTTCAGACTCAATCTTTTTGATTAGACGATTTATGAATTGCGATTCATTAGTAAGCAAGCTTGGTAGCCCCTAAGGTGTGAAATAAACAAGTGTTAAAAACTTCAAACATGGAAATTGACGGCAAAAACATTACCCCTTCCAAATGAATCTTTGCGGCAGAATCCACCGAATTGCCAAAGAGCCCATTAAGAAACTTTACATTTGAACAACCTGAAGTGGTTATCATAAAGAGAACGTAAAATCCGGTCTCCAGAATAAAGCCCAGTGCTGGAGCGTTCAGTTTGTAGCTGGAGCATCTAATTTGCGAATATTTGAGATTTTCTTCGTTGGCATCCTCGTACTTTGCAGGAAAAAAGTACAAATTGTCATTACGTTTCAACAATAAACGAACAAACAGAACTTACCTCAATCTTATAAAGTCGCGGGTACAAGAACACCTGGCTCAGTGAAGGATGAGCTCCGAGCATCTTCAGCTGCGCAAGTGCCTTATCGTCTGGATTCATCTCCGGACCTCCATCGATGGCATCGCACTTTAGTATGCCACAGGTGTACATTGGGAGAAGCTTGAGTGACTCGGGTAAAATTAATTGACCTGTAAAGGGAACAAGTTCGTTATAAAAAAGGTTACATTTTACAAACTAAAAGAAGTTACCGAGAGAAGTTCCAGGCTGAGCACAGTGTCTTCGATAAGATGTCAAAATGTTAATGACTCGAGCGATGATTGCCTCCTTCGTCTGTTGAATAGTTTTGTCTCCTTTGCGAAGATTGTACACAGCTGTAAAATACAAAGCGTTTAGGTAAGCAGTCATCCAACCAACCCAAATGCAAAGTGTTACCATTTCGTGCAATTAGATTAACTATCGTATCACAACAAGAATTTCGGTAGATATCACTGATCACTTGGCAAGGGGCGAGTGCCAAATTATGCAGCCGAACTCGTCGTTCTCCTGAGAGAGAGGTGTAAAGGACTGCGACTTGAATAATGACGTGCTCATCGTCGGGCAGCTTGTCGTCGTATTTGAAGTCTACAACCAAACTCGAGCTTGTGTTCAATGCGGCGCACTCAATATCATTGGGTAGAGTGAGGTGAAAGTTTCCATAAGTGTCGTGAGGTCTGATGCCAGTTGAGGTTCGCACTAGAAAGATGTGTTAAAAGGACGTCTGTTTAAAAATATGAGCAATCAAAAGTACCTTTGAGAATGCAATCAAATGCATAACTTGAATACAGCGAGTACTTCAAGTCGGTAAGAAAGGCGTCGGAGAAATCGTTAAAGTATTTGAAAATGGCTCCAGTTCCACTCAGTCGAGTCAGCTCTCCAAGAGTGGCAACATCCAAATATGAACCTGTAAATAATGAAAAAATGTAATTTACTGAAATACTACAAAACGAATGATGCTTACCATTGGCAGGCGGAAAGAGAAACAGCTCGACACCACTGGCAAAGTCCTTGACACACTTTTGCCCCAAACCTAGGTAGTATTTGTTGAGTTCGGGTGAAAGGACAGTCTTCTCTTTGTCCGAGCCGAGAAGCTTTCGAATTTCATCGATTGAATTTGTCCAGCGAGGCTTCAGGCGCCCAGGCGTGTCTGTATCATTGCCATAAGTGGGAAGCGTGCAGTGGAAGAGGTAAATCTTGCCGACGGGAATAGTTTCGTACGTCTGATTCTGGTCTTTATCAACAATAACTTTGTTGGCCTGCTCCTGGTTAAACCAGTTGTTGACGTCAACTTGGGTGGTCATCAAGGCGGCTTCAATCACCGGACCTAAAATAGTTTGCATCTCCAGCTCCTCGCTTGCGTACAACGATGGCAGAGTTTTCAGGAAACTAAAATGGACAAATCGTATAAAAATTTACAGTCAATACCTCCAGCACAATCACCTTTCAATTTTGTCCAAATGCACCAGTGGGTCCACTAAAAAGGTGTTCAGTGGAGGGAACGGAGTTGACAGGTCACAGACAACATGGGCCTGCCCATTATTTACAATGTCGTACAGCTGAATCTTGGAGTTGTAAGTGACAAAACCGACCATTGGTGGATATGAGTTTGGATTGAGAGGGTCCCTTTAAAAGAACGGGTCAATATTAAATCAAAGTGACAAAAATAAAAACAATTACTTTGGAAAGTTACGAATGATATCAACAAGATTTGTCGACAGATAGTTCAAAATTGGCTTGGACGTTTCAGTAAGTTCGCAAGCAAAGATGATATGTGGACGCCGATTATTCATGACATCTGACAAAGGTAAACACGTTAGAAACGATAGAGCTTCCTCCGGCTTTAACTTACTGTTTCGGCAGTACTCTTCAGTAGCTCTAAATTCATATGAACCGAGGAAGAGTTCAGGTCGTTGATACTTGTCAAGTCGTTGACCTGTGGTAAAGCACAGTTGTTAGGAAATGAAAATGGAGAAAATGGAGAAAACACATGCCTGTGTGGTCAAGATTGGCAAAGTAGCCAGCTGGCACTTCGGTGACGTGTTTGCACAGTGAACACTGAAACCGGCGGCCACAATCGACAAAACGATTGTACGGGTTCATATAGGACTTGCAACGATTGCAACGAACAATTTCACTGTTGGTCACAGGAACGTACTGGAACAAAATGAATAGAAATAAATAAAAGCAAATTTTAGTAAGCATACAACTTACGATTTTGCCATCGACTTCCTGCTCATCAAAAGGCTTGATGACCAGTCCAAGGGGAATATCTGTTGTCTTCAGATGATCTTCAGTGACAGGCACTTGGTAGATTGTAGGCCGAAGGAAGTTAGGCCTGGCAGTACCGCCATCTTCGACCACTTGAAGATCATTCTCCATGATGGTAGTGACGAGCGGAGGCACAGTGGCAGGCACAGTGGTGGTAAAGAGAACATTGCTATTGGACTCAAATTTCGTTTTGTCTTCCAAGATCACCTGTACCACACTGGGCATTCCCTCGGGATCAAGTCGGTTCTGCTGATTCGCTGCCTGGTACGGCCCGCCAAAGTTGTTTACATTTTGAAGCGGAGGTTGCGGCGGAAGATTTCCTTGAGGCGGCGGCGGCATGTTTGATGGGGGAGGCGGCGGAAGGGTTGCTGGCCCAGCGCCTGACGCAGTGTAGCTAGGATAAGGGTATTGAGGATGGCCATTGACGTTGTTGTTTAGGGCGTTTTGGTTCTCATTCGGGGCGTACGATGATTGCTGGTAAGGGGGCTGTTGCTGGTAGGGCGGTTGTTGCTGATACAAGGGCTGCGGCGGCGGCTGCTGCTGCTGCTGGTAACTGGGCGGCGGAGGCGGTTGCTGGTAACTGGGCTGCGGCGGCGGCTGCTGGTACGACGGCTGAGGAGGAAGGGAGGAAGACGGAGGTGGAGGAGGTTGCTGCTGTTGCTGCTGCGGTTGTTGTTGTTGCTGTTGTTGAGGAAGGGGAGGAGGTGGTGCCTGGTACTGCGGCTGTTGGTAGTAATTCTGCTGCTGTTGCTGGTGCGGGAGGTGAGTCTGGGCCGGTGGACCGGCGACATGATTCATTGTTGGTACCATTTCAGAGACCAACACGTTTGTGATTCGCCGGTGATGGACTAAACAATTTGGCTGGCACTACTGCTGCTGAACAGAAAGCTCACTCTGCTACGTCAGCTTCTGTTTTCCAGCTGCGGATGGCAAAGTACGTCCTCTCTGACTGCGAGACTCTCTTCACTCGGCTTGGGAGCTAGCACTTACTGCTGAGCAGTGCTGGAGGCGGGATGTAAAGCACTGCCTACAGTTACGGCGACTTGGCGGTTTGAGTTGAGTGACTCCTCCTTCAATTGGTCACAGTGGAGAAGGATTTCCCCAGCTTCACACTACTGTCAGACGCAAATCAGCAGCAAAGATATTTAGCAAGCAAAGTGCCGACACTTCAAGCGTTGTCAATGCCACGTATTGGCTAGATTTCCAGTCCGATTTGTTTACTTCTTTTCATCAACCCGGTTCTGATCACCGCACCACCATCTGCAGCACCTTAGAGCTCCCATTCGGTCCTCCACACCGCAGACCGCAGACCGCCGCCCTGGCTCATCAGTCACCACCCATTGGAGCAAAATGACTCAACTGTACCCCGTTCTACTCTCATTCGCCGTCATCTCGACGGCCCTTGCGGTTGAACTCACATTCGAACTGCCCGATAATGCAAAGCAGTGCTTTCACGAAGACATTCGCCAGGGCATCGACTCCACAGTTGAATTTCAGGTGAGCCTATTGGCGGCCAAAAGATGGCTGAGAGTGTTTAATTAATCATTTTGTTATGTTTTAGGTTGTAACCGGCGGCAAGTATGATGTTGATATGACGCTGACCGGTCCACGTGGAGAAGTGCTTTATCAGGGCGTCAAGAAGCAGTTTGACACCTTCAAATGGAAGCCCGCCAGCACCGGCACCTATTCGGTGTGCTTCAGCAATGAGTTCTCCACATTTAGTCACAAGCTGGTCTACTTTGACTTTACCGTTGGCGAAGAAGCTCCCCTACCTGGCACGCAAGAACACTTGACAGCCATGACTAAGGTCAGTGTGCCCTTTTTGACTGTTAAATTACCTTAGTTCTAATGGGATTTTACTGTTGTTTTTGCAGATGGAGCAGGCAGCGGTGAATATTCACGAAAGCCTTAACACAATTCTTGATGCTCAAACTCACTACCGACTGAACGAAGCCAAGGGCCGTAAGCGAGCCGAAGAGCTCAACAGTCGCGTCATGACATGGTCGTTGTTCGAGACCTGCGTCGTTCTGATAATCGGCATCGGCCAAGTAATGATTCTTAAGAACTTTTTCACTGACAAGCGATCTATGGTGTCTGCAACATAAACCGTCACTTTGTGCTCTTGTCGAACAACTACATCCCCTTGTTTGTGTTGTAAATACTTGTTAGTTTTGAAATGGTATTAAATATTGAAATAAAAACACATCTTTTTGACATTAACCAGTAGAGTTGCCTACAACCGTAATCTCCATGCCTTCCGTCCAGCACAGGCAAGGGAAACCATGGCAACCAATAACAAAGCATCACTGACAAGTGCAGTGCAAAACACCAGTCAATTTAAACAGCTGTTTTTTCATTAAGTCATCAACACACTTGGTATACCTACAGCAATTGCACTAGATTTTGTACGTAGATAATGACAATCGTATTCGTTCTTTGGTATGTTGCTTGAGTATTTGTTTGTGTTTGTGTGTTTTGTGTGTGTATGTGTATGTGGTTGTAATGAAAAATATAAATGAAAAAGCATCTAAAAAGTGTTGTGAAATTAGGCATCCAAAGAAGGGTGTTGGTGGGCAAACAAAAGATGAAAATGAAATGAAATTTGAGTAAAACAGTTTTTAGTTGAAGAGTTGTGAGCACATTTCAAAAAGGAGATTTGATAGTGGAGACAAAGACGGGAACTTTTTCCGACTTGGCTCGTGGCAGAGGTTAAAGAAATACAGGAAACGGAAAGAAGAAAACACGTCGAGCTAACGTGCGCGCTCGGCACGGACGGAACACAGGAGAGAAACGGAAAGAAAGTGTGTCTGTTGAGTTGGTGTGCAGTTGTGTGTGAGTTAGTCAGTTCGTCAGTGGTTCATGTGAGAAGGGTGGTTTGCGTTTGTGATATGTTTATGATATGTTTGGTATTCGCGGTTCTTTCACTCGTGGTCCTCGCTATCGACGGCAGACCACATCACAAGCTGATCAAAACAACTAGGCCGTTTAGTTCACACGGTAGTGTTTAACTATGGTTTAAGGACTAGAAGAAGTAATTAAGGGTTGTGAGTTAAGGGGAAACAGTAACGCACAGATTCACTTTAAGGGTGAGGGTGAAGAACGTCTGCAGCACTCCGCGGAGAGTGGGCGCTGAACAGTCGCCTCCTGGAAGACTTAAGTGATTTTGTTGCGATGATTGCCTTGTGCAATCCTTTTTGTGCGCCCGGTGGAGTGGTGCTCCACTGGGCAGCACAGAAGATTGTGACACCGTCTAGTGGTTGTCGGCAGCTACAATAGACCTTTCAAAGGGGTAACAGTCCACAGTGGGGGAGTATATCTACATGAGATGTGCAAACAGTGATAACTACAGGGAACAAGTCAGTTTACTTTGTCGCCCGTTTACAGGTCGTGGCCCAGGCGGTCCAGTTCCTCAAGCAGATAGTCAATGTCCTTCTTCTGAATGCCTGCATTGGAGGTGATGTTGCGGAAAAAGTTGGGCAGATCGCCAAGTGGCTGATAGCCGATCATCAGACTGCCCTTGTTCATCATGCGAGCCTTCAGTTTGGGGGTGATCTGCAAAAGTTGAGCTAATTAGAGCACACTCTGATTTAGTAAATGAGACAACTTACCGCTCCCAGTTCTCGAATACGATCGGCATCGTGGGGAACGCCTCGCAGACGAGTGGGCACATACCAGAAGCTGACGTTCACCAGCTCCGGCTCGAGAATGAGGTGAAACTTGTCACCACGAACCTTCATGCCCTGCACCAAGTATTCACTCATCTCGAGCAAGTGGTCAATGTGCTCTTCGTAGCCCTTGTCACCCTAAAAGTAATCATTGTATTGGTAAACAGATATTTGGCAATTGCCTCAATCCACTACCTTTGATCGCCACTGAATCCACAACTTAAAGATGTCATTGTGTCGACCGCACTGAATGACCTTGTCGCCAGTATCATAGCTGACATCGTAGTGTTTGTCTTGCTGAAACAGATAGTCAGCACACATCTGATTGGTCTCAATCAGTAGTCCCTAAAGGACATTCATTTGGTTAAAACTGTGCTGCTGTTCACTGCATTTCAAATGCACTTACATCCTCTTTGAAGTGGACGGTCGAACACTGCAGCAGAGTGCCCATTAGCTTGTGTGGGTTCCAGGTGACCGAGTCACCGCGTTCAATGCCAGCCAACTTGTGACGGTACTTGGCAGAGAGCAGCAGTCCTCCACCCCAAGCAGCCTAACAGTTGATTAAAGATGGAGTGAAAATGAAATTAAATTTAGAAAGCCATAAAAAGATGACACCCTGTCACTCACATCGATGTGCAGCCATAAGTTGTACTTCTCGCAGATGTCAGCGATTGGATTGATTGGATCGAACGCGCCGAGCACGGTGGTGCCGCAAGTGCAGTTGACAAAATAAGGCCGATTTCCCTTCTCGATCGATTCGCGCACCAGTCGCTCCAGTTCGGATGGAATCATTTTACCTCTGTGCAATAGAAAGTGTGTGATTCAGATGCCTTTCAGCAGTCGACTTCTCTGCTCCCTGAGCGTACCTCTCATCACATGGCACTTCAATGACATTGTCAGTGCCGAATCCACACGTTGCGCCAGCTCCCTTTGTTGAGTAGTGGCTCTAGATAAGTAAAATTGTGTCTCTAATTAGTGATAATTGCACCTCAATGTTGACATGTTTTCATGTTTCAATCAATCGAGGCAGATTGGGAAAAGCAATGACAAATCTCGCCCTCGCGCACGAGTCTACTGCATAACGAAGGCAATTAGACACGTCGCTTGAATTCGACCGACAGTCACATCATCGGGCCCATCCAATGGACAGTCAGTGGAGGCCACAGTTTAAACAGCAGTCTGTCTGGTACCGTATGTCTTTGCAATTGCCTAAGCTGCTGCAATGTCACCCTCCACTTACGTGCTCGGATGTGAAAAGAACCAGCTGTGGCAGAGCCTTCAGTCCCTTTGTCTTGCACTCTGGAAACTTTCTCTGTCGAGCGACAATCACCGCGTACAGATTGGAGATTGCTCCTCCTGGTAAAAGAGAAGAAGAAGAAGAAGAACAAGGTCAGTGTCCCGATGAGAACGATGCGGGAGGGCAGCAGGAGCAGCAGCACAAACCTGGTGCCAAGATGGAGTCACCATGTTCAAAGCCAATGATTTGCCGCATCTTCTTCAGCACTTCGTGCTCCATGAGGATGAAAACCGGAGCTATCTCGTACGTGAACCTACATGAAAGAGGGAGAAAAGTGTCTGTCAGCTTGAGTGTGCCAGCTTTCAGTGCCATTCATTTACATGTTCGTGTTGGCAGCAGCTGTTAGCCATTCCCCGGCCAGAGAGACAATGTCCAGTCCGCATGACAGTTGGTTGAAGTAGTGCGGGTGTGCTGTGAGTTAGAAGAAGGAAAAAAAGAAAAGATGATGTTGAAAAACAGAATATGACAGAATCGTTAATTGTTTGACTGAAGCGTAAAATTGGCTGCTGTCTACTCTGGTGCTTCACATTGCCTCTAATTAGTCTCAAAATAATTGCAGCTCAGCAGCAGCTAACAAGAATAGCAAAACCAATAATAGTGGTGATAAAGCAGCTTGCTGCACTTTTATGGAAATATTGAAGCTCATCACTGGCAAAGTTTGTCGTTTACAGAAGCAGCTTCATCGTTATTTATAATGAATTTGCTCGCTTATCATCGATTTGTTAAATTACCTCGGCTGCAGTTAACAGTTTTCCTGACACTGCTGAGGTGTTAGCAGTGTCGGTAGAAGAGAACCAGTAATTTACGAGTATTACAGGCAGTTTAGATTCCTAATACATTATCGCCTAGCCAGTTGACTTCTCAAGGCTATTTTCCCAACACAAGCCAACTACTAGCTGCCACTGAATCGAATGGATGTAATCCGATACTGCACACCGCTGAGGCCTCGTGCCAGTTTCCCTTATTGCCGGAGGCGCAGTCTTTGCCTGCCGTCAAACTTTTCAGCATCGACACTATCAACTGCTGACTTTCTTCATTGGAAGAAACTTGACGGCAGTTTACTTTCCTGTAAAGATTTAGTGCAAAATAAACAAAGGCTGTTTCGAAATGCACCGATTTCTAGCAAAACAAGTTTTTTTTATTAAAACAGCAAATCGCATTTACAGAAAATAGCTTCAAGCAATGAGTAAGTAAAACTTAAATGCTTTTCTCTTTCGCAAAGTCAATTTGTAATGTCAACCAAGTTGAGACAAAAATCGGCCACTAATCGTCAGCAATGAGTGTGTGTTTGCCCACTTCAGTGAGTTGTGTGCACCTCAGCAAGCAGCACCGGTGTCAGGCAATCAGACAGTGAACAGGAACAGCCCCAGCACTGTCCCAATTGGCACTGAGCAGTGGAGCGAGTATCACTGCTGTGGCAGAATGGCGGCAAGTGGCGGACAGATTAGACGCTGCTGCTGTTGCAGTTCCTCCATCCGCTTTCTTATCGCAGTCGAGCAAACAAGCACCCGACGTGTGCCAAATATGAAAAAGTGCGATGATGTATGGAATGGAATGAAAGGAAAGGGAGGCAGGAGGTACGGGTGCAGATTACAGCTGCAGCAGCCACCAAGTCGGAAAGCGACTATAAAGCTGTTCGGGAAAGAGTGCGCCAGCCAGCGCAGCATCTGCCTGCTGTCGTCCGAGCTCCATTTCGGGTTTCTCCGGTCTTGTCCGGCTATATAGTCTCTTTGCATTCAAGCTGGAGAGAAGCTGGGGAATGCTGCTCTGAGCAGAATGCTCTTTCCCTTTCTCTCTCTCTCTCTCTCTCTCTCTCTCTCTTTCATTCTCCGGTCTTTCTGCAGAATCGGCTGCATCTGTCCGCAATCTTCAGTAATTATATTTCTATTATGCACATGACTGCCGCTCAATAATGTCCAAATATCAATTTCTTACACTTGCGTCCTGAGCACACAGCCAGCGTAGCAGCATCGAATGAGGCAGTGATGCTGATGGCAAGTGGCCACAACGTGCTCCCCTAGCAGTGAATACAGTAGCCGAATGGATGCTCCACTGCCGGCTGCTGCCACCACCATCAACAACATCAGCAGCACGACTGCCGCCGCCAAATTGCGTTCCATTGACGGCACTTTTAATTTCCGCTCTGTGGTGACTCCTTTGTCGGAACGGAGCACGCCGATTTGTTTGCTCAGCGATAATCTAATTAGCACTGCACAAGCGATGCTCCATTTGAGAATGAATTCATCAGCCAGTGGGCTGCTGACGTCGTAAATGGCAGCACCTTTACCGCTGGTAGTAGTGGTGGCAGTAAGTCTCCGCAATTAGGGTTTCTAAACACTGCTCAATCTGACCATCTAAGGCAAGTGTCCTTGTCTTTCAGTCCCGGCAAGGGTAAGCAGTGCAGTGCAGGCGCACTCACGTACCATCTCAACGTCTTCATTGCAACAGCTCAATATGGTGCCGTGCGCCTAAACAAAACAAAACTGACTGGACTCGAGTGACACTGAAGTGGTCTCTCCCACTTCTGGCCAGTGTTACTGCCAAGCGGACATTAAATTAATAAATACCCACAATACACAAGATGCAGCTTTGATTGACAGTCAGCAACATTTGTTTCCATATTTTGCCTCTGCTGCCACTGCCACTACTCTGTGATTGTCACTGAGTGCGGTCAGAGCTGCAGTCGGCGGCAATCACAGGCTGAAAGCGGTCTTACAGGCAAGTAGAGCACGCCGCGCAACGGCAAGTGTACAAGTGCACTTCACTCCACCACGGCTTAGTTGAGAGAGAGAACGTCGGCCAGCACACGAGCATGTCTAACCAGGCCTCTAATCCCGGTGCTGTTTAATTGCACAAGCAGTGGATCTGATTGTTTGGATCCCTTCTCTCTCTTCGAACAGTTCAGTTTGCTGTTCTTCTCATCCATTGTTTCCGCAACCATCGTCGCCGCCACCGCCGGTGAATGTAATGCAAAGAATGCGCCAGCTTAGCGGTAATGCAAAGCCATCGAAGCAGTCGACGGAATGCCAAAATGGCATCAGTTTCTGCAGTAGGAGTCTGCATGCATGCCTGCGCACATCTCGATGCTCACGAGCAATCCTAACGAGCAAATTCGCCTTGGCCAATGAAGCTAATCGATTGCCTGTGCACAGTACACAGTGCACAGTGTCGGCAGATTCTGTTCTCTTGTTCTCTTCCTCTGCACAAGTGTTGTCCTTTGGTAGTTTGTCGTGGCCCTACTACAACAGCATCAGCAGCAGCTACTAATACCGAGTGAACCATCGACTTCTGTCCCGAATCGCCATCGTAGACACTCTTCAATCACAGCAGCCGCAGCAGAAACAGCAGTAGCATCAGTGAAAGTGGACTCCAGCTTCAGTGCCGCCTGCCTGTCTGCCTCTTCGGTAGTGCCTGATGGGGCAGCCCAGTGGAAGTCGTTATGGTTCCATTTTTCTGCTAGATTTGGCGTCGTTAGATAAATTACTACTGCCGCTGCTGTCAGTGACAGCGAGGCTGGCCAGCCGACGCCGTTATGAGACTTTCTTTCAGACATTCTCTTTTAACAGCAGCAGTAGTAGTCTATGGCCATGGTTTGGGCAAACTGTCTCTGGCCCAGTGAAGAGTCCTTATTAGTTGTAAGAGTAACCGAGTAGAAGAAAGCGGAGAATGAGAGAGTGGAGATAGAGATGGAGATGCAGAGCGTAATTTGAAGCACAAACAAATTAATTTCACACGTTGAAAGGAGCCACGCTTCAGCTATGCATCACCACCACCACCACCAGTGGCACAGTCAACTGGGCCTGTCTTCACTGCTCATCATATTGCAGCCGTCAGACTGAGTGTGGGGGGCTTTTTCTCTGCCAAAAAGAAGCACTGACTCGGTCTGTCGACGACGGAAGGCAGACAGGCAGTGGGCCACTCGGGCCGCTCCAATTTCACTTTGCCGCTTCGTCTTTCAATTACGAAGCCACTTAGAAGTTGGTGTTGCCAAATCGCTTCCAATTGCACTCAATAGCCCGTTATTATCCGCAAACGGAACGACAGTGTCGTCCTTGGAAGCGACGGCGGCGGCAGTACCCAAAGTAGCAGCAGCAAAATAAGAAGAATCAGTGAATGCACTTTCTCTTATAAAAATAGCAGACAGACAAATAAGCTGATTACACTAAGCCAGTAAATGCTTCAAGTTCAGATATCACACAGTAACCTTTCACTAGTATCTTTTTTCTCCGCTCTACCAGTCGTCCAAACGAACGACCGGACGTCATCGTAGTGCAAACTGAGGCAAACTGGAACTGAAATTCTAGAAAAATGACAAAGTGGCCTGAGCACTGGCCTGAAACATGCGAGATGGCATTTTTGGCGACAGAACCGAGACCTTTCATTACATCTTGGCTTTCATTACTTCTGCTAACACTTTTTTTCTCTTTTCCTCTCTGCTGGTAATGATTTAATTTATAATTGCGATATGAGAAGTCGACAGGAAAATGGATGGATTAGGCAGGCATCGATGCTCAGCCGCGCACCACTGCCTCTTCCCTACAAATTGGCCCTAATTGTGCGGACCGAAGGGGGCTCAGATTGGGAAAACACACCGAAAGAGAAAGCGAATGTCAGGGCACGAGTGCAGGCTTGACTTTGAAGCCGGCTGGTCAAAGTGGCGCTCTCGCCTCTCTTCCACTACTCGCCAAGAAGCAGACCGTGCGCCAGTGCAGCAGGCAAACGGTATCGTAACGTGTAATTGTAAATGAATGGCCCAGTCACTGACTGCCACTGACTGCAATCTGTGCTGCACACTGCAATTGTGTGCTTGTGCCAGCACAAGCCCAAACTGCCACCATCATCACTGCTGCCGTCAACTGCTCCAATAGAGAATATATTCAATTTTCACTTGACTGCCCACACCACAGGGCACAAAGGCGGAAGAAAGTTTAGGCTCAAACATGGCTCGAATAGGTGGTCGTAAAAAAGATTTTCATAGTTTGCTTTCTGAGATTTGCAATTCAGATAGAAACTACAACTGGCCATTCTGATAACAAAGTACAGTTTCTAAGCTGCAATCGAACTAAAACTGTTCAAATAAGCTAGGAAGCAACTTTGCCATTCAATTGGTCATTGAGAGGATCGATTGGTAATAGCTAATTGCGGCACTTGCCGCCGACCAAGCAGTAATCACTCACCAGTTCGGACTTGATGGTACAGTGCCAAGGCACAGTCCTCAATGATCGACTCCAAATTGCGTGGGTTCTTGCCAATCTCAAAATCAAAATGCTTCTTCAGTTCTTCTGGCTGCTTGAAGCGCAGCACACTGGTGGAGCGATCATTAGACTCACAGATGAAATCAAGACAAACTTGAATGACTCGCTGGAGGAACTCGCGAGTTGGGATGAATGAGTTCTCCTTTATCGGCAAAATGTCTGCAACAAAACAAATGGATCAATATACTGCAGAAAACAGTATGTGAGGGGTGCAATTGTGAACGAATGAAAAAATGGCCAATTGCGGTCGCACACAATGGACTGTTTGGTTGATGGTTTCTCTATCGACGCATCGCTCTACGTTTGCTAATTAAAAAGAATGAGCTACCAGGCGATAATGTGCCAACAAGGACACTTCTGCTAAGTGAAAGCCCAACTTGCGGTCATACATTGTCAATTCAAAACCCGCAAGTACCGTCATTCCCTCCACAGAGACAGCATCAGTGACGATTGCCATTGTCAGGGGAATTGCCTGTGCCGATGGGTCGTTAAGGTGCTCTGATTAGATAGGAGAAAGCGACTCTAGAGGTCACCCTAGCAGTGAGTCCCATCACTCTTTTAACTTTTAAAATAATCTACTCCTACAACTGACGCTAATATGAATTGATGGCCCACTATGAGGACTTATCGATACGATCGTAACTCATGTTAAGCTCTCGAAACTTTCACTGGTAAGTAGGCTGGCCAAGAAGTCAAGCAATGTAAACAAATCTGATGCAACCCAAGTCACTACAGAGAAAATGCACTGCAGTGAAATACATCATATGCTCCATTCACTTACCGTTGTAGTGGAGATTAGACAAGTCGACCTCGCATTTCTGACAGTTCTGCATCTTGTCGGCTGATGTTTGCTGCCTGGGGCCAATTGTGGACAAATGTTATCAGGTTGTAGGTGCAGTGCTTTGCTTGACCATCAAAAGTGCGTTCTTCTTTTCTAAAGGTGCAACATGATAAAACACAACAATAACAAGAAATAAATCTCTTCAGTAACAACAGTCAACAAAAACAAAGTGTTCGACCACAACTAGGGCACTGCGTTCAGTGCTCAAGTTGGGTCCAGATGGTGGAGAGCTAGTCCAGGGGACAACTGACAGTGGAGGCCCGCTCGACCGGGCAATTCATAGGGCGCCAGTTGCCCGAACGAAACCGCTAAGGGCTTTCTAAATGCCAGCGGAGAGTGCCAGCGCGCGGGCCAATGAGCGACGAGACTGGCGCATTCCAGCGCATTCATCGGCCAATCAGAACGCCGTGTGCAGTGCCTTTCGGAGCGCAGCATCCCCGCCTCCGCTACTCATTCGACTGCTGCTGATGCAGTTGCTGGCGCTGCGGCCGCCATGGAATGCCTGCACGGGCGCAATCTGACAGCGGAGTCAGGGTAAGGGTAAGGGGTGCGCGGTGGCGGCAGTTGCTGGTTGCAGCAGTCTTTGTGTGCGATGATGAAGAAGGAGCCTGCCAAAGGCAGACACTTCCGCCCAAGACACAAAGATGGCCTTAACCGACTGGAGAGAGGGAGCGCAGTGTGTGCCGATGAGCCTCAGATTCGATGGCCCTAGCAGTGGCTATAAATAGAATCACAGCTATCAGAGCAAGTAACGAAGCAATGCTGCTGCAGTAAATCGCCTCAGTTGATTACGTCAAAGCAGATTCTCACTTTTTACTTGACCTCGTGGCATTTGCAGCCAAGAGAATGCTGCTGCTGCAAATGTCTGAAACTCTTTAAATGCCACCCACAACTCTAGTGACTAACTAGGAGAAGCGCTGACCCAGATCGGTCCAAATGGCGCCATGGCTTCAAAGCCAAAACCATATGTCACAGTTCCTATCGATTACCCTCACATAGAAAATGTCAAAGAGGCAATTGCAATTTAGCCAAGCATATTGCTCGCCGTAATGCCTAAAGAAGCGCTGAGTGAGAGTGAACACAAGCATACGTAGTCCAGACTGACTTTAATGGCAAAGAG
>JAALOO010000746.1_pt1 | contig 27200 bp, 26 predicted proteins | sample 7257641 | NCBI WGS metagenome assembly JAALOO01 (sample SAMN14085613, study PRJNA598686) | mite metagenome | biome: ENVO:01001000; feature: ENVO:01001002; material: ENVO:01001226; isolation source: single female mite from University of Michigan culture on fish food culture... ...
CTCTCTCTCTCTCTCTCTCTCTCTCTCTCTCTCTCTCTCTCTCTCGTCTGCCTCGTTTTATCCCCAAGCCGATCGTCTCCCGGCAATGTTCGTCGTCGATTTGCCTGCCTGCTTGCCTGTCCCTGCTTTTCTCCTTTGCCTCCTTATGCAATTTACTGGTTCAGCGGACAGATTACCGCCAGCCACTCCGCCACCACTACCTCCCGATTGCCTATTACCCCCTATTCTCAATGCCATTACCCTAACACACTTTTGGCACAAACAGTTTTTGGATCAGGCCAGGCCAGGCCTTTCCAACTTGATCAGAAATGTCTGTCAGACTCTGGATTTTCTTCTGTCCTTTCTTTTTTCTCCGACTCAGATCGCCGCTGTAATTTGCTTGTGAGTGTGTTTATGTGTTGTGCCACTTTTTCTTGTTTGTCCCTTGGCTCCTCTTCTTCCTCTTCTTTCTTTATTTGCATTGGGTCGGCCATCTCAGCCATCCCAACTCTCGTTAATTGAGCGAAAGCCTTCTTTCAGCGAGCTAGTAATGCTCGCCTGTAGTAATAGTTAATGTGTGCTTAACTCATTACGTCCACTGGGCGACAATGTCGCTTTCCAGTCCTCTCTTTTTTGTCTTTTTCTTTTTCTGATGACGTTAATGATGAGCTAGAAGAGGACGAAGATGTGTGAGAAGATCAGAGAGGGGGACACAATCACCAGCCTCTAATGTCCTCTTTCTCGCTCTCTTTATCCTCGGCTAATTAATTGCTTTGGCTTGGTTCTGGGCTTTTTCTCTAGGCACAAAGCTTTGTCGACTTATTTGCTGTTGTTGTTGTTGCTTCTGTTTGTTTTTTCAGAATCTTCCAAACTTTGCCAATTAGTGATTTACGCACATTTGGTGTATGTAGGCGGGAGTTTGTTTTCTTCTTGTTACTTTGACGAAAGAGTTTTTTGTCAGCTTGATGTTTTTTTGTGTGTGAATAAAAATGGCACATAAAATGGTGCACTGCTGCTGCTAAAATAGTGAACTTGAATTCGCAAATGGACCATTTTATTGCTGTACATTACTCTTTTGGTAGTAGTAGCTTTTTTTAGGACACTTCTTTTGCAGATTGAGCAATGACTTTATTATTATTAGTTGCACTACTACTCAATGTCACATTTACATTTTCATTTGACAGACGAGAGGAAAATGTGTTGACGTGTTCTATCATTGCCGCATCATCACCGCATCAGCCGTCGTTTCTATGGAAACGACTGACGCGTGGCTGCTAAAATTTTTTGACAGATGGACTTTTTTTCTATCACCACTTTTGATTATATTTGATTTTCATTATCATCTTCTTCTTCTTACTTCTTTGAATTTAACAGTTGATTTTTTTCTCCCCTTCTCTTTAGAGTCGTTTTCTCATCACAATCGAATTGGCGTGTGAATTTAAATTTTAAATGCTCTTCCTTCTACCACCACCACCACTACGACTACAATAACGCGGAAATCGCCATGAAAAAAATTGTTTTTACACCTAAGCCTCGACCAGTTCTGCTGGAGGAAAGAAGACCCATAAATTGACATTCACTTGCCCGCAAAAAACAGACAGTCACAACTTTATCATCAAATCCTATTTTCCTCCTTTCAAAAGTCAAAAACCATGGACAGCATGAGCAGCCACCCAACGGTGTCACTGGTCAATCTGACCATCGCAGCGGCAATGCACCACCTTGACCAGCAGCATCATCATCACCCACCTTTTGCCGATCTCTTTGTCTCGCCCAGCGGGGCCCTCACCTCGGTGGCCTCCGCCGCCGCCTCCTCCCCCTCCTCCTCCTCATTCACATCATTATCCTCATCTTCAACTTCCGGTTCTTCACCTTCTTCTCCAGCTTCCTTCTCCCACGGCGACCACCCGGCCGTGTCCACCTTCTCTCAGCTGCTGTACACGCTAAACGCCTCCTCGCTGCCGGCGGAGTTTCTCCTGGCGGCAGCCACAGCTTCCGCCTCCTCCTCCTCCTCCTCATTATCTTCTTCAGTGGGAGGTACTTCCGGTGGCACCTCCACCCACCAGCAGCAGCAGCAGCAGCTTCGCTCGCTGGAGCGCCTCGTGGAGGTCAGTTACCTCTACCGAACGCTGGTGGCGGGCATCTACTTCGTCACCGCCTTCGTCGCCTTCATCGTCAACCTCTTCGCGCTGCTCATTCTCTTCTTTGGGCAGCGAAAGAGCCGCCAGCTGAATCGCTTCCTCTCCAACCTCGGCTTCAGCGACATCATCTTCAGCATCTTCAACATTCCCTTCACCTACATCACGCTCATCTACAACACCTGGTGGCTGCCCGAGTTCCTCTGCCCGCTCACCAGCTTCGTCCAGGTGCTGGCGCCCACGGTCGCCTTCTACACGCTCATCGCCATCGGCATTGGAAGGTAAGTTTGAAGAGGGTTATAGGGGGAGGGGGGAATTGATATGAGAATGAAAGTGAGTTTATTAGTTTTTATAATCTTCATTGACAATAATTTAGATTTGGCAATTCGATAGTTTTTTTGTGAAAAGTTTTAATTATCTTTGGCAGTCATTTTTCTCCGGAAGAGTAGTTTGATCTCTTTTGAATTGTCAGCTTGATTACGGTTCAAAAACGCCTATTTGTACTACTTTTTTACATATTTTAATTTGAACTCTGCTAAAAAAGTCAAACATTGCTTTTCGGTACATTGTTTGCTTTATGCCGCCCCCTCTCTCTCGATCCTTTTTGTTGTGGTAATCGCAGTGAATTACTTTTTATTACCACAAACTTCACCGCTGAGCGCCTTAATACTACTACTGAAACTTTTGCAGTTGTTCTTCTCTCTTTTTTATTGACTTTTCCAGCCTCAGGCAGCTTTTCTAACTTTTTTTCCGGTTGTTCGGAAAAAAAGAAGGCTTAATAATAATAATCTGGCTCTAAGGGAGAACAAGAGAGCGGCAGGCCGTTTATAAAGTTTATAAATAATTTAAAGTCATTTCCCCTTTTCTTTCTGCTGCCGTTTTTAGCTTCTTTTAGCTGTGGGGCTTCGATTTTAAATTGCAGTTTTTTTTGTAATTTTTAAATTTATGTTCAAATTATACAAATGTTTTAATTATGTCTGACTGCTATTATTTAGAATAGGCGGGGATTTCTCTTTTTACCCCGTTTCCCCCCTTTCTATAGCCTGTTGTTGAATGGAAGTTTTTTATCTTTTTAATGATGCTATCAGAAAAGAGTACTACTTTGTCTGGTTTGTCAAGGCCACGTGCTAGTCTTCTATTGTACTTAGAGGCTAGTTGTAATTGGTGAATTAATTTAGGCCTTTTGGTACATTTTTTTCAATTTTCTTGTCAGTGATTTATTTGTGTTCTGTTGAAAAATTGCTGCTAGCTTTGTTGCATCACCACACTTCCTTGTTTGCCTGCTGAAGGCAGCTTGAAAAATCAGAAAAAGGGGGCTTGACAAATGAGATGTTGTTGATACCGAAGCACTAAACTCAATCAAGTGTTGCTAGCTGACACATTTTTTTGGTGCAATATTATTTGTCTTTTCTTCTCACACGAGCACTTTAACAGTGTTTGCGTTCAACTTTTTTTGCCATCATCCAAGTTACCTGCTTGCTATTGAAAGTTATTTTAAACTAAAGACTTGTGGTGTGGTCTTTAAGTAGTCTGGCTAATGTTGAGATTGTCTAGGCACGTTATTTGTTGTTAGCAGTAGATTGGGTAGTATTTAGAGTGCTGAAGCAGTTGATTGCTTGAGCAGTAGCTTCAATGGCAAAGACGCACTTTGACGTGCTTTGTTTTCCGTCCCTGTCTGAAACTTTGGAATAATAATTAAGATGGAAGAGAAAAGTTTGATAAAAAGGGTGATCAAGGCTAATTAATTCTGAGAATCACTTTTTTTGCATAGCACTTGCTAGACGCCTTTTTGCAGTAAGCAGATTTTTTTTAATATAAACCTCTTTTTTCTGAGTGAAATTATTTGTTGGCGTATTCTTTATTTTCAGCTTCCTAGCAGCAGCAGCAGGCATCTCCTGTGACAACGGGGATTCTATTTTTTTGCAATAATGTTCGATTTATTGGTTGGCCAGTGGCCAGTATTCTTTGCCACACATCTTCTTTGTGTCCTGCTCGATCGTTACCGCTGGCAACATTTCAATATTTAATAAACAGAAAAGATGAGCATTCTTTAGTGGTAGTGTGGTGTAGAGACAGATAGGAAAAACTGATAGGCACAAATAAGTGTCAGGCTAAAAAGAGTGACCTAAAAAGCTAGAATATCTGCTTGTTGTATGGATTGTTTGCCGTCTTCTTTTATTTTCGATAAAAGAAATTGATAGTTTTTGCTAGATTGAATATGTTTGGACGCTTTTTTTATTTGCCGTTTTCGTGCAGTTTTTTTAACGATTAATATTAGAAACTACACTATGTGACCAAGATTTGAGTCAACCGATAAGCAAAAAAAACTCACCTGAAAATTGTTTCAATCACTGCTTTTTCAGCAGTAGTAGTTGAAGAGCTTCCGCCAGTGGTTTCTTCCCGGCAACGGCTTGTCGCCCTATTACCACTGATGACCAATGTAATGAAGAGGTGATTTATCACTTTGGGTTCTTTTTTTTGCTACTGCTTTGGTTTTGCCGCAGCTGACTTCTCTGCGACCATTAATCGATCTGTGATCGACCCAAAAGCAAAAGTATTGATCTCACCACTTCTTCTTCTTCTTTTTTGCTTTCATTTTCTTTTTTTTGTTCAAAATGCAATAAATCAGCTTCAAGTCGAGCCAAAATAAGTGGTGATGATGATGGTCGCACCTTGACTACTTCATTTTTTCCGATGAAAAATGAAGTTTTTTTTTCTATAATGAAGCTGCAGCACATTATTAAATCGAAACGTTGCGGCACTTTTTTGCCATTTTTATCTCTTTGTCGATTATCGGTTTTTAATTTCTTTTTTCGGAAGCTTTTTACATTGTCACTCTTTTGTTTTTCGACAAGAGTTAAATCATTGAACTTTTCTAAAAATAACCTAGAAAAGGTCAGTTTGGGGGCGTCATTTTGCCCTCAAAACTCGTAAAAACTTGCTTCAGCAGCTTATTAAACTTTGTATCTTTCAGTCTGTTGAATTTATCATCATGTTACCCGTCAGTTTGCCCGTTTCGTTTTAATTGGCTCGGCAAAAAAATATTTTTTGCCGCTGTATAAAGGCTGATGACTTTTCTCAATACTCGAACTTCGGCAAACTTCACTTCAGCAGCTGCCGAGCTCATTCAACAGTCGAGAAATTCATTTGCACTTCAAAAAGTTGTTTAGTTTTTTTTCTATGTTGCTTTTGAATTGCCTTCCTCTCTTGTTTCTTTTATTTGCACATGCTTTTTGTTTAATTTAATTTGCAAGCTCTCTCTCTCTCTCTTCTTTTTTTCCGTCTGCTCTCTTTCATTCATATTTAATAGCCAATTTGTGAGGGGAAAAAGGTTATTACTCGTTTGCCGAGCACAGCTTTCTTTTGCTTTGCTTTGCCTTTTCCTCTTTGTGACAAACAACCTTTTCCATCTTTTTTTATGTTGCTGATTGAGAGAGAGACGAGTTTTCTTATTTTTTATTTGATCTTCTTTTTAGAATGCTGCTGCTGTTGCCGGTTTTTTAATTTGCTGATAATTTGTTCAGCTACCTCTCTCTCTCTCTCTCGTCATTTTCACTTTTCTGAAGATGTACTAAACTGAAACTTCAATTCAACTCACTTTTGCTTCCAAAGTCTGCGATGATTTTGTTGTTTTTTATTTGCCCAAGATATAGGCACTTGTTTTTGCAAACGATGATAGTTTCTTTTTTCCTTGTTTTGACGGAGGCCAGAACTGCTGTGTGTGGTACTTTTTTCTTTTCTTTTTTCATCATCAAGGCGAGAGAACACCTGCTTACTTAAAAAGCTTGAGCCCTGGCAAATTGGCAATTGAAGAAAAAGCAGGCGCTGCGCTTGTAGCAGCGCAGACACTTCAAATGTCGCTCTGCTGTCAAACTCTCTGTTACATTTTTTAACAAGAGAATTAATTTTTTTGGGCGATCTGTTTTTGCCATCCAAGATGACTCTGAGGATTACAGCAAAGCTGGCAACACACATTTTAATATATTTTTCCTCATTTTAAAAGTCGCAAAGTGTGCTACAATGTAAAAACATGTGTTGGGGGGGGGGGGGGGGGAACTTTCAGCGTTCCACTTTACTGCAGCACTTTAGTTTGCAGTTCCTTTGAGTGAACGAATGAATGAATGAAATTGTGCTCGGTTGTACCATTGAGTTGAAAATGGAAATGGAAATCTATTTTGTAAATCTAATTTATACTCAATTTTTTCAACTTTGCTTTTCAGGTACATGGTGATCGTCACCGGCCATGAGTCTCGGATGATGACCAAGTCGAGCCGGACCAAGTACGTGGTGACGGCCATCTGGCTGCTGGCCATCCTCATGGCGGCACCCATGCTCTACGCCACGCGCATCCGCCCCGTCCAGTACGGCAATGAGACCTTCGTGGAGTGCACCGAGGACTGGAGCGGCTTCTTCTTCTTCGGCGCCGAGGCGGAGGACAAGCAGCTCAATGGGACCATCTACACCGTCATCGTCTTCGTGCTCACCTTCATCCTGCCCGTGGTGACGCTCACCTACCTCTACGGGCACATCGGCTTCATCGTCTACAAGCACCAGCTGCCGGTGGGCAATGACAATCGGGTGACCAATCGAAACCTGACCAAGGCCAAGATTAAGGTAGGTGCTCCAATCTTTTTGCTCTTTTTGCACTACTATTGATTGGTAAAAATCGAGTGCATTGGTACTGTTTTTTCTTAAACTGCACTAATTGCATAAGAAAACTATTTTTTCCACTGTACTCTTCAAGCAGTGATTTTCGTTTTCCGCCGTTCTTTCAGCCTTTTGTCGCTTGCTATTTTTAAACAATTCGAAAAGCTGCGAAAATTGAATTGATAAAATACTTTGTACAAAAAAGCTGCTGCGATGACGAGAGCAAGCCGTTGTCAGCTTCAATTAGTGCAAAGAAGGAGAGCTTTTCCTCTGATGAGTGTGCTTTATTAATTTACTGCTGCTGCTGTGTCTGCTGTTCATGTGTGCCTAATGAGGAAATGATTCAGAAAAGATGTGGACGAGTTTCTTCCGGTGGGGAAAGCGTTTTTAAAGACTGCATTTTTTTCTAGATTTTCCAGCCGTTTTGTCTCCATTTTAATTTCATCAGTGAAATGTCAAGTTAGTGCCCCTTCACTGACTGCTGCTGCTGCTGCTGGAACAACTCTTTTTTCCTTGCAACTACTCTCGCAGCTAACTAATTTGCATTTTCTCCTCACACTGTTTTAAACTTTTTAAAACACTTTGTGCTGTTCCCCTCTGCTTTGCCGTTATGATTTAGACACCGTTTGCGGTGGCAATTTGGTGGAAAAGAGGCAGTGCAAAAAGTTGAAAATTAAAATGTTTACTAAAAAGTTTTTGTGAATTTTTAATTGCGATGACTTTGTTGTAGGACCTTGTGCAGGAGAAACAACCTAAAAAGTTTTATAATTTATGTAAAAAGTAAATTAGGACTTGCAGTTTTAATTTTTTTGTTTAACTTTTGCTCGCCGGTTTCCTTCTTTTTGTTGTTTTTGCTTTTGTTGCCCAAACACACACACACACACACACACACCAGCTTTGGGTGTTTGATTGAAAGCGCCAAACACTGCTTTCAATCACTTTTTTTCACTGGAAAACTTTGCTGTGTTTGCTAAGACCTCTTTCATCAACGCTCTTATTTCGTCACTGTCTCAAACTTTTTTATTTTATAGTGATTCAAACTCTTGAGCTTCATCACCGACTTTTTTTCTGTCTGTCGTCGCATTTTGTTCAATAGCTGCAGCAGCAACGATTTTCACCGTTTAGTGCACTTCACTTCTCGGGGGAATTTGTTTGGCAGCAGCTTTCCTTTCCTTTTCTTTTCTATTCCTTTCAATTTGAGGCTTCAATGCCTGTATGTTTGGTGTACCTTCACCTTTTTTTGTATGCAAATGTTTGCCTGGCATGTAAGTAAGTGAAGTGAGTGAGTTTGCAAGTTTGTTGCAAGCACTAAGCCTAGCACTGATACAATCGATCAGACAGAGCGATAAAGTCACACTTGAGCGGTTTGCCAGCTTTTTTCGGTTAGCACTAAGCACTTTTTCTCTGTTTTTTAGGCACTAAAGTTTGTTGCCTTCTTTTCTGGCACCTGTTCCTCTTTTCCTTTCTTGTTTAGAGAGATTTTTATGCCCAAGTGCTCGTCTATAATTGAATCGATGCAGTTGAAATTGTGTAGCTCGATCTAAACGAAAAGAAAATTTAACTAGATTACCCGAGGGGACATTATACGGACAAGGAGTTTTATTTTTAGAATCCTCTTTTTTTGCTGGAACACTGCTGCTCAGTCAAAGAGACGCTGTCTGTTTCTTAGCTGAAAAGAGAGTTTGAGATGATGAAAGATGATGATGGCTAGCCATGGTGATATCCTATTTCTTTGCTGTGAAAATTCGGGCTCATTTTGGCGTTTCAGAATCGTCTTGGTCATTATCATCATCGTCACAATTAATTATTGAGACAGTTGGTGGTGGTGGTGGCCAGACGCATCATTTTTGGTTCATGTTCTCATTTTACTTACTTACTGTCTTATTTGACTTCATTTCTACGCCGTTTCAAATGATGGCGATGATGGCGATGATGGCGATGAGCTTTCTGTTTTTGCTGCTGATGCTTTCTTCTTCTGAAGACCCTTTTTGCTGTTTATTCAAAATAGCTTCAATTTATCTCTCGATTGTTTTTTGCCTTCAGCAAAATGACTGCAAAGAGGGGAAAAGAATTCAAACTGTCTCATTTGTGGTGCACTCGTTTTTTTATTGAATGCTTAGAATAGGAACAATTTTACCAGTTGATGATGATCATCATCATCCTAATTTTTTACCCTTTCATGTCTTTTGTTCTGTCCAATCCTTCCAATCCCTATCCAAACTCCTGCAGGCAGTGAAGATGCTCCTCCTGCTGGTCATCTCCTTCATCGTCTGCTGGAGCCCCTGTCAGATCTTCTACCTGCTGCTGTGGGTCTTCAGTGACATTCGCCAGGATGACACTGTGGTCAGCAGCACCACCACCACCAGCACCACCAGCTCGACGCCGACCACCGGCTCGACGAGTGCAGTTTGGTCGGCCAATTTGACTTCCATCGGAAACTCCGGTGAGCAGCCGCCGCTGCTGGACGACGAGCAGTCGGTGGGCAGCATGTACAGCACCATCTACTACACCGCCTACTTCATCTTCCACTGGCTCTCCTGTTCGCACACCATCATCAATCCCTTCATCTACTGCTTCTTTTCGAATAATTTTCAGGTTCGATTTGCTAGTTTGTAGTTTTGGTAGTTGTTCTTTTAGTTGGTTTGATGGTGTGGTTCGGTGACTAACTTTTGTTTGTTTTCTGTTTGTTTGTTTGTTTTGGTAATCCCCGCAGAAAAGTGATCTCTACGCCATTCTCAGCTGCAACATTGAGACGCCGGGCAGTCGGGTGTCCCGCAAGTCCATCAGCCAGTATCCCGGCTCGACGATGAACTTTAACACCGCCACCAATCACCGAGAGTCGATTCGAATTTGTGGAGGAGGTGGTGGAAATGGTGGTGGAGGCGATGGTGGTGGTGGTGAAGTTCGACGAAACTCCCTCCTTCGAAAGAATCACCAGATGATCACCTATGGGGGAAATGGTGTTGATAACGGTGGCGGAAGTGGTAAAATGGTCGCCACCTCCCCAACGGCCATTACCAATGCCAACGATTCAATTGTGACGCTCAAGTACACTGCTCACGGTCTGGCGAATTCGCAGGTGTAATCTTTTTTTTCATTTTGAAGTTGATGATGAAAATGAAGAAGAGATTCTGGTTTTTCGTTTTCAAATCCTTTTCCTTATTTTTCTTCCTTTGATTCTCAATGCGCCATCTTTCTGTTTGGAACGGAATGAAATGTCTTCTTGTTTCGGCGCTTGTTTTCTCTCCCCTTTGATTTGTATAACTTGTGATGATTTTGGCTGACGAAGGTTCTCGATCTGTTTTGTTGCTAATGTTCAAAAAGTCCAAATGTGGTACTGATGCTGATGATTGTCTATTTTTTGTTTTGGTTTCCCCCCCCCCCTTCCTCTTTCCACAAACCGATTCTCAACTTTGATTCTTTCATTTGTTCACAACTTACTTGATCAGTATCAGAAAACTCCTCCTTCTCCTCCTCTTCCTTCTCCTTCTTTTGTTCCTGTTTTGTTCCTGTTTTGTTTTGTTCATCACACCTCAAAAGTCTCCCTATTCTTTTGTATCCAAACGCATAACATGTTATCAAAAGCACACACACACACTACCAAACTGCTGCTGGAATGAACTTTTCTTCTCTTTATTTTATTTTTCAAGTAAACTGGAAACAAAAATCATTGTTTTTGCTTTTTTGCTTGTGAAAACAAATAAGAAGTCAACTTGATGGCGTTGGTGGAGTTGATGGTGATTCAGGAGCTGTTGGCATTGTAATGGCCACTGTCTGCTCGTCTGAGGTGGTGATTGTCGAGGTGGTTGTTGTGCTCATCGAGGACTGTCCACCTTCCTCCTCCTTCGCCTCAAACTCCCTTTTCCTCTCCTCCTTGAACTCCTTCTCCTCCTGAACGATGTCGGCCACTACCCAGGCCAGGGCACTTCCGGCCGCCATTAAAAGAGGGCCGTTCATTGGTAGGCAAAAGTCGAGGGTGACCAGCTTTCGATAGGCGCTTATCAGGGCAATGGCGACCACCGTGGTCAGAGCCAGGTTTCGCGTCTGGTAGAGAAAGTGCGTCCAGATGAGCAGCACGACGGCCATGTTCAGGGTGAGCAGGAGCCAGGGGTATGCGGGAGTTGAAGAGCTTGATGGACTTGTTCTGTGGTGATGAAGGTAGAGATTGATCATCGCCACGTCGTGGTGGTAGAGGTGACAGGCGGCGTAGGTGATGGCCATTGTGCTGGCGTAGTACACCCACTTGAAGGTGGTGCTGGCGATGGAGGGCGAAGAGGAAGAGTTTGTGGTAGAGGACATTGAAGTTGAGCTCTGAAAAAGAAGTTGCTGTTTTAGAAATCTGAAGTGTTTGTAGTGTTTTCAATGATGAAATCGATTGTTGTGATAGTTAGTTCCATTTTGAGTGAAGTTCTATGAAACAAACCATAAAAAGGTCTGCGCACTTTTTCTTTTATCTCTCGTCATCTTTTATCACTTCAAGAGTTGTCAAGTCTAAAGGATATCATGACAAATGACTTAAGCCGCTCCGACTCGTCGAGCATCAGTGCCAGCACCGCCGGTGCCGAGGGTGATGAAAACCCTCATTTAATCGCCACTAAAGAAGAGGAAGTCGACAGCAAGAAATCATCCTCATCATCGTCTGTTTTCAGCCGTTGCTGGCCGCCGCCGGTCCGCTTCATCCTCGTCGGGCTGATGCTGCTGGGCGCCTTCACCACCAGCCTCAGCAAGGTGAACATCAACACGGCCATCATCGCCATGAGTCCGCAAAGCCACCCGCCGACACTGAATGCCTCCTCAACAGCTCCAAGAGAGGTCACCCGAAGAGTTTCCGTGGATGAAAAGATGGACTTTGGGGGCAACTTTAGCCTCTACGATGATGATGATGATCCCGGACTTCAGCAGAAGAAGAAGGGGAAGATGAGGAAAGGGAAAGGCCGGCATCAGCCCTACAACCCGCACCACCAGTACTACCGCATCTACAAGGTCCGCCTGCCCTTCACCGAGGGTGAGCCCTTCTGCGGGCACTACAACGGCGTCGGCCACCTGCCGCCCCCGGTGACCAGGGCCGAGGCTGCGGTAAAAAATGGCAGCCAACAGAAGTTTTCCGGAAGTTCCGAAAGACCGCCGGAGCACGAGTTCAACTGGTCGGAGGGGCAGCAGGACCACCTGAAGGGCGCCTTCCTCATCGGCTACGGCCTGGGCCTCATTCCCTGCGGCCACGCCGGCGTCCAGCAGGTGGTGGGCGTGAAGAGGATGGTGGCCACCGGCGGCCTGCTCCACGTCGCCCTCAACCTCCTCTCGCCGGTGGGCGCCCGCTTCAGCTATGGGCTCTTCTTCCTCTTTCGCATTGGCCTGGGGCTGGCCACCGCCATGCTGGTGCCCTCCTTCTTCACGCTCATTCAGCGGTGGATACTCGATGATGAGAAGAGGTAAACAGAAGAGGAAGTTTTTTTGGTGTAGTCGAAACTTTGGTGTAAACTTTTTTGTCTTCAGCAAAGTGATCGCCTCGCTGAAAATTGGCACCTCTCTGGGCAGCATCTTCCTCAACTACGTCGCCGGCCACCTGATAGTCCACTTTGGCGGCTGGTCGGCCATCTTCTACCTCTCCGGCCTGCTCAATGTAATCTGGTTGACCGCTTGGGTCTTTCTCGCCTCGGACACGCCCGCGGAGAGTTCGCTGATCACCGAGGAAGAGCGACGGCGCATCGACGCCAACTACCGCCGGCGGTTGAAGAAGCGGGAGGAGAAGGATCTGGAAAAAGAGAAAGAAGGTGGTCAACAAAGCAGGTCAACTGAGCCCTGGTACAAGCTCTACCTGGCGATGCTCAGCTCGCCGCCGGTGCTGGCCACCATTCTCGCCAAACTCTCCGGCAGCCTCTACGAGAACATTCTGCAGTCGAAGATGCCGCAGTACATGATCGCCGTGCTGGGGCTGGACGTCGGCCAGACGGCCCTCTGGAGCTCCGCTCTGAACGGCGTTCTCTTCGTCGCCCTCCTCCTCAGTGGAGTGCTCGCCGACCTGTGCATCAACCGCCGCCTTCTCAGTCGGACACGGACGCGGAAGCTCTTTGAGACGATTGGTAAGAGAGGTGAAAAGTTTCATGAAATCGAAGTTTTTTTAATTGAAAATTTTCAGCCTCAGTGGGCGTCTTCCTGGGCATGCTCCTCCTCGCGGAGAGCAGCAGCTGCCACCGGGGCCTCTTCTTCCTGCTGGTGGCCACCTCGACGGCCTCCTCGGCGGCGGCCACCGCCGGCAGCGGCAGCATCGTCGTCGACATGACCACCGAACACGCGGGCAGCCTCATCGCCCTGCTCAGCACCGCCGGCATGCTCTTCGGCTACGCCACGCCCCTCCTCGTGTCCGCCCTCACGCTGCACAGTCGGCCGCAGACGCCCGCCAGCTGGCAGTACGTCTTCTACCTGATGGCGGGCGTTTATGCGGCCACCGGCCTCATCTTCCTCCTCAAGGCCTCCGCGCAGAGTCAGGAGCGACGGTGGGCAAAGGAGATGGCAGAGGCAGGAAACAGTGGCTGCTGCTTTCGAAGGAGGAGGATGAAGGAGGAGGCAGAGGAGAGTGAGACGACTGAAGAAGAGGTTTTTTAAGTGAAGCTTGAGAATTGAGAATTAAACTTTTGTCTAGAACTTCTGGAACAGAAATGGTTATTGGGTATAAACAGGCGTTTGCCTGCTTTCAATCAGTGCATCTTTTTTGGCAGTCCATCTAGCTGAATTAAAATGTCGTCAGCAGTTTGCTTTCTCCTTTTGTTTGTGTTTTCCTTTGGTTCGACCGTTGTCAGCAGCAGCGATTCTTCCGCCTCAACTTCTCCCGCCCCACCCTTTGTTCCCGTGGCCACCGCCTGCACCGTTCCCTCCGACTGCGGCCTGGGGGCCGTCTGTCTGATGGTCAACAGCACCGCCGGCCACTGTGCCTGTCCGGTGGGGAAGCTCTGGGGAAGGAAGGAGGATGGTGGGGGTGCTAATGGTACTGATGATGATCAGCAGCAGCACTTTCCCTGTGCCGCCCACTGCCGCCTGGTCAGCTGCGCCACCGATGACGACTGCTGGACCTGGCCGAATTCGGTCTGCGATCGAGGCAACTCGAGGTAAAGTTGAGGTTTGAAAATCTCTTCAAAAATTTAAAGTCCTTTTTGTTTCGTTTCTCGATTCTCGAGGCAGCACCTGCATCTGCGGGCCGCACTACTCGTACAGCGGCGAGCACACCGCCTGCAGCCTCACCGCCGCCTATGTCGTCTTCCTCGTCTTCTGCGGCCTCTTCGCCGGCCTCCTCCTCTGCTGCACCCTCTGCAGCTGCCTCGCCCTCTGCTGCTGTCTCCTCCTGCAGCCGGCCATGGTCGGCCATGGCGAGCCGCTAAAAGAAGGTGGTAATGCAAGTACCAAACTTCCGGGCGGAGGCGAGAGAAAGAGCGTTCAGGGGGAGCAGGGAAAGGCGGCAGGAAAGGGGCCAGCTGGAAAACAACAGCAGCAAGAGGAGCTGAAGACCAATGTGGCCATCAGGAAGAAGTTCCCAACGGCTGAGGGCAAAAATGGTAAACAAGGTGCTCCGGCGGCGCTGGTGCTGCAGCTGAACCAGAGCAACACCCTGCGCCCGTCGTCGCCCAACGATCTGGCGCAGCTGTCGGAGAAGAATGGCGTCTTCTTTCTGAACGCCTGAGGCAGAGATGATTTGATTTGATTTGATGAGATCGCTTCGGTTTCTATTTACACGATCGATTTATAAGCTTTTAAAAAGCGGTTAAGTAAATCACTTTATGATGACTGCTTCAGGTGGGAGGCAAAGAGCACCGTCTGCGCCCAGCCGGCGTGCTCCTCAAAGCGCTCCCGGTAAAAGTCGCCGATCTGGGCGTACCGTTGAAGGGTCAGTGACTGTTGTTGTTTTGCACCTTTTCCCTTTCCCTTTCCATTTCCTTGAAGCAAGTGCGGCAGATAGTGCTGTGCGGTAATCTGGAAGACGTGCGTGTCCACGGGAATCGCCTCGCTGTGCCCCAGTGACATCAGGCAGATGCAGTCGGCCACTTTGCCGCCGATTCCGGGCAGGCTCATCAGCTGGCGCCGGGCGTCCTCGTACGCTAGCCGTGTAAGCTTTTCGAGCCACTTTGAGCCATCACCGCCGCCGCCCCCTTCTGCGATGATTGTCTTGGCTGCGCCGCTGATGTACCGGGATCGGTAGCTGAAAAGAAGAGTTTTGTCAACATTTTAGAAAACTGATGAAGAAGGTAGAATGTAGCTTACCCAAAAGAAAGCTTCCGCAGCTCGCCCTCCACCTGGTCACTGGCCAGCCTGTCAACCTTGGGAAAGGAGTAAATGTCCGACTGAGTATCATCATCATCATCATCAAAAGAGTACAGCTTAGTGCCGTAATTCGTGCACAACGCCTCGATCATCTTTGAGATGCGGGAGATGTTGTTGTTTGAGGAGCAGATGAAGGAGAAGATGTTCTCGACGACGTCCTGGCGGAGCAGGCGAATGCCGCGGAACTGGGCGCCGGTGCGGGCAAAGTGCTCATCACGGGCAGACCACCGCCGGTACAGCTGATCGAGGTCCTCATCTAGGCGAAAGTAGGCCTGAAGACGTTTTTCGAGGTCCTTCTTCGAAATTGAGTCAGTCACTGTCTTCTCATTGAGCAGGCGGTACTCGATGCCGCCGGGTCGCTGCACCAGGCCGACCACCAGGCGATTGTCCAGCAGACCGATCCACTGGTCTTCTTCCTTGGAAGATGAGGTCCGCTTTCGCCATCTAAAGTTCTGCCCGGTGGCCAGCGTCCGCGGCAGACTGAGCTGGTCGATGCTCACCTTGAGGACGCCTTGAAGCATTGATGGTCAGTGACTTGGAAGGATTCTTCTTCAGGTGATTATTAGGAATCTGAAATTCATCGGCTGTCATCGGCGACCACGTGAGTGAAGGAATCAAAACAAACGGCCAGGCGAATCGATACTACCGACCACAATCGATGTGCCGGACTTTGGATTTTGATTTCAAAAGCGGCCTAGATTTGCCTAGAAAAGTAGAGACAAAATTCTTTGTCAGAAAAAACATGTACAGTATGGTAATTTGGGAGAAAAATCTACCACACTCAGCACAAATGGCCCGAATCAACCAAAAACAATTTAGCTCACAAAGCTAACGAAAAAACACCAGCCACTTTCAGCCGTCACGTCTCATTCACACAGTGGCAAATTGACTGCTGGCGGTGGCCGGCTTTTATCAAGGACTTTTGACCTGATTATTTTTTGTCAGCAGAAGAAAAAAGGTGCTTTCAGTCGACATGGCCAATGAAACTGCAGCTCCAGTATCTCCCTTCCTGAATAATCCCCCTCCACTCAAAAACTGGCGCATATAAAGTGAAACTCAAACAGTGTCTTCTAATCATCATCAAACAAAATTACCATGAACCAAATTGAACCTCAACTCTTCTTCCAAACGGCCAACTACACGGCCATCGTCGCCTGCGGCAGCTGCCCGGACCTCTTCAGCTGCCAGCACTACCAGGTACTCGACTTCTACCTGACCAACCAGCGAACTGGAAAGCGGGTGGGCCGCCGCTACGGCTGCTTCCGCTGCCCGATGGACTTTGACGCTGTGACTCGCCTAGTGGAGCACCTCTTTACGGTGCACTTTGTCGCCTGTCGACTGCTCTGTCGGTACTGCTGGCCACCACCACCACTATCTTCCTCAGTTGCTGCAAGTCCTCGAGCACCTCATCAGCTCTTTGAGTCCATCAGCCAGCTTGCCTGTCACTTTCGGTACAATCACCAGGAGCCGCAGTGGGACACCGACTGGGTCGCCCTTTGGGCTGAAGAACGGCGGCAAAAGAGTGTTTTATCTGCACCCTTCGTTGAGTTGCTTCAGCAGGAGAAGCACAACAACGGCAACAACAACATCTGCAATCAGATGATGACATGGGAAAGCAGAAAAGGCTGCTATTGTTGTTGTTGTTGTTCCAGCAGTAGCAGTGGCAGTACTTTCTAGTAAAAGAAGTGGCTTTAAAGCTAGTAAAACATCCTCGGTTGACCTTTTTAGGATGCACTCGGTTTGTGCTGTTGAGTGGGAGTCCCACTTTTGCCAAAATGGTTTTCGTAAAATTATTCCTTCAAGTACGAGCAATCGAAACGTTAACGCAAATTAAAGTTTCATTACTGTGACGAATGCTGCTGATTTGGCAGCATGTCGAATTGACTGTAGAATTGAACTGTCAGTTTCCTGACTAAAAAGGCAGTGAAACTTCAAACTGTTTCACAACACTAACACCGAGCTAACCCTTTTGGTGCGGTATAAAGGGAGGTGCTTTGGTCACAGACACGCGGACTGACTGACTGACTGACTGACCGACCGATTGTCATCGTCGGTAAAAACATTTCCTCCTATACAACCATGAAGTTGACACCAGTGATCCTCTTGGCCCTTGTGCCTCTGCTCATTTTAACCGTCGCTGAAGCTGCCAAGGGCAAGGAAAACGCCAAACCTCAGTCAAAATCTGCCTCTGCCTCTGCCTCTGCCTCTGCTGCTGCTGCAAATGGCAAGTCTGCAAAGCAATCTGCTGCCAAATCTGCCGGCAACACTGCAAAAACCGCATCAGATGCCTCAAAAGCGGTTCCTGTTGGAAAACACTTCAAATTTGAAAAGGAAAGTAAAACTAAAAAGAATTCCCGCAAAATGAAGACCAAGCAGTCTGCTCAGGCCAACATGGCCAGCAACGAGGAGAAGTCCAGCGCCAAGTCCTCCTCCTCCAATGAGGCTAAAAAGATGTTTATCATCAGTAAGGAAGAGCAAAAGCACCTAACGGCACCTCTGCTGAGTCACAAGGATTCAAAGAAGTCAGCTAACCAAGTGAACCTGCATGAGTTGGCCTACAATGCCAAGGCATCCTCTCACCAGCACCAGGAAGCCGCCAAAAGCAAAGCATCTTCCAGCCATCATGAAATAGGCTCTGCCAAACATCAGGAATCAGCTAAAATAGCTGATGCCAAACACGGAGGTTCTAAGAGTGCTCCTTGCCCGAACTGCCAGACTGGACCTTTTCACCATCAGCTCGCCGTCTCAAAGTCCTCCTCGGCTGAGTCCTCCTCCTCATCGGCAGATAAAAATCCAGCAGCCAAAAATCCTCCCCACCACCACCACCACCAAAAGTCGTCCTCTTCTTCCTCCACTTCTTCGGCTGCTGCTGTTGCCGCTGCAGACAAATCTGCGAAAGAGGCAGTCAAGAAGCGAAACCACTACCAGCACTACCTCCACCCGAACACCGAGTACGGCCAGCAGCCCGCCTACCTGACCAACGCCGTTTATCATCACCAACAACCAGTGCCCAGCAAACCAGCAGCACTGTACAGCAGTCGTCCACACTCTTCTTATCAGCACCACCACAACCCAAAGCCGGTGTCGTACAGTAGTAACCATCTTTATAGCCATCATCATACGAATCAGTACGGCCACAATGATTACCAACAGGACACGCTGATCCAGGCGAACGTCATCTCCCGCCTGGGCGACCGAACGCCCTTCTGGCTGCCCCGCAATGACTACTACAAGGAGAAGGACTTCCCCGAGGGCCTCAATCAGCTGATCAACGTCGGCAAGGAGCGACTGGTCAACTACGGTCGCGTCCTCAGAGAGCGCTACCACAACTTGATCAGTAAGTGTGAAAGGAAAATTAAGATAAAAAAGGCTAAAAATCTTCTCTTGATTGATTGATTGATCACCTTTAGACAACCTCCGTCTGAAGGACATCACCACGCAGTCGGCCGCCGATCGAGTCACCGTCGATTCAGCTCTGGCTCTGTTGGCCGGCCTCCTTCCGCCCACCGGCGACCAGGTTTGGTCCACCGCAAATTACAATGCCGACGAGCTGGCCCGACTCTGGCAGCCCGTGGCCGTCTCCACGGTGGAGGCCCAGCGAGACTGGAAGCTCAGCCACCAGGCGCCCTGCCGCACCGCCGAGCTGGTGGAGAACGTCACCATCACCGAGAGCGTGCCCGAGCTGCGGCACTTCCTCACCGCCAACCGCGAGGTGATCCGCCGCCTGGAGGTGCTCACCGGCGAGGACTTCACCGGCGACCTGAGCTGGATCTGGATCGCCAACCTCTACGACACGTACATCTCAGAGGCAGAGTACTTTGGCCCGGCCTTCTACCCGCCCCGCTGGGCGGATGAGCAGACGCTGGCGGTGCTGCGACAGGCCAACGAGCTCAAGTTCAGCGTCTGGGGCCACGACCAGGCGTACCTTCGGCTGAGGGGCGGCCCACTGCTGCAGGAGATCACCGACAATCTGATCAGGGCGGCGAAGGATGAGGCCGGTGGGCGGTCGCTGGCCATCTACTCCACCTTTGACACTAACATTGCCATCATCGAGCACTCGCTGGGCATCTTTAGAGGTAAACTTTGGACTGAGAGTTAAGGGTTCCTAATTTGATGAGTACTACTTGATGACCATTGCTTCTGCTGTTCAGGTGGCCAGGCGGGCTACGGCTCCGGTCTGCTGATTGAGCTGCACCGAGACAACAACAGCCACTACAACAACAACAACAACCACCGGGGCAACGAGCCAGTGGTGGCCGTCTTCAGCGTGGACGTGCCCAGTGGAGTCAAGATCAGCCAGGTGGACCTGAGTCGATCGGAACGCTTCCGCAAGCACTGCTACAGTACTGGACCCAGCTGTCCACTGAGCAGCTTTGCCGTCGCTCTGCAACATCACCTGCTTTCGCTGGCCGAGGCGGAGGTGAAGTGCAACAACGACTGAGCTGAAGATGATATCTTGATTTTAGTGAGGAGTGTTTGTGATTGTGATTGTGTGATTCAATAAAGATCAAGCTTGTGTCGGAATTTTTTTTAGTTTGGTGTTAGCTAAGATGCTTGAAAATGCTCTCTTTTGACTAAGAATCTTTTGGTTTTTGCTGTTTCATTGCTAAAACCATCAGTCAAACCAAAAGTCATTTAGTAGAACTTGTAGAAAAAAACGTGTTTTTGTCAAGTGTAAATGCTGTTTGGGCATTGAAAGTTTTTTCAGTCGCCTACTTTTACTGTTCTTTTCTGCTGTTAGCTTACTCCAGTTATGTTATTGTTAGCTTTACAAGGTATTGTTTTTATTGAAAATTGCAAAAAAGATTCTAAGCAAAATGGTTAAAATCAAACGGCTTTTTCCAGTTTGTTTTTTTAAAAAAAATGTTGATAAAAACTGCATACTCTTCGGGTACGCTAATTTAAATTTGAGTATGTCCGAAAAACGCACGAATGCAAATTAAAAATTGAAAAAAGCTTAAAAATCAAAAACACCATTTCGGTGACCTATCACTGCTCACAAAACAGAAAAAATGAGCGTAGAAAATTCAAATTCAGTTGTCAGTGTGACCAATTGACAACAGCAAAAGCGAGAAAATGAAAACCTCCAGTAAACCTCAGTAAACAACAAGCACCTCCTCAAAGTATAAAACGGCGCTTTCACGCGAACAGTCAGATCACATTTCTTTCCCTCTCTGCGGAGTTTTATCATTTGAACAACTTTTTGTACCGAAAGAAACCCTTTATTTCGAAATCAAACATGCAACTGAAGTGTTTGCTGTTGCTGGCTTTTGTGCCGCTGATCACCTTGGCTGCCGATGCCAAGGCAAAGGCCCCTGCGCCGGCCCCTGCTCCGGTGGCACTTCAATCAAAGTCCAGCTCCGACGCCGACTCGCTGGACATTGAGGCCCCAGCTTCAGCTCCCGCCGCCGCTGCCAAGAGCGATGCTTCTGCTGATAAGGCCAAGCCTGCTCAACAGCAACAGCAGCAGAAGTCTGCTGAGAAGGCCGCCGCCGGCTCAGCTGCGGAAGCCGCTGCCGCCGAGCAGGACGAGGTAAAGCGGAACAACAACTACCAGACGCAGCCGCAGTACGGCCAGCAGCCGGCGTACGTCTCCAACGCCGTCTACGAGAAGCCCTCGTACAGCAAGCCCACCTACGTGAAGCCGTCCTACAGCAAGCCCGTCTACACCGCCCCCGTCTACAATGAAAAGCCCACCGCCACCGCCTACAATCACCAGCCCTCGTACAGCAAGCCGGTGTACAATGAAAAGCCGGTGTACGGTGCTCAGCCTGCACCTTATCAGCAGGTGCATCACACCTCGTACAACAACGTTCCTCAGCAGTATGGTCACCACCAGCAGCCGTACGGCAATGACTACGATACGCTGCTGCAGACCAACGTCATCTTCCGCCTGGGCGACCGAACGCCCTTCTGGCTGCCCCGCAATGACTACTACAAGGAGAAGGACTTCCCCGAGGGCCTCAATCAGCTGATCAACGTCGGCAAGGAGCGACTGGTCAACCTGGGCCGCGTCCTTCGTCAGCGCTACCACAATCTGATTCGTAAGTGGAGTGCACACAGGGGAGCATTTTAGCTTTCACTTGAGCTAACAGCTTTTCTCGTTTTCGCCTTCAGCGAACATCAAGCTGACGCAGATCGCCGCCGAGTCCTCCTCTGACCGCGTCAACATCGAGTCGGCCCTCTCGGTGCTGGCCGGCCTCGCCCCGCCCACCAGCTCGCAGGTGTGGTCCTCGTACGACCCGCTGGCCACCAAGTGGCAGCCCATTGCGGTGAACAGCGTCGAGGCGGCCCGCGACTGGAAGCTCAACTCGGAGACGCGCTGCCGCACCGCCGAGCTGGTGGAGAACGTCACCATCACCGAGAGCGTGCCCGAGCTGCGGCACTTCCTCACCGTCAACCGCGAGGTGATCCGCCGCCTGGAGGTGCTCACCGGCGAGGACTTCACCAACGACCTCAGCTGGATCTGGATCGCCAACGTCTACGACACCTACCTCGTCGAGGCGGAGTACTTCGGCAACAAGTTCTACCCGCCCCGGTGGGCCGATGCGAAGACGCTGGCCGTGCTGAAGCAGGCCAATGAGCTCAAGTTCAGCGTCTGGGGCCACGACCAGGCGTACCTGAAGCTGCGGGGCAACCCGCTGCTCAACTCCATCGTGGAGAATCTGGTCAACGCCGGCAATGGCAATGACTCGGTGAAGGTGGCCCTCTACTCAACGGCCGACACTAATGTCGCCATCACTGAGCACATTCTGGGCATCTTTAGCGGTAAGGAAGCAAGAGGATGAAAAGGTTTTTAGGAATTTGGAAAATTTAAAATGATTTTTGTTTAGGCGGCCAGCCCGGCTACGGCGAAGGCGTCATCATTGAGCTGCACCGCGGCGACGGCTCCTACGGCCACGAGCCGAATGTGCACGTCCACAAGATAGAACTGGACCGAAGCAACTACCAGCACCAGCAGCAGCACGTCATCACCCAGGTGAACCTGAGCAAGTCGCCCCGCTTTGCAAAGCACTGCTACGGCGCGCCCACCTGCTCGCTGAGCAACTTCGCCATCGCCCTCCACGACTGGGTGCTCGGCATTGACGAGGTGGAGAAGCAGTGCAACAACTAAAGACTGGAAACGTTTAAATAGATCTTTAGTTAGATAAGATTAAAATTATAAACAGTTTACAAGTGCTTAAAGACGCAGCCCGTCTTGCTGTTGGCAATCTCCACCGTCACCGGCTTGCTGCTCAGCTTGAGCAAATCGAGGTTATTCGCCTCGATCTTCACCGTGTGATTGACGGCGGTGAACTTGGTGGTGGCCAGGCCGTCAATCGTCACCCTGTCCACCGTGGCGTGGCCAAGTGGCAGGGCAATGTGAATGGCGGACAGCTTAAGCACCTCACTAGAACCAGCCGCCGCCTTGAATCCGTGGTGGGCGGCAGTGACCGTCAGCTTGCACTTCTCAAAGGCAAAGTCGTAGAGGTTGTAGGCGCCCTTCTCGATGCTGTCAATGCTGTCGCCGTCGTCCCAGAAGAGCTCCCCGCTGGCCTCGAAATCGCTGATCTGGCGGTGCGGCAGCACCCACAGCTCAATGGGCGCCTTGCGCAGGTTGACGGTGTTGAGCGGGCTGGGCAGCTGGGCCTCGCCCACCATCGGGAGGATGGTGCCCTCGCGGAGCAGCAGCGGCCGGTGGGACTCCTCCTCGTGGAACTCGGCAAAGTACGCCTCCGGGGAGTGGTCCACAAAGTCGCCCTTCATGCGGTGCCACCGGCTACCGATGGGAATGTGCGCCCGGACGGTCGTTTGGTGCTGAAGAGAAAACAGATTTTAGAAAGATGAAATTTTTGATTGAAAAAGTCACTCCATCTGATTGATTACCTCAAAGAGGAAAGGGCTCACCAGGAGCGAACCACCGAGGAAGAACTGGTGGTCAATGGAACGGGAGGCCTCATCGTGCGGAAAGACGTGGTGCATCGGCCGGACCACCGTCGAGCCGGTGGTGTGGGCGTGGTAGAAGACGGTGTAGAGGTAGTGGAGGAGCTGGTAGCGGACCCGGAGGGCGGCCACGGCGCTCTGCGTCACCTCGGGGAAGCCCACCTCCGCCCAGTAGCCCGGGTCCTGGTCGGTGGCGTGCAGTGTGTTGTGCGACCGACTGTACGGGTAGTAGGCGCCCAGCTGCAGCCAGCGGCGGCACAGCTCCGGCGGGGCGTTCATGTTGTGGCCGCAGATGTCGGCGCCAGTCTGAGGATGAAGAGGGTGGGGAGGGAAAAGGATAAAGTGATAAGAAGTTGATGAGAAGAGGAGGAATGAATGATACTGGACTTACGTAGGCAATGCCGAAGAGGCTGAACTCCAGCATGCCGACAATCGATGCCCGCAGCTGCTCCCAGGTGGCAAAGTTGTCGCCCAGCCAGTGGGCGGCGTAGCGGCCGCTGGAGGCGTAGGTGGAGCGGGTCACCACAAAGCCTCGCTTTCCGGTGGCCTGCTGGACGGCTCTGGACGGAGGTTTAGAAAGAACATGGATTAGTTCTTTGAAGATGCACTGCTTTTGGAAAGGTTTTCAACAACGCCAACTCACTCATAGGTGGGCTTCGTCTCACTCCAGCCGTACAGACTGTGGACGTCGTAGTGCGAGTACTGGCCCTGGTCGCCCTGAACGGCGCTCATGCACATCGTTCCCGACTCGAGGCTGCCCTCAAAGTTTTGGCTTGCTGTGAAGAGGAAAGTTGTTTGGTGTTATTGATTGTGGTTAAGCAAACTGTGAAGCTTACGCAGGGTGAGGGCAATGTGATCGTGCATCTTCGGACAGTGCAGGTACTCGCTGCCAAAGTTCGCCGGCTCGTTCATGTCAATCCAGATGGCGTCAAAGGGCAGCAGATCGTGGAACTCCTTGTGCATGTCGATCCAATATTGGCGAGAGGCGTTTCGGAAGAAGTCCACAAAGGCGGCCGGCCCCGGGGGCCACATCTTCCCGTAGATGACGCTCTTGTCCATGGGCGCCTTGCCCGGCTTGGTTCGCTGCGCCATCGGAATCGAGGCGGGCCACTTTACAAAGACGTCCCGCTTGTAGCCCTCATCGAAGGCGCGGTAGCCCGGTTTGTCGCCCTGAATTACCGGATCGGTGCTGCAGGAGAATTGAAGAATTAGCCTTTTTTGAAACGAAAATGGCTAATGAACTGCTCTTACATGACGACCCAGTAGAAGCCATTCTTCGCCTTGGTCTCCTTCATGTACTCGGGCAGGCCCTTGAAGCGCGTGTGGTCGTAGGTGAAATCGCGGTACTCGTCCTGTGCAAAAGTGCAAAGATTTTGAGATACATTTCGACAGTTTTTAATAGGAGAACAAGACGTACCATGTAATCAATGTCCAGGTAGTTGACGTCCTGCAAACAAAAGGTGGTCAGCATGTTACAGCTGTGAGTACAGAACTTGCTTCTAGCACTTACAACTGGAACGTGGTTGTTGATGTTTCGGTTGATCACCTTCTGCATGTGCGTCAGATTCTTGTAGCCGTATCGACTCAGCTGAAATCCCAGGCCCCAGAAGGGCGGCATCACCGGTCGACCGACCACCGAGGTGTACAGCTGAACGACGTGCTCGGGGCTGTCGCCGACAAAGACGAAGAAGTCGAGGATGCCGCCGAGGGCCTTGATGGAAAGCGCCGGAGTGGGCATTGTGGTGAAAGCTAATAAAAACAAAAGGTTTTCGGTGAGATTTAAAAGACGTAAACAAACGGCGATCGTTCAGCCTACCCATAGCATTGCTGTTCAGGAGGAAAATGCCGTGAGCCTTGCCGTCCTGCTCGACGACAGTGTAGAACGGGTGCACGCCGTACAGATCTCGATCTCGCTAGAATTTAACAAAGCTTGATAAAATTGTAGGCAGAGAAAAGGCATCTTCATCATCATCATTACCGTCGGAGCACGGCCATTGGTGAAGAGCGGATGCGTCTTGTAGTTAAAGTCGTGCTTGAAGGAGGTCTCGTAGTTTTCGCCCATTCCGTAGACGTCAGTGCTGGCGACCTTGGTCACAAACTGCAGAAAGTGCTCGCTGTAGATGAGGCCACCCAGAGAGGTGTCGATCCTGGATGATGAACAAGATAGTGAAAGATGATATCAACTTATCAACCTTCTATTTCTCTGTTTACTCACATCTTGACGCTGCTGCTGCCCTTTCGGCTGACCACCAAGTGGAAGCTGGCCGCATCGGCCTCTAGGGCGACTTCGTACTTTGCACTGGCGGCGTTTCCGCTCGTTTTGGGAAAAGTCAGCTCCTCTCCGAGGGGCACCTCATAGCGCTTGTGTGCCGGGTCGGTCAGTCGGATGCGGAGAATGGCGTCGGAGAGGTGGGTCACCTCTAGCTTCACCTTCTCAATCGGCGCAAAGGGAAGGGAGTGCCGGGAGAGAGGCTTCACCTGAAGCAGTGCCTCCAGGTCGCCTGAGGCGCCTGCCTTCTTGTGGACGCTCTCCTTGACGGTGGTGTAGCCCACCTGGGCGGTGTCCAGGAAGCAGGCGGGAATTCGCGGTGCCAGTGGATCGGAGATGGGAAGCCAGAGGCAGCCTCGTTCGTGGCACTTCTTCTGGTCGGTTGCCTTCTCTGGTGAATGGGGAAAGAAGTGTGTTAGGAAATGTTGTCAATAAACAAACACAAACTCACCGTTGAGAAGACAGTCCAGTCGGTGCTCAGTGGCGTCGCCGCTGACCGAGCTGAAGGAGGCGGCTGCTGCCGCCAGCAGAAAGCAGACCACCGCCAAAGGTGGTGAAAATAAGATCATCTTTTTTAATGGTGCTTTTACGTGGCCTTGTTTAGCCAAAGAGGTAGGACACCCATTGACTTGCATAATGTCAACAATTAGCTTTATTTATATTGGATTTTACTGTTTAATTAGTGGTATTTGAGGAATTCGCTCTTAAAAAGTCCTGATTAGATTGAGCTAATCTGCTGCTGCTGTTTTGTGCTACTATGTTATCATTGCCACCGGGACCACTTTAAAACGGCAAACCTAAAACACACTCCCGACTTGATTGTTTGAGAGGGAAAAAGACAGGTGAGATAAACAGTAGTTGAAAATTACATAATCTAGAGTTTTGTAAAAATAATAGATAATCAGACTTTGTGCTTGGCAACGAGTAAACAAAACTTACATGGTGTTACTTAGCTTTAGCAAAAAGTAAATATGTGAAAGTTAAAAGGCGGCGTACGGGACGAGGTGGGGGGAAGGACGGTCGAAATGGGAGATAGAATATGTCGAGACCAAAAGAATTTTTGCTAGCACATCGGGAAATGTTCCCGGCAGCAAAGTTATTTTGGTTTTGGACGGTTTGGCCGAGGGGTCCGAGATCTCGGGAACAGCTGAAGCTACAGAGCTGACACTCCTAGCGTTTACTAAGCTATTTTTTCTGATTCATTTGGCGAAAGAAGTTTGGTCCTAGCTAGTCCCGATGCCGAGATATCGTCTGACGCCCACTTTTCATATTTCGGCTACATGCCCAATTTCGTTGAGATGTCCAGTAAATAAAGCTTTTCCGCCAGTGCCAATAGATGGCGACAGCGGCGTCGCTCACTTTTGTGTTTAATGACTCGTAGCGCCATCTATCGGTCATAGCGTGGAAGCTGTAGTTCCAAAAGTCACCAAGTGCAACTGGTGGCGCTAAATCCGCGTCACGTACTCTGTGTGCGGCTCACCAAAATGCCACGTTTTCTGCCAGACCGGCAAGCCTACTGCTGTTCGCGCTCAAAGCAGCGTGCTTTCACTTGTCAACAAAGCGGAACAAACACTGGGCGTCTCAACGATTTCTATCTCTCATTTCGAACTTCAAACACTTCATCTCACCTCACCAACATCTTCAGCTCTTCTACCAGAGGACAAGGTCCCGTTTGTAGGTAAATGCACTTTTACCTGTTTTTTGTTGATCGATTATCTGCGCACATCACAGGCAGATGATCATCATGGCCGAACGACGACAACCACGACGAAGACGACGAGGATCACCACTTCAGCCTGTTCGCCTGTTGCTGACCTCTCTTCTACTGATGACGAGCGCCGCTTTTGCCGACGAGCACGCTGTTGCTGAAGGACAACGGCACCTTCGAGGCGTCACCCGTCTGGAGCTGATCAACTGCGACCTCCTCGATGCGG
>JAALOO010000747.1_pt1 | contig 27173 bp, 20 predicted proteins | sample 7257641 | NCBI WGS metagenome assembly JAALOO01 (sample SAMN14085613, study PRJNA598686) | mite metagenome | biome: ENVO:01001000; feature: ENVO:01001002; material: ENVO:01001226; isolation source: single female mite from University of Michigan culture on fish food culture... ...
AGGTCCCTCAAGATATTACTGTCCCTCCTCGGACGTGGGGCGGACCGAAGAGGACGGTCGACAAGGACGGTCGACTGTCTGAAGACGGCGAAGCGGATGGGTAAGTACAGGGAGAGGAGGCCATGGGTTGCTGCCTTCTCTTTTCCTTTCTTCCCTTTCCTTTTTGTATTTTTACCAATAAATAAAACACTTTTCAAACTTTATTTCAAACATGTCTTTATTCATTCTCAATCATCTAAACAATACAAAGTTTTACAAATAGAAACAAAGTCTTCGGCTGTCCAAGCCAAAGACTGATGATGGTGATGATGATGATGCTCCGGTGGTGATGCCATCCTCGACTTGCTTGTTGTCGTCCATCCACTCGGCCATCCTCGAAGTCCGCTGCTGCTGCTGCCTCGTCGGTGTTGCCATCCTCGACTTGTGCTGTCGTCGGTCCTCTCGCCATCCTCGAAGTCCGTCGCGCCACCAGGCAGTCGTCTTCGGCCGTCTTCCAGTCGGCAGGCAGACGATGGTGGTGATGGTGATGATGATGGGCACTGCTTGGAAGAGTGCACCAGAAAGATCTGCAAATGAAAACAAAAAGGTTATACAAAGTATCGAGAACTGAAACACAACAACCGAAATACTTATCTGATGAAGTCGCCGAGGATGGCCAACGATGAGGAAGAGAAGAGATGATGATGATCCAGGAGACGGGCGCTGGAGAAGTGGACGCCTTTGCCAAGAGAGCAGTCTTGAAGTGGGCACAAAACCCATGTTGCCAGAGCAGGGCCAGTCCACTGGCAGACAGCGATCAGAGACGACGACGACGACGTGAGGACGACGTCTGCTCTGGTCGGTGTCTGCCAGTGGACTGACACTGCTCTGGCAGCACAGCAGAAGGAAAGAGAGCCAGCGCCTTCACCACCGTCATCACCACTGATATCACCACTGATATCACCACTGTCACCACCAGCACACTACCACCACTCATCAGTTGACCCCTGAGAGTGTCTCCTTTAGTACGCAAGAATGCCCTTTATTTCTTTAGTTTCTGATGTTGGCCGCTTTAAAAAAGCACTCGCCTTCTCCCGCAAAAGATGGCGCATTTACGCTGAAAACTGGTTCCATAATTTCCAAATTCACTCTTCTGCTACTATTCGGTACAGTCATCGCAAGAGCAATAGAGGAGCAACGACTTTCACTTCTACTGTCGCCCGACCGTCTGCTTATCTTCCCATTCCTGTCTATTTCCCCTCAAGCGTTTATAAACGATGAAGTGCTAAATAATTAAGCAAAACGATTCCTCTACTCCACCAGCAGCAGTAGCAGCAGCATTAAATTTTCATATTCACAGTAGTGTAATGGTTCTCCGCGCTCATTCTCACTACACAGGCACCGAGAAAGTAAAGCAGATCTACAAAATAACGAAACACATTTAAAATTACACATTGAAACTGCCATTAAGATAGCAAGTGAGGTGGTAGCAGAGGAGATTAGCGACAGTCAGCAATGAAATGGGCAACGGCAGCAGCAACAGCAGCAGCAGACATAATGAATGGCGACACAATTGGCGCTGTCATTTGCACAGTTTCAGTTCAGTGCTGCTGCTGCTTTTTCCTAGCTGCCATCACTGCCAAATTTCCTCTAGGGGCATTTGTCTGCTGCTTCAAACACAAAAAGCTGCCTCAGCATCGGTAGCTTTAGCAACCAGGGTGAACAGGCACTGAACTGACTGACTGGCAGGCACATTGAGGGGTACTGTGCTGAACTTTTCCTTCTTCTTCATTTCATTTTAGCTTCACTTTACTGTCTCCCTCTGCCTGGGCTTGTTTTGTTTGCTAATCTTCACCCCAAATTGAAAGAGAAAGAGAAAAGGAGAAAAATTAATAAATGATCGTCGATTTGATCGTCCTCGTCAGTTGGTGCTACTACAACACACAACTAAGCGCACAACTACCCTACAAAACTAGTGTGTGTGTGTAAGGTCGAGGGCAGACAGACAAACGGGCAAATGATTTCAGTTTCTGCTGCTGCTGCTGCTGCTGTTGAACAAATCGAGATTAAGGCGCTTAAGTCTCATTTCAGTTAGCAGCAGGAACACAGAGGCCAAGTTCACGGCTGCGAGGCTCAAGCGAGCAGCAAGGGCTCAACGCCAAATGGATTGCAGTCATAATTAATAATGGCAGCTTTGAAACAGCAGACAGACACTGACAGAGACCACCGGCAACACCGAAACACGACCAAAAGACAACCCGAAAGACAGGCACCATCAGCAGCAGGAGGGGGATCATCGACCAGTCTGACTTGTACTTTGCAGGGGGTGAGTAGGTCGGTGAGCAGGAACCAGAAAAAAATTCGAGTGAGATTCACGTGCTCACTATGAGGGTGAGAAGCATGTGCTCAGTTTGGTCAGGTCTCCCATCCTGCCCCTCACAACCCCTAACCCTCTGAACACAAGCAGACCGACTGACAGACACTCGATAGGGCGCAATCGATTGCATCAGCAGCAGCACCAGCAGCAGTCAGAATGTTTGCACTTGTGCTTGACAAGTGATCACCCTTTCACCAGACAGCAGAGGATGAATGCGACACTCCACCACCACCACTTGGACACTTCTACTCAAACAAAAAGCTGAAAGAGAAGACGAGAAGAAGGGAAAGATGGCACAGCAGATTCGATAATTTGATAAAGATATGCTGGCTGCTGCAGCTACTGCAAAAGTGCCACTAGAGTTACCAGTACTGCTTCTGTGCCTTGTGACCAGAGCCAGGGCCTGACAAAAAGGACTGATAGACTGCGGTCAGAAAACGAGGGGATCCATATTCCCCTAGTTCCCTTCTTATCTCCGATTACATATTGCAGAAATTCAAACAGTGCCAGCAGATCTACTCAATCACATGTCACACTGATCACACACACACACTTGGCTACTGTTTAATTATTCAATTAAACCTTTACAGGAGAAAGAAAGGCAGGAGAATGAGGAGATGCAAACGGACAAGTACGTGGCACGCGCATCATCATCATCACCAGCCTCCATGATCCAAGCGCCAGGCAAGCAAGCAAAAACTCCAGAAAAAAGGAGTGCGCTCTGAGTACACAGTACAATCGATAGGGACAGGAGCAGTGCAGGCAGGCACAAACAGGCAAGCAGTCAGGCAATCCACTCAATCAACTTCTAATGTCAAAGTCAATTGCGCCATTGGCCGGAGCAAGAGAGCAAGGCAAGGCAAGAGAGCAATGCGCGCGACCACTGTCATAATTGGCCCCCTTCTTCTACTCAACTCAAACTACTGAAGAACACTCAACTCAAACTCAAACCGAGACACTGGGCGCAAGTAAGCGATAGAGGAGGAAAAGTACACACTCTCAACTCGGTATGTTCTGTTTCTGCTTGTGCACACGTGGCCAGTGGCTTTCGTGGTGGCTTGTAGTTTGGCTCGATCTCTTTCATTCAACTTGGCCTCGAGAAACTGTCCGCGACACTTCAATGGGCCCCTCAAGTGCTGCTGCTGCTAGAAACTTGGCAGGCAGGCAGATAAAAATTTGGTCAAACAGAATCAACGGTGCAGAAGCAGAACCGGTGTGCAAGTGAGTGTGTGTGTGCGTATGTTTGCAGTCGATTCTGAGTGGATCGAGTAGTAGATAGAGAGAGAGAGAGAGAGAGCAGTTCCGAATGACTCATTTCTGGCTATCCATTCAGCACACGCGCGAGAGGCAGAGAACCAGAGCCAGAACCAGAAGCTCTGAAACTCTGCGCGCTCTGAAATAATAAACAGCCCAGAACAATGGCAACAGAAAAGCGGCAGCCTTTTAGTTTTAGCCTTTTAATTTAAAGAGCAAAAATAAACATGTTCAAACGGGAAACGGGAGAGAGAGAGAGAGAGAGGAAAGAGGCTGCTGGCGAATTAATTACCGGAGGGGCCTAGCAAAGATTGTCGCCTCAGCAAGGACGAGTGTCAATAAATGGTGTGACGAGGAGGAGAAGGAGGCTCTAAAGTTTAATTTGATTTCATCGCCGGCAAATAGCCGCAGGGGAAAAGGTCAGCACCGGCTGCTGCTATTGCTGCTCACTTCACTTCTGTACTGATTGAAACGGCTGTTTCTGGTCTCTGATTTGCACTGACAGAAATGTAAATAACAGGGCGAAAAAGAGACCGGCAAACAGACTCTCTGAGAGTACAGAGAGCATCGCACTCGCACTTGGATTCACACAGTCGCCAACAGGCAACAGAAATTAACGATTTTCGAGCCAGAGCATCTAGCGTTCTAAAATCGAGTCTCGAGGATATATGCCGAGGATATTAATCGACGGCTGAAGCATTGGGGGACTTTTGCACCGAACTGTGTCCACTGAAATGTTGCCACTGCTGCTGATGGTTGGTTATAATTTCTAACAACAGCAACAGCACCAGCCAAAGCTAGGCAAAATTTGGGCAATAAAGATTGGTAGAATGGGTAACAACAGTAAAAGTGTGTGCAGCAGCTCCAAATGGGCCAATTTAAATATGACCACCACCGCCTAAGGTGCTAACTATTTTTAGTAGCATCGTAGTAGTGTGTCCTACTCGTTCCAGCAGCAAACCGCACAAATATTCTCGATCATTTGGTGGTGGTGGTGATAATGGTAGTAATATGGTGCCAATAGTTGTTGCCCTGAAGTGAATATTCATAAAAAGAAGAAGAAAAAGTTTGCGTAATTGCGCTCTACCCAATTTTTCGCAAACACTTGCTCAACATTACTTTTCTGCCGGTGCTACAGGCAGTGAAAGCCAGAGGCAGAAAAAGAGTAAGAAAATTGCCTGATCAGATCAGTAAAAAGAAGTAGTGAAAAAGTTGCTGCAGTTTTGTCGCTAGCCAAAAAGATTACACCACGTTTCTACACCAAAATGTAGCAAAGTTCTTTCACGGTGAAAAGAACTTTAAAAATTCAGCAAAGCTGAACAAAGAAAAACTGGTAACAAAAAGTTTACCAACTTACTTGAAACAGGAGAACAGAAAATTTTTGTCTTTGCAGTGTCCGTCCAAAAGATCTCTTCTTTTCTTCAGGCGGAAAGTAGTCTTTTTTCAGACGATTCTTGAGCTTGACAGAGGTGGAGAAGCAGACAATAGGAGACAAAAGAAGACGGATATTGAATCAGAGAGAAAAAGATGATAGAAACCATTTTTGCACTTGGCACTAGAATTACAAAGCTAGAATTAGAAAAGCGGAAAAATGAATGAGTGAATGAATGAAACAGAAAACCATCTCTAAAAAGTGTAAAATGAAACACACATCCCTTGATTGAGCAAGAAAAAGTAAAGACAGCACAACCTTTTTGATTAATTTTGTTAATATATTGCTTTTAATTTTGATAATAAAAGTTTGTTATTTTACAAAAAGGTTAGTTAGTGTCACAGAAGAGTGTGAAGTTTGTACAATTACCACACAGAGAAACAGTGTGCGGTCAGTGCGCAAATAGTCTCCTAGATGCTACAAGAGAGGGAGAACTAAATAACTAACAGTGATTACAACAGCACTGTACAGCACTGATCGTATAGGAAAAGGAAAAAAGAGGGGACGATGGATGGATGGGGTTATTTACATAAAGAGAAAAGAAAAAAACAGTATTCAAAACATGAGAACATCGAGGCATGAAATGAGGACAAAAACGCAAAAGAAAAGATGAAGAAGTCCTGGGAAGTGGGAAGGTCAGAGAAGAAGATGAAGAAGGTGAAGAAGCGGCGATGGGAAAAGAAGCAGATGAGGAAAGGTGAGATGACTGACTAAAGAGAGAGAGAGAGAATGCTGCAAAAGCTGCTGCAAACTGAAGAAGAAGACGCGGCGGGGATGACTGTTGTGGTGGGGGCAATCTGAATTGCAGATCAATGGTATTGATGCTGCGGCATCTGATCAGAATCAGTTCAGAGTGGCGAGCGCGCGCAGATTTGTGATCACAGAGAGATGAGATGGGAAAGAGGTGAAAAGTGCAGAGCAGAGCAGAGCGCACTGTACACTACGCATAAACGGGAACGCTGCTGGAGGACTCGAGGACTGCCGCCGCCTGACTTGCCTGATTTGCCGCCGCCGTCACCTGGGCGATCCTCGTCTGGAGAAAGGCGGTAATCTCGCGAAAGGTCGGTCGGGCGTGCTCATTCAGTGACCAGCACTCCAACATCAGGTCGTAGATCTCAGGGGGACAGGTGGTCGGCCGCTGCAGGGCCAGGCGGTAGGAGAGGCGGGTGGAGTTGAGGCGAGAGGCATTGGCATTGCTTTGCTCCTCGGCACTTTGCTGGTCAGCACTGTTGGAGCTGCTGCCCGAGCTGCCGGTACTGTGAGGGACGCCCGTCGTTCCGTACGTCGCCTGGTAGTAGATGGAACTGGACTCCTGGGAAGAAGAAAAAATAGAAAAAATGGGTTAATTTTATGTGTGACTATGTTATGTTGTGATTGATTTTGTGATGCACAAATAAAAATGCTGTCTTTGAGATATCTTTTTAGTGTTTCCTGAAAGCGTCACTCTAAAAAACCGATTAATCTTTTGCTGAGAAAAAGCAGCAAAAAATTGCAGCTAGCTATTGATAATGGTGATCTGAAAGCTTCTGCAGACTAGAGAAAAAAGCTCTCATCACTCTTTAGCATCAATTAAAAACATTCCGTGACGATCAATACTGCAATAGTGCATTGCACCACCACCACTTCAGAATATGTTTTAGTTCTTCTAGTTTCAAAAAGCAAAGATAAGTAGACAGGAAGCTAGCAAATCTCTTCAAAAGTAGTAGAGAGAATCCTCTTAATGAGAGCAGAAGAAAAAAGAGTCAAAGTTCTGAAGAGTGGCCTAAAAGCAGCCAAAAAGCAAGGACAGAGACTGTACGAGAAGAAGTAAAAAACCGTAGACTGTGCATCATTAAACTTGTACTCTAGTTAAGAAGAAGAAAAAGCAGCAGAAGAAAGCTCTTAATTGAGACTGCTGCCCTTTCGCCACGGGGAAATTGCTCAATTAAGCGTTCCATCCACTACTACCACCACCACTATTTTAGCCTACTAATTAATTGTCCATCATCAACTGAACTAAACTAAAGAAAACATTGAATGAAGTTCTCTACCATCGATCCGACTGGCTCTAATGACCTGAATTCTAAAACACTTCCAAAAGACACACACTTACCGTGGCAGCACAGTCGTGGACGTACGCCTCATAGGCGGTGATCACCTTGCCCAGGTACTCCTCGTCAGTGGCCTCCGCCGGGTGCGGCCTGATCAGCCCGTAGGTGAGCACCTCCCAGAGGGTGACCCCGTAGGAGTAGACGTCACTCTTGGTGGAGTAGGCGCCGTTGAGAAGGGCCTCAGGGGCCGCCCAGCGAATGGCCACGCCGTTGCAGTAGTCAGGGGCGTTGCCGGTCACCAGCGCCGCAATGTCGGTGATCTTCACCTGTAGACTGGAGGTGTAGATGATGCAGTTGCGGGCGGCCAGGTCGCGATGAACGTAGCCCAGCGTCTCCAGGTACTTCATGCCGGCGGCCACCTCGGCGCCAATGTGCAGCAGGGTGGGCAGTCTAGGGGGAAAGAGAGAAGAAGAAAAAGATTAAAATATTGAAAACATTTCCAAGAAAAAACCCCCAAAATTTCTCAAAAGCAAGCAAGAGCATTTCAATGCACTCAAAAGCAATAAAAAGTACTGTTTTGCACTGTTTAACAATTCTCCAGATCCTGATTCTGATGATGATGATGACACTGAAGCGGAGTAGATAGGCAAAGAAGTGATGAAATGGAAGAGAAGAGAGAATCCACAAAAGAAGGAAAAGAAGATAAATCATTGATGCGTAAGTGAATTAATGCTGCTGCTACTGCGATTCACTGCTCAAGTTGCCCACCAACACCAGCACTAAAAGTGAAAAGTGAGCCCGGGAGTCAGGAGAAGGCACAGTGCTTAGACAGTGTGCGGCCTGACAGAGTTGTCATCACAATGAAAATGATGATGGTGGTGGTGGTGATCGTCTCCTGGTGACAAGGTCCTGGAGAGATAGTGTGTGGTCAGAAGAGCCATCATCACCACCACCACCATCGCACATAAATCTAACGCCTCGTTAGGATTCTCTCTCTCTCTCTCTCTCTCTCTCTCTCTCTCTCACTCTCTCTTTCTCAATTCTCGGGCGCCTGGTGACGCCGAGAATCGCATTGAAAATCAGCCAAGCTGAGATTTATTGGCCATTGCAGTGCATTGTTGTGCTGCAGCGCTAAACTATGTTTGCCAGTGCCACCACACCACCACAACAACCGCAGCCTCTCTGTGTGGATCTCAATCTCTCACTCAAACTCAAATTGTTCTTTGATTGGCCTTCTTTTGGTTCTTTCTGAGCTCCCCCTTCTTGAGCTATTTTTGACTCCATTCCTCTTCTTCCTCCTTCTATCGACCGATTCGGGTTCACTCTGCAATTGCTATTCTCCACTTTTTTTCGTTTGCTGGGTCTGCTGCTCAAAATTCTTCAACTGCAGAAAGCTGGAAAAAAATAATAAGTGTGTAATATAATTAATAGCTACTAGAGGAGAAGAAAGCTGAAAGGGAGGGCTGGAGTACCAGAAAAACCAGAAAAAATTAGTCCTGCAATGCAATTTACTACTACCACCACCAGCACTACACTAGGCTAATGCAGCGGCATTCATTAAGCAGCAGCCGAGCAGTACACTCAATCGCCGTCAAATTCTCTCATTGTGAACTGGACTTGAGAGCTGCCTTGTCTTTGATTGATCTGCCGGGCTAGAGAGAGAGCGAGAGACCAAACAGGAAACATTACCAACAAGAGAGGGAAAAGAGGACTGATTTGTAGTTGCTGCTGCTGTTTTGTTGTTGTTGTTGTTGACGTGGAGAGTACCAACACAACGACTAGACGAAAAACAGAATCATAAAAAAATTCTGCGACTTTACAGAGCGGCTCACTCGATCAATGCTGAGAGAAAAGAGAAAGAGGAGAATCGGGCGCCGTCGCCGCTGTCTTTCTCAGAGAATAAGCAAAAAAAGAGCAAAAAGAATCGAGCGTATAAAACAGAAGCAAGCAAAAATCTAAAAAGAAGCATTGAGTGCTTTCGGTCATTCAAATGTTCGGCTACGCTTTGCTTTGAGGTTTGCTTTCAACAAAAAAAAATAAATCCCATCACTTACCCAACGACCTTCTTATCACAAGTGCGAAGGTAGTGCGCCAGATCACAGTTGCCGCACTCGAGGACCATGGCCATGCTTTTGGGGGCGCTCTGCTGGCCACCACCACCACCAACACCGGAGAGGTAGCCGATGAGCTTCGCCACCCGCTCACTCTTGGCGCTGATGAACCACTTGGACTTCATCTCGTGGAGAAACTCCGGCCGCAGCTTCTCCTTCTCCAGCGTCTTCAGCACCACCAGCGTCTCATCGGTTCCGGAGCAAGCCGAAGAGGAGCTCTTATCTCTGCTGTCGTTTCCGCACTCCGTTTCCGACGATGACACCTCATTACCGGTGCGGTGATGGTTCCAGGATCGGTTGTGGTTGTGGTGGTGGTGATGATTTTGGCGGTGATGATTGTCGTCCTTAAAGCGCGCGAGGAGGACCTCACCGTAGCGCGAGGCGCCAAAGCCGGCCCCCCGGAGCACCTCCACGTCGGCCTCTGACACCTCGGGAATGCACTTCATCGTCTCGTCCATGCTCAGGCTCATGTTGCCTGAATGGCCGCCATCAGTAACTGCCGCGTTGTTGTGGTACTTCAGCTTTAGCGTGGTGGCCGGCGCAGTGCCGCCCGTGAAAGCGTCGCCCTCGTACTGCTTCCGTTTGCTGGAGGAAAAAAGAAAGTTGAGGAAAAAGAAGAAAAGATGATTAGGAAGGAATAAAAAGTAAGAGCGGTGGTGGTAGTGGTGGCAGTAATCCATTAATAGGCAATATGATGCTACCATAAGTAGATGCAAAGAAGAAAAAGTGTGTGTGTGCGTGCATTAGACCCTCTGATGATTGACAGTGCCAAAGTGTGCCATCATTATCGATGATTATGTGCGAGTGAGTGTCACCAGAGGAAACGGCAGCAGCAGAAATTAAGCAGTCAAATGGTGGAGATAATTATTCTCGCTAGTGGGACATACACTACTACTGAAATTTGCAGGCCACTAAAGTGGCTGCTTTTACGGCCTCGGCACTGTGGAGAGAAATCACAGAGCGGTCCAAAGTGTGTCTTCCACTCTGGTGCTGTCACAATTTGTCGTCCTCTTATCGCCTTGGTTAGCTTTTCGACACACTTTGGCTCGTCAAAACACACACAACGTTTGGCTATCATAACTGAGGTTCAGGGCCGATTGTGTCTCAAGCGCGAAAAAACCGCCGTCGTCGTTCAATTCAGGCTAATTCCACTAAAAGGGACAAAAATGGAGAAAAAGTACTCGAGAGGCAAACGGGCAAACGGTAATTGAACTGCACCATTAAGAAAAAGCGGCGCTGTTTTTTCTTTCTCTATCATAAAGTCCTCCTCAGTGCTTTGTTTTTACTATCGATTCCTGCCAAAAGACGAAGCCTCTTGACTTTTTCTACTTTTTCCTGGCAAAAAAAGAATACGCGCGCACTTAGGACAGACAACTGGCTACCACCGTGTGTATTCAATTTCACTAATTAAGAAAACCTTCAGGTTCAGGGGACTTACTTGTAAATGGTATTTGAGGTCATACCGTTGGCGGCAGCATTCTGCTCCCCGGCATTGGCATTCTTTGCCGTCTTCGGCGACCGGACCATCATCAGATCGGTGGAGGCGTAGTACTGTCGCCCAGCACCACCAGCAGCAGCAGACACCGGAAGCGGATTCACGTAGCCGTTGATCTTGCTGTTCAGATTGACACTGTAGCTAGAGCCGCCGCCGCCGCCGTTTTTAAGCTGAGCATCACTGAGGTAGACCGGAAACTGCTGTTGCTGCTTTCCAGAGTAGGCCACATTGGAGGTGTTGTTGCCGTTCAGGTGAGCAAATGAGCCGTGCAGCGTGGCGGCGTTCACCGGAATCGGCGCAGTGGTCTTGTTGTTTCCGTGCTTACCACCACTACCACCGCCGCCGCCGCCCAGCGTCTGACCGCCCATAAAGATGCGCGTAAAGCCGGCGCCAAACATGTTCAGGTTAGAGTTGAGGTGGCCGCCACCATTGCCACCACTACTGCCTCCATTTCCAATGTTGTTGTTGTTGTTGTTCAGCCGAGCCGAGCTTTGGTTGTGGTTGTGCAGGTGGTGGTGACCGAGGGCGACGTCGGGCACTGCGTACTCCGGATCGGTCACTGCATTGGAGATGGTGCTCGACGTGGAGCTAAAGTCCTTTGGCTCGCAGTACAGCGGAGTGGTCGCCAGGTCCTGATTTGGTTGAGTTTTAGAGTTTGGGAGTTTTGTGTGTGAGTTTGTGTGTTTACGCCAGAGGAGGTAAAGGATTTAAAAGAGGACACCACCAGACCAGGAGAAGAAGAAGAAGTAGAAGAGGACATATGAGAGGGAGAGAAAAAAGAAAAGCCAATTAGTAAGTAATTTATTTACTCAAGGTTAAAATTAGTCAAACGAAGCAAACAATGAAGAAAAAAGAAGCCTACAAAGGGCAAAATTGAAAACAATGCAAAACACATGCAAACACAGTGTCAATGTTTATACAAAAGCTATAGAAACAGATGGCGACGACATGACTACTCTCAATTGACTAGAAATAGAATAGAAGAGTTTGGGAAAAGAGTTTAAAGGGGAAAAAGAGAGATGAAGGCGTAGTTTGTGTGTTGTGTTTGTGTTAATATTTGTTATGTAAGATGAAGCTGTCAAGCAGACTCTGTCCCACACTAAACTCTTTTTTCTCACACACAAACGAAAAAAATCCGCCAAGATCAGTAAGATCAATTTGTTGCAGCGGAAAAGAGCGTATAAATTATGTTTTTTTTATCAATAAACACATTTATTTACTTTATGTACATCACTTTTTGGGATAAAATAAGAAAAAATAGATATGGCAAACAGATGCATAAAAAGAGGAAAAGAAGAGAAAAAACAGATATAAACACAGACAGACAGAAAGAAAAGAACAAGGAAACTCCAAAGATATATAACACAATTAATAACAAGGAAAAGTGTTGAAATGAAAAGAAGAAGCAGCAGCCTTTGCTCTGGAGAGGGAAATCGATCTATGGTGCTTGTACAAAAGTGGTCTTGTGTAAAGTAGTTGCCGTCCTAACTAAATATGTCCACCACTTGTGTGGGACAAAGTGGGACACCGGCAGCAGCAGCAGCAGCAGTAACTGTGGTGCCGTGTCAGCAAAAAACATCAAAGAAGAGAAAGGATTTGTCAGCTGCTAATTGGCCGCATCGATTGGATCCGTTTCGGAATGACCCGAATCGGGCGACACACTACACTACACTGCTGCTTTGCCTTTGGTGCTCATTATTCATAGGCATCTTTTGTCGTCGCAGAAAGTCTCCTCACTTCCACTTGACCAGACAAACCTAATTCAATTAGGGCACTTTTGGGAAAAAAGAACGGGGCAGCTGTGATTTTTTTGTTACTCCCTTGTGCTGTTTGCGATTCCCTCTTTTAGTGTCAAGTGGAGAGAGATAAAAAGTGTTGCGTCAAGTGGAGAGAGATTCAGTGAATAGTGGATAGAGACAAACAAAGAGTGGAATAGGCTATCATTTGTCATAATTAGCAATTCAGACCATTCAGAGCAGTCTGACTGTCTGTCTGGACTGGACTGGCCACTCTTCTCTCAAATGGCCAGTCGTTTGCAATAAAAATTTTTCCTTCTAAAGTTGCCTAGCAGCAGCAGTGGTAGCACAAGTATCACAAACAGTTGAGAAAAATTTAAATTGAATTACCACTGTGAAAATTAAATTATTAAGCACGCAGACAATGCGCGAAAAATAAAATGGTTGCTGCAGAAATGGGGGGACTGAATAAAAAGCAACGAGAGAAAAGGCAAGGGCCAAGGCATGTGCCTAGGTCTTAACCGATAGAGAAAAAGAGATAGGAAAGAAAGAGGAAAGACTGACTAACTGAAGATCATCACCGCCATCATCATCATCACCAAACCACGTTGGCCATCAAACACATACCTTCATGCAGACGACAATGTGGCCGGACTTTTCCTTGCGCCGGAGGTGCAGTCGCAGAAGGAAGAGCACCACCGAGCAGATGATGGTAAGGAGCAGGGCAAAGACGATGAGAAAGGTCGTCTGGGGAAAGAGGCCAGTTGTTCCGTCACCAGGTCCACCAGCACCAGCTTCGCCGGGAATGTAGAAGCGACCGGCGCCTTCCATCGGCGACTCCAGGTGCTCGTAGCTGATGGTGAAGTTGTCCTCGACGGGCGTCGCCCGGAAGGTCACCTCGCTGATGAGGATCCACTTGGCGGCAAAGGCGAGGTCAAACTTGACGTAGAGGCCGGCGCGGTGGTGCAGGTGGACCACCACCTCGCGGGCGTTCTCCAGCGCCAGGTCGGGCATGTACTCAAACTCGATCGGCCGCTTCGACCACACCGATCCATCGTAGCTGAACCAGACCTTGGCGCCGGCAAAGACCTAAAGAGATCAGATCAGATCGAGGAGAAAAGGGAAAAAAAGTTGATCAGCTTTTGTTCACGCTGTTTTCCTTTTTGTTGGCAACCAAAACCGGCCACACTCGTAAATGTCGTACTCCTGGGTGGGCGCGATAAACAAAACACACCAAAACACCAGCTGCTTACCTGAACGTCCTTGCTAAAGAGGTTGTGCGTGTAAAAAGAGACCGAACTAAAGTTGGTGAAGGTGTCAAATTGGAAGACCAAGCTGAGCTCTGCCATCGCCGGCCCGTCCGCCCTCCAGCCGACCCACTCGTAGCCGTAGTTGACCTTGTAGTTGTCATCGCCGCGAATGCCATCCGTCAGCTGCCCCAGCCCGCCGTTGAGGTATCCGTAGTAGTCGCGGCGGCCGTCGTACGTCAGGTCGCGCAGATCCCCAAAGGAGCTCTCCTTGAAGCCGTCCGGCGCCGTGTAGGACACCGGAAGGAGGACCTGGTCCTGGGCCTGCACCTCCGCCATCCGACAGCCGTACAGCTCAAAGCGAAGACAGGTGGTCCGCTGGTAGCTCGCATACGGTACCACCCTCAGCAGACTGACGCCCACCAGCGGCCGCGAGAGGAGGTTCTTGTGGGCGGTGTAGGTGTCCTTGTTGCCCTCCAGTTTCTGCCGAAAGAGAAGAAGATGAAAATGGAAAAACATTAGTCATTCAGTCGGTTATATGGAAGAGAGTTGAAGTCTCGGTGGAATTGAACTTGAGCTCGAGCTCGAGCGTTTGTGCCGGCACACACGTTTTAAAGCTGTGAGCAAACACAACTTCAGTCATTCTCCCTCTGCTCACACTTTCACAATTTTACGCCTCGCCGACCTTTGTTCTCCTCTCATCTCTTCAACAGTAGTAGCGCTAAAAACTAAACTACTGTTAGCTCAATTAATTAAGGAGGGCCATCGGAAGCAGCCAGAAAGCAGCCAGAAAGCAGCAGGAGCGAAAATAATCATCATCTAGCCAACTGCTGCTGCGGCTGCTTAACCCGGCAAACCTCTGCCTACCGCAGAGCAAATGACCGATTAGTGGCTAGCAGAAAAGAGAGGAAAGAGAGGCGATCAGATAGCGCCTGGAAGGTTGAGTCCACTTTTCAGTTTGCTACCGACCACCACCACCACCAAAAGGTGCCAGTTAAATTATTAAGCAGCAGCAGCAGCAGCAGAAGGAAACATACGTAGACCACCGCCATCTTTTTGAGTGGAGGAAGGATGGGGATAGACACACACACACCGGTCTTTCCACTGCTCACTAACACTGCCTTGATTAATTGTAATTGACTATGTCACGACATTTCACAGCTTAACTGGAAACGGCTGCTGCTGCTGCTGCTACTGCCTCCGTTCCTAGACTTAAGATAAACTGCTGGCTACAGTAATTCTCCTGGGTGAAGGTCATCCATAATAATTGCCGGACACAGGCAAACTCAGACAGAGACTGACAGACAGATAGAAAAGAAAGAAAGAAAAAGAGTGAGTCACGGGTCTAAAGACGGGTGGCCGCACAGACAGACCGACCGGCAAAAGTGCTCCTGATTAGGAGAAGGACCTTCAGCAGCAGTAGTAGTGCTCATTAATTAATGAAAAAACACAACTGGAAAACAGACAGCACTTCGCAGTGTTGAGATTGAGATATGCTGAACCGGAACAGGCTGCTGCTGCTGCTGAACACAGTTTTAGTGGGAGAAGCAGTCTCTCTTCAGAGATTTATGCGAGCGCAATTGTAATGCAAATACTGAGTGTTTGTGTTCACAGCATTTCAAACACTGAAAAAACCAAAAACTCTATGAAAGATAGAAAAATTCTGTTATATTTTGGAGACAGGAAAAACCGCCGCCGCCTCTGCAGCCGAAAAGTCGTACGAAAGTCGCTAGGGGCACCTAGTCTCTCAATCAAATATTGACTCTTCCATATTTTGGGAGATAATTAAAATTGGTGCCAACAGAATATTCTGCGTGAAACAGAATATTCTGTTGGTTGGTTGTACACACACTTCCGCCACCTCAACACACACACTCTCAGTGTCAACTTTGGCACTCTTTTTTGACACAAATTCAATTGAACCCGCCGAGAGACACTTTCCCATTGACATCGGCATCACCACCTTCTACTTCTTTTTTCCTTCGTTTGCATTGTCGCCACCTACTCATATTCAATTTTTTCACCTATTTTTTCCACCTCTCGTCATCATCATCATTTGTCTGACTTTTTTGTGTGTGTTCTAGATTCAACTTTTTTCCTCTTGGTCAAATATTGCGGCGGTGGCAGAGGTGTCAAACCGCAACTGCCTGAACATGAAGCAAAAATGAAGAAAAAAGTTAAAAAATTCTACAAAAAAAATTCGCTAAAAGTGGTAAAAAACTTTAGCAGAATTTCAGCATTATTAATCGAATCAGACCACTCTACAGAATGCAACACTTTTCGTAACCTCCATTTTAGCTAGCATCATCATTTACAAGCGTGCTCCTTACAGAAAATCTCTCAAATACTCTCGACAAATTACAGCCAACAAATTCCATTGTAATTCACACATTCAGTGCCCAAAGTGAATGAGTGAATCCGCCTGTGTGTAAATAATAAATAATTGAATCCGAAAAAAACGGTAGCCCGCTTTGGTAATAATAAATATACAATGCAATCTGAGGGTGAACAGAATCTGAGAATTGCCGCCGTTATTCCACTCTTTCCAAAGCAAAGTCTCGCTGACTGACGTCCGACAAAGAAAGAAAGAATAGGAAACAGTCTATTCAAAACTGCAAAGTTTGTCTCGCTCCCTCTTATTTAAAAGTTGCAAATTCTCCAGCCCCTTTAAAATATGAACACTAGAAGACTAATGTTTGCACAACAAGAATGTGTGTGTGCGTGCACATTGGCTAGAGCTGCGTGAACACCACTTTTCATTTTTAACTCCGAGAAAAAGGCTGGCCATTGTGTGTGGTTGAATGTGCCACAGCATCTGCCTAAGAAACAGCAGTAAATGTCTCGATTTATATGCATGTGTAATTAAACACAATCGACCATTAAGTGGAGAGAGAGGATAGGATGGGATGAAATAATGAAAGCAGTAGCCAGCTCACATAGCTCACAATAACGGAAGCAACTGGAGCAGCTACAACAAAATCTCGTTTAATAATTTATAATTTTTCAGCACCACCACAACGAAGCACTTTGTGGTGGTGGTGGTCTGGTTAGTTTGTTGCTGGTGGTGATAAATTGGAGCAGTGCACTGTAGTGCACTGTCTGTGTGGGTAGTCAAGTGCCGTGCAACTGAGAAGATGAAGTAGAATGCAGCGAGAGAATAAATTGTGGAAAAATTATCCATTTTTCAAAGGGCTGCTGCTGCTGCTGCCCAGGCAAGCAGATTTAAATAACCAGCAGCAGCAGCACTATCATAAAAGCCTTGTTGAAAATTAATTAAAAATGCTTAAGAAGTGGCGGTGTAAAATTAGCAGCAGCAACAACAACAACGGAAGCGCAGAATACACACTTTTTCCTAAGAGAGAAAAAAGGATAAAATGCTTTGTTTACTTTGTCGCGCTTAAAATCAAAAGTGGATTCAGACCGTAAATTAAAACTCTCTACTTTGCTGACAAATTCTCGCCGCTTTTCTAAAACTAATTAAGCAAAAGTGGAAGGTGACAGAGAACAGCTAAGAGAGCTGAGGTGGCACTGAGAGTGCACTGTTTAATTAAATTGGATTTTTATTGTCCCAGCAGCAAAGGCGGCAAAGCTCGCGTCACGAGAGAAAAAGAAGAGGACAAAAAGTTCCAGCAAGGGAAGAACTTTAATTGTTCTCTCTTTCTCTGGCACCTCTAAGAAACAAGCAAAATCAAGAGGGGATTCTAATTACCTAGCTCTAAAAGAATTAGCAAAAAGAAAATATTGTTTCTCTCCCTCCCTGGCCAGCAGCACCTGGATTAGAAGGTGAGGAGCAACTGAGAAGAGGGATTAGAGAAAGAGAAGTGTTTCAAGTGTTCTCAAGCACCGACGAGCCCACTGAGGACTGAAACAGGCGGGGGAGGGGTGGTGATTCAATTAGCCAAAATGCGAACATCTGAGAACAGTGACATGTGTTTTGGTAGCACGCACTGGGGCTTAGCATCAGCAGAACTGTGGCGTGAGATGAGACACCAGAGGGAGAGAATCTGGCAGGATTCAGGATTCCGCCAAATGCCAAAAGGGAAATCTACTAGAACTTGCTTACAAACATATTTTCTGTCTTTTCAGTTGAGTGGAAACAATCCGAATAGAAAGTATTTTCTCTCTCCTAAAAATCTCACCAAACAGACTTCAGAGTTAAGCAAACCATCACATCACTAAGCGCAAGTCCAACACTTATCTAGTAAAGTTATTAAAGCAGTATGACTTACATAATCTCCATTCCTGTCGGTCCACTTGTTCCAGGTGGAACCGTTGTCCCTTGAGTACTCGATCCAGTACTGCTCGGCAAACTCGACGCCCAGTCCATTGCCGAAGCGGCCCTGTGTGGCGACGCCCGTCACCACGTAGGGGGCCACCAGGTCCACCTGGATCCACTCGGCGCCAGAGTGCTCGGCGTTGAGCTGCTTCTGTGGGCACCAGGCGCCTGCGGAGAGTTCGCGGTTTAATCTGCGGGTGGAAAAAGAAAGTGGAAAATAGTTAGTTAGTTTTTGTAGAAAGATGACACACACTCAGTTTGTCGTCCTATAAGTGTGAAAGCCAAGTAAGCTTATTATGGTAGAAAGAAGATGTGAAGAAAGACGAGGAGAAGAGAAAAGTGAAAGTCACTTGTGAGTGAGTTACTACTAAAGCCACCCACTAAAGTCGCCCGAGAATTACAGTTTGTAATTTATTTACTCTGCAGCCGTTTAGCCCGCGCGCGCCCTGGCAAAGTCAACATTTGAAGAGGACGAGATGAAGATGAAATCTTTGAATGGCCTATTAGAAAAATTTAATTTGCTGTGTAAAGCTTTGGGAAAAGAGGTGTGAGTGTGTGGCAATTTTACCCCAAAGCAAATTAAAATTGAAATTAAGTTTTCAAGAGATTACAGAGAGGATTCTCTAGTCGATGATGTTAGTAATCATCAAAATGAAATTAGTTTTGGGCTTCTGCTGTACAACAACAACATATGGGCTAAAATTAGAACGGGTAAACCAGAAACCAAAAACAACAAATGTGGTGGTATGTAAATGGAAAAGTTTCCAAGATGATCAACCAGACCAAAAGTTGCTGTCAACAGGAAAAAAAGACTGCCCTAAAACAGTCTTCTTGAAGATCGATTTTCCTAATGAGCCTTCTTTCACTAATTAATTACTAGTCAAACTACCAAAAAGGGGTAAAAGAAGGAGGATAAAGATCGATTAATTTGTCATTTAAGGGCAAACAAAAATAGATAATGAAAGCGAAAAACAGAACAGAGTCTTAAAGACGGCAAAACAAAATAAGGTCTGGTGAAAAGGTCGAAAGGTTTCTCGAGCACGACATTTGTACAGTTCAGCACAAAAGGCAAAACTATTCAAAAAGCAGACGAGGACAGAAGGTGCCATTAATTTAAATAATAGTTCACCAAAAACGACCTCAAGAATTTCACCACCACCACCACCACCACTGAGGATAATTAAGCAGTAATTCGCCATGTGCCACCATTCTCACCATCGATTGCAGCAGCAGCAGAACCAAATAATGACAGCCACAAAAGAAACGCAAGAAAATTATTCTGGCCCGAATCAGCACCACCACCACCACCACCGACAGGTCGTTTGCTTCTTTCGTCCTCTGACCTCATCAATAATCGTCTTACTTTTACTCTTCGTCCTCCGCCGTCGCACTCACGTCTATTCAAGCAAACACGAAGCAGACAAATAATAAATATTTGCAGCAGCACACTTGAAATGGCCAATTTTCCGATTGCAATGAATGCAATTCTCAAACGAATAAAGTCTGTGCGGGGGAGTACTCTGGAAGCACTAATACCGTTATTGGCATATAACGTGACAGACAGGTAACGGAGGTCAGAGGACGAAAGCACAAAAGTGGAAATGAAATTGCAGCAGTGAGGTGCGCAGTGCCGCGTGCCCACTCTTTCTACGGCAATTGATTTATTGATGGCTGCCAGAGAAAAGGAGAAAGGCCAATCCACAGCTCAATCACCAACAGATCCGCACAGAATCCGCACAGAATCCACTCAGTATTGCCCCCGACCAAGGGGACACGTGACTAATTACACAAAGTGGCCCATTGCCAAATCCACCAGAAAATTAAGAGATCCAGAAGAGAGAGGACGACTGGCAAATGGCAATTGAAGAATCCAATTTTCCAAAAACAAACCAAACTCTCTCGCTCTACCTGCCGAGCTTAATTAGCCAACATCGAACACAGAAAAATACTGTTTTTGTTGTTCATTTGCGCAAGTGATATTCGCTGTATGTGTGGTAATTAGTGTAATTACAACAGCAAAAACAATTCAGCAGTACGAAAACCGATTTACATTGCTTCTAATCGAGCCGTGTTGAGTGGTGGTAGTGGTGGTGATGGCAATATTCAATCCAATTGCACTTTCACCTCTCTCTCTCGGAAATGTGAAACAAATCGTCGCCAGACAGAAGAAAGAAGAAGAAAGTGCACATCGCACTCAAGTCTCTGTCTAATGTCCTTTTGCTGCTGCTGCTGCTGCTGCTGACTGTCATCTAATGGATTGAAACTGGCACCGCCGATCGATGGCAAGCAGCAGTAGTAGTGGTGGTTGAAAAAAGAAAATAATAAAAAGCAGAAAATTCTAAAACAGAAGGAAAAGATATCGTTTGCTGCAAAGTGCATCTCCCTCCTCCTCTAAAGTGCTCAACTAGTCAGTAAACGCACTTTTACCGTTCTTCTTTTTCTCCTCTCCCTCTTGGCAGCCTGAGCAAAGACAAACCGCCAACGTTGGTAAAAAACGAAGGAGAACCAGGAGAGAGGCAATACGCGAGCATTAGGCAGATGAAAGTGAAATTAGATTAGACAATTGCCCGACTCAGAAGACTGAGGAGAGAGAGAGAGAGAGAGAGAGAGAGAGAGAGAGAGAGAGAGAGAGAGAGGAGGCAAATGAGTTTGAAGCAAAGAAGAAGAGAAAGTAAAACACACATCTATCGGCAAGGTATTAGCAAAAGAGAAAGACAAACAGCTCACAACAGCAGCAGCAAAAAGGGAAAAAAGAGATGAAAATGAAAAAGGGATAAATTATTCACACAACCACTCAAATGGTACAAACGGAACTGAGAAAGAGAGAGAGGGAGAAAGAGCATCGGCATCTGGGCCCTTCTTTTTCCTCCCTGCTGATCCTAATGACAAACGCTAAATTTTTTACTTTTTTCTGCTCCTCGGTTCTGCTTGAGCAGCGGCAGCAGCAGCTCAGGTGCACAGCACTTTAGCAAATTAAAGCTGCAAAGGAAAAAATAAGAAACGGAAAGCACAGAATCCTTCTGGAAATGCAATAAAAACAAAAACAAGAATGCTCATTGCTCATTTAGCTCGTTAGCAAACAAAAAGTGAAAGTGCAAGTGCAATTGTACAACCCAGAAAAAACAAGCGTTTAAATTAAACGCATAGAGGAAAAGAGAAATAAAAGTTGTCAGACGAAAGAAGACGAACCAGCAGAAGCGGCAAATTGCCTCGCATAACTCTCCGGTAAATATGAATTGCCTGGAACAACAACTGAGAGAGCTCAAACAGCTGCTGCTCTAGGCAATCAATCTCTGAGTTGCAGCAATCTCCAGAAACACCTAATTAGGAGTAAATGGCGTCGAAATAAATGTCGGCAAAAAGGGGTAGAAAAGTAAAACTGTTTCTCCGAAACCTTTTACAGAAAGAGGTTGTGGAATATAAAAAACTTGATAAAAACCAGAAGAACTTTGGCAGTCAAGCGAAGCACCTAAAACACCAGAAGAAGGGAAATAATGCCAGTTCTTCCACCCACACACTCAAAATGTCTTCCTCTTTTTAATGAATTAATCTCATTAGAACAGCAGCAGCACACTAAAGTGGTGCTAGTGGTGATACACAGTGCTACATCAGAACTGCTTTCAGAAGAAGAAGAAGATGCAAATTGATTCTCTGGTAATGCTGTGCTTAGTAATTTGTCTAGTGTCGCCCTCGTTTGAAGGCCAGGGAGCAGAAAGTAAGTCAGAGAAGACAGTCACAGCAGTGGAATTACCAGTGCTCTAGCAAGCAAGCAAACTGTTTCTACACCGTCTCTGGAGAGTCATTTCCCTTCTCGACAGTGTGACAACTCCTCGGCACAAGCAGCACAGCAATTAAGCAGTCGACCAATCCAATTTGACAATTTATTTTGCCCCCCCTCCTCTGTTTTCCTTTCCCCTCAGGACTAGGAGGACTAAGCTAACCTAAATAAGTAATGAAGAAAGAGGAAGGAAAAAGGAAACCGGTCATAATAAAAATAATATTTTCTCTGGCCCTGTCTGGGCCAGTTGTGTCAACACACTGGCCAGCCAAGCTTACTCAGTCCCCAGCGAGTTTACAGTGGCGGAGAGAAAAAGAAAAAATTAAGAAGAGATTAAAAAGTAGAAAGCTGCTGCTTTTGCTGCTGGAAAAGCTAACAAATCGTTGTTCACAGTCTCTCGCTTTCTCCTATGAATCATTTGTTTCCATTACTGTCATCGCCGGTCTAGTCGCAAGCAAACAGAGGCAAAAGCTTAGGCAAACTGTAAATTGACCTACTAGTCGGACTGCTGACCACTGTGAACATCTGTTCCACACTGTTGACACCACCACCACTGAGCCATCGTTGATGGATGGAAAGTAAGTGGCAGTAGCGGAAAGCCAGGTAGCTGCTGCCTCTGCTTTTGACTATGTAAAATAAAATTAGCCCCAACAGCAGCAGCAGCAAAAATCGCAGCAAGGTCCCGTGATTGCCATTTGCGTGATTGCCTTGGGCAGCAGCAGTTAGGAAATTATGAAGCATCGATCCTAGCATTAGGCAGACAAACTCAATTAGAGGCTAGCTCGCTCCTAGAAGTAGGGTGCTCTCTTCCAGTCATTAAGTCATTTGTCGGTGTCGAGCAGTAGTAGTAGTAGTAGTAGTAGTAGCAGACGACAATTAAATCGTCGACTTTTTTGCACACCACTGACGACCTCAACAAAAGATGAAGATGAAGATGAAGCGGAATAGGTAAACTCACTGCACTGAACTTGTCATTAGAAGGACAGAAAATAGTCAGTCAGACAAGTCTGCCGCCGCCGCCACCGCTTATGAGGGGCGGAATCACTACTACCAGTGTGTTACAATCAACAACAAAATCTGGAGCGAAAAAAGCAAAAGCAGTGAATTGAGCTGACCAACAACAACAAAGTAGTAACAGTCGGAAAACACTCAATCCAGAAAACTGCTGCTGCTGCTGATTGAGGACAATACTCCCTCAGCAGCAGCAGCAGCAGTAATGGCAAACATATTTAAATAACATTTATAAAATATTAATGACAACTGCAGTGTGACTGACACTGTGAGCGAGTCTGTCTGTCTGTCTGTCTCGGTCGGTGTAAGTGCTCTCACTCACATTCAGAGAAAGAGAGAGAGAGGTGCAATCAGAGAAATGGACGCACCGAATTGCAAATGGCAGTGAATGAATGAATGCGAATTCAGCCATTGGTGGTGGTGGTGGCTTTGATTGCCAGAAAACTATCCATTTGCCAAGTGCGACAAGTGCCTTCGCTCCGGTGAGTGCAGCAAAAGAAGAAGCAAAAGAAGAAGGAAGACCGAGATTGCGGCACAGAACTGGCAGACAGAGACAGAAACAGAATTGGCAAAAAGACAGACAGAACTCTGGCGGACATTAAGCAGAGCAAGTGGAGAAACAAATGGCCTCCATTACGTCTTCACCGCCACCAGAACTGCAACTTTATGCAAATTCTCGACTCAATTCAACGCTCAATATCCACGGCGGCAACTAATCGACCCGAGAGAGAGAGAGAGAGAGAGAAAGTGAGGAGCCGTAAAAGAGAAAACAAAAATAATAAAAAGTTGAAAATGGAAAAAAGGAGAAAGTCCATCAACAGAGAATACCGGAAAGAAGAAAAAGAAAAAATCAGCTGAACTTACCTTGCATTGTGCGGCCCAACCGACTGTTCACTGTAGCTGGAGGAGGCGACCAGGCGGTCGTCGGCGATGGCGCCCGATTCCATGCCCAGCGGATAGCCGGTGGCGCCCGACTCTCCGACGCCCCTGCAGAAGGTGGAGGGCAGCTGGACAAAGTTCGAGGAGGAGAGGTCCTTGTCTGTGAGAAAAGAAAGAAAGAAGAAAGAAACAGATTAGTAAATTGTGAAAAAGCAGGTTTTTGTTTTGTATAGCAAAAAAGTGGCAATTTTTGCCTCTAAAAGCCGTCCAAGTATGTAAACAACGCAAGCAAAAACACAACATTGAGAGCCTGTGTGCCAGTATGTGTGTGTGATTAGCCTGACAATGAACTGGTTAGACCTGGGCTGATTGTTACTGTTCACCCTGCTGTTAATTAATTCATTAGCCACCAAGAGTACTCTCTTCTCTTTCTCTTCTGCTACCACTACAAAATGGCGTGGGTGACAGACCCAGTGGTAATGAGGACATGGGTAACAACTGCCTTTTCCGGTTGCACCAGAACAGACTGTACTGAGTAACTAATTGCTTAATAGCTCGAGACGAGTGAGCCAACCAGCCAGCCAGCTAGGACCACACTCGGACACGCATCCCTAAGCACTTCACCTCAAGTACCTGTGTGGTCAAGTGCTGGAAACAAAAAGTTGGTGCAGCAAACAGAATTTTGTTCAACTATTTTTTTCCTAATGGCTAATTGCCAACAGCAGCAGTAGTAGTAGTGACAATCCGAGAACGAGACTCAGCTCACAGCAGCAAATGATCATCATCATTGTCAATTGCTGCTTCACAGTGGCAGTCGTCGAATGGCGCAGTTAATTAGCATGATATTGCCATTATTGCTGCTGTTTCTGCTGCTGCTGCGACCGCGACAAGCACTGGTGCACTCTCGCTCTCTCGCTCTTGAGCACTCTTGAGCCAGGAGGATCCAAAAAAGAACTCCTCACTAGTCGAATGACGAATCCAGTGGGCGCAAAACACATAGAAGAAAAACAGCATTGAAGAACTCTCTGTGTTCACTTTTGCGCGCACTTCTCGTCACAGTCCGACAATTAGCCCATCAGTCTGACAGACAGACAGAACAAGAGTCTGACTATGACTCTGACTGAAACTGAACAAAAAGGACGACAAAACGAGCCGATTGCCTCAACAGGAGAACAGGAAGATCAAAAGAAGCACATCTCTCTCTCACCCCTCAAGTCAATGGCCATTGACAAATGAGTGAGCGAGTGAATGCGAACTAGAAGTGCAATCTTGAAAAGAGAGAAAAAGAGAAAGCACTGTTGCTCTCTCTTTTGAGCTAAAAAGTTACAAGGGCGCCCCTCTCTTACTCCCTCCTCACATTCGTTGACATCAAATTAAATTAAAAAGCCCCGGTGATGAGGAGAAACTGCTGCTGCTGGTGCTCTTCCTCAAACGACGAACACCCTAACAACTCTCGAGCTCCAGACAAAAAGTGAGGACAATCACCGAAGAAGAAGACGAAGAAGAAAAAGCCAATCGAGGCAGACACTGTGGAGCTCAAGCAACCTCTCTTTCTTTCTTCGCTTGGCTCTGTGCCATCTATTTCTCTCTCTCTTTAATGGCCAAATGATGATTGATCGGCCGAGGCCAAGAAGAGCTCACCGGTACCGAAGAAGAGACATTGTTGCTGCTGCTGCCGCCACTGCTCTTCCATCGACACTCATTTACCCTCCAAAGAAGCCTATTAGCGATGATAATTCGAAGGAGAGAGAGAGAGAGAAAACTGAAAGACGACAAAGCAAACAACGGCAGCGACCGCAAAAATAAAAGACTCTCGGTGGAGAGAGATTATCAAGACCACTGCAAACCAGGACCAGGAAAGAGCAGCAGAAAACTGCCCGGCCAAATTGCGGCAGTCAGTGTGTGTGTATGCGCATTCATCATAGGAGAAAGAGCAAAGCCATCATCCATTTAGTGTGTTGACTGTGATTGAGTAATTATCAGAGAAATAGAGGGGATGATGAGGTGCTGCTGCTGTTGCTGAGGTACTACCCCCAATGAGTGTTGGAGATGTCAATGGTGTGTGTGTGTTTGCGATCAAAAGTGATCAAAAGAAGAAGAAGTTCTAAGCTGCACTGAAGCAGCAGCAGCTGCGCATCAATCAACTGAACTCTCCGCTAATTCTCTCTCCCTGAAAAGAAGTGGTCAAGGAAACGCTCTCTGTGTGTTTGTCTACAGTTTGAAGAAAAAGATGAAAATCCTACCACACACACACACCTAAACAGTGCAAATCTCACAAAACGGAAAAAAGTAATAAAAGTGTTTCAATTAAAGATGAGCCTAGCAGCAGCAGCAGTTGCAGCATTCCAGCAGAGAAATAGTAATAATTTTGTTTCCATCTTCTGCTTCTTCTACTTCAAAAGGCGGAAAACGATTCAGGCAGTAGTAGTAGCCAGTGCCTCTAATGCACTTCTGGTGCAGAGCTTGAGTGTTTGCTGGAACACATTTCAAATTAAAGTTTAATGTAGTTTAATGTTTGCGAGTGAGTGAGAAAGTGTGTGTGTGTGGGCTGCAGCTGTAGCAGGACCAAACCAGGATCGACCAAAACCAAGAGTCCAAGAGTCGAGAGGGCAATTGATAAATAAAGAAGTGGAGCAGAGGCCCAAGATTTGGGTAATAACTGCTGCTGCTGCTGTTGCTGCTTCCTCAAACAACAAATTGTGCCAAGAAGAAGAAGGAAGAAGAAAGACATATCGATGTCTATACTTTTTGGAATTTAAATTGACTGCTTCCATCAGGCAGAAGAAAGAGAGGGAGAGAGAGGGAAAGAAAAGCAGAGAGGAGAATTCAATTCTACAATTCAATTGAATAACACTGTATTCGCGCATCTGTGTGTTTGCAACCACGACCAGAGAATAAAGAATAAGAAAAAAGGCAAAAACAAAAATTAACATTCGAATGGGCAGCAGCAGACAATTGAAAGCAGCAGCAGCAGCAGTTCCCAATTGGACCCTCCGCAACGGCCCAGCTCATCGCGCTTTCGCAAATTCTCCTCCGGTTCTGCAGTTAATAAAATGCAAATTAGCTCAACTGTGGAAGGGAAGGAAAGAAAAAGAGGAGGCAAAAGAGAAGACAGAACGTATGGCCCATAAATATGGCATCCATTAGAAAGAAGAAGAAGAAGAAGAAGATCCAGACAGAGCTGGTGGTGTAAGACGACGAAGACCACTGTCACAACTCATTAGTCTCGATGACACACACCGAGAGAAAGAGAGGCTAATTTCTCGAATTACCATGCATCGACAAGTGGTTTTTCCTCCGCTTCTTCTCCTTCCTCCATGTCCTTGACTTCAAACACCGAAAAAACGAAGTTGTACTGTCGGCATCAAGTGTCCACTGCTTCTAATGCACACCGACAGCCAATGCAGCAGCAGCCGAGATTGATCGAGAGAGTGGTGCGACCTCAGAAAGCTAGCTAGCTGAAGACCCAGACTTAATCGAGCGAGTAGTGAAGCTCGCAAGTGTCCGGATTGCCACTTCTCTCTCTCTCTCTCTCTCTCTCTCTCTCTCTCTCTCTCTCTCTCTCTCT
>JAALOO010000748.1_pt1 | contig 27139 bp, 11 predicted proteins | sample 7257641 | NCBI WGS metagenome assembly JAALOO01 (sample SAMN14085613, study PRJNA598686) | mite metagenome | biome: ENVO:01001000; feature: ENVO:01001002; material: ENVO:01001226; isolation source: single female mite from University of Michigan culture on fish food culture... ...
TCTCTCTCTCTCTCTCTCTCTCTCTCTCTCTCTCTCTCTCTCTCTCTCTGTCTGCCTGTGTCTCTGCCCCGTCACACCAAGTTTTAATGGAGGCTAATTAGTTAAGTTGGTAATAGTGACACTTAGAAAAGAACGTTCCGTAAACGATGCAACGAATCAGGACCGTAAATGGACACACAATAGAGCCGGGGACTTATGACCACTATGGCCAAATGGTCACCGGGGCAATGCTGTGTGTGTGTGTGAGTGAGTGTATGAGTGTGTGCACGAAAGGAAAGGCTGGCAATCAAATTAAACTGCTGCCCAATACAAATTGACCAGGCAATAAGCAGGCAGGGAGCAATGAAAAAAATTGCAGAGAAGCCTACTGCCTACTACCACTGACTGCTACCCGAGACACGTTAAGCCCTCAGCAGCTTTCACTTTCAGTGGCAGTGAAATGTGAAATGCAATGCAGTGTGTGTGCTAGGCGACCAGATTGATGGTTTTAAAGTTTAATGAGGTCATTTATTAGAAAAAAGCAGATGATTGCATTGTGTGTGTGTGTGTGTTCAGACAAGAAATATTAGAGAAAATTAGTAAATTGCAGCTCATCATCTCCTCAAAAGTAAATTACTTTAAAAATATATTTATAAAAACTTTCATTTTTTCATTGCAAAAAAATTGACATAAGTGATAAAGCATTGTCATGATTTAATATTATTATCTATAAATTGGTAAGTGTGTTTAGTAAATGTGCCAATTCGAAAAGCAAAAAAATGAATACAGTAGAAAGTTTAAACGGGCTGATTAAATTGGCACGATTTTTACCGTTTTTACCTATTACTGAACCATTACTGTACTAGTAGACAGTCGGCAAATATGGTTCGATTTGAATTAGGTTTGCTTTGGTTAACCGCCATATTGTCTCTCTGCTTTTGTATTAATTGCGGTCCTAGTCGATTGCCTCTGTTTGCCCATCCAGTTATGTACAGAGCTTGTGTCAAAGTGGGGACTACTGTCAATGGAAATGCACAACTCTGCCGCAGTTACTCACTCAACATTTTTGCCTTAATGGCGTGAAATCGTTCACTACGGCGCCAAATGAAATCAAATAAATTTAAATTAAACTAAGCAAAGAGTTTGGCAAGTGAAAAACGGCAAAAGAAAAAAAACAGAAAAAGGGAAACACTGGAGAACAAAGAAGTAACAGAGCGAAAATAGTAAATGAGATGACTGCCAGAGGAGGGAAAGGGGTGGAAAAACAATGAGAAAGAGAAAAAGAAAGAAAGAATAGAAAAAAGAGGAATGAGAAAGAATTGAATTGAAATTAAGTGAAATCAGTCGGTGGAAATGAAATAAAGAGATGGCAAACGGCGGCGGTGGAGGCAGTAGTACCGAATTGGTCCAATGATGAGTTGCCCAGGGGCGATGGACTGGTTTTGTGTTTCGAAAGCAACACAACCAGACGAAAGGCATCAGGGCAAACCTACGTTTGTTTCCCTGCAAACTGCTTCCTTTTGACTAAAATGCTCTCGTTGATGGTGAAGCGTTTTTTGCTAGCTGTAAGAGCTGTAAGCTGTAAAATCAACTGGCAATCGCTTTGGGCAACCTAATGCCCACATGCACACACACTCGCAGTACAGCAGGCAAACACTTATTATACAGGCACACACGCGCAGGTCGCGCGCGTTTTAGCAGGAAAAAGAAGGTTTTCAGGCTCTTAGCTGCAAAAAAGGACGCAATGCAAATTGACTGTTTTTTCTGGTTAATCATGTTCAGCCGCAGCAACGGTGAATGAATTCTGACAGGCAGTTCCTGTAGCCCCTCACTTTTTCCGTTTGCCTGTTTTTAAAAACCGGTTTAGTGAATTAAGAATTTGCCTCGTTTTAAATTCAATTAACTTCATCTTGAGATTTAAATGATTTTTTATTTTTTGTTATTTTTAGCAAAAAATGTGTTTTAGCTAACGGTAGTGGCCTTATACTGTTGATTTTTAACTTTTACTTTTGTTATTTTTGTTGACATTGACCATACTTTTTGCATAATTGTAGTTTTTTGTGTCTACCAAAAGCGGATAATATCTATGTCAAACTTACAAAAATTTGTTTTTAAAAACTTAAATTAAAATATTTTTACTAGAATATTTTTTTAATAACCAAAACAGTCAGTATTTGTTCAACATAAATATTGTTATACAACAATCAATGTTTTAATTTTGATTTAACTTTTAAAACAAATTTTTATTTTAGTTAGACTTTTAAAAACTTTTCTGTGTGGTTTCTACTAATAGTTAATTGCTTCTTTGCGTTTTTAATTTAATGAGATTTTGCTCGTATGTTTGTGTATAACGACAAAAACAAATATTTTTTATACTTAAAATAGTGCGCAAGTTTTAAAATTGCCAAATAAAATGGAACTGTTTTTTGCAAAATATAAATGTTTTAATAGATTCCACATGGCAGTTTTTTTAAAAATAAATATGGTGGTCACCGGTTCCACAAAGAATGAGAGAATCAGTAGACAAAATGCGTCTGTTGTTTTGTTGACTACCTACCTCTACCACATTATCGTCAGGGAGAAATTGATTACGCCTGTGTTTGAGTGTGTGTTTGAGGCCTAGGGCGTTAAACACACACAGGGCGCAATGACAAGCAAGGTACAAAGAAGAAAATAAAATGCGACAAAATGAAAAAACGATTGAACGCAGTCATGGGTGTGCTGTGCAAGCCCGCACAGAATGAATTCCACCAAAAACAGGAACCGGTGTGCAGCATAAGAGCAAGTGTAATGTGAGGAACAAAAGAACAAGGAGACTGTTTTTGTATTTTCTAGCCGTCGGCAGGACCGAAATAGGAACAGCAACAACAACTTAACTGTGCCTGTCACAACGATTGCCGACATTGTGAAACAAAAAAAACAAAAAAACAGAGGCCTGTTGATAGACGGGGGCTAAGTGACAATGAGAGACAATCACCAAAACAAAGGTGTGCTTCACTCTTGGCACCTCGATCAGATCGGCAAAATGGTGCTAAACAGCTTAAAGCTCTACTTCTTAGCAAGGTTTCCTGGTGTGTGACAAAGGGTGGCTATGATTTTACTGTCTTCAAAATAGTCGTTGCTTTTTATAATAAAAACTGCAGTTAAGCACACACACACATTTACTGCAAAAAAAGTGGAAAAATTGTTCAATTAACGTCTAATGCAGTGAACTCATTTTTTTTCGCAAAGTTGAACACTGTACAATACCGAAAAAAAGTTCAACAAAAAGAATACAAAAAAATGTGTAAAAAGTAACTGCAAACTATAATCAATTCATTTAATTGAATTGAAAATAAATTGAATGAAAAAGAACAAAAAATGATCAACTTATTTTTTAATATTTGTTTCTATTGAAGCATTGTGTTGCCTTTTTTAATATACGCAAATTCGTTTCGACCTATTAAAGCAATATGGTTTGGCCTGCTGGCAATTGATAAAATGTGCAAATTATACTTTTTTTGCCTACCAGCACCGGCAGTAATGCTTTTAGTTTAGTTTTTAGTGCCTCCTGGCAGTCTTTTAGTATTTGCTACCGCTTTTTACTCTTTTCACACTTTTTCCTACTATTTGCAGTAAATGCGCTATAATCAAAGCACTGGGCAGTGAAAGTGCTATTTCAAACAATGCTGGTCGCTGGCAGAATTTGCCAGCGATTGAATGATTGGCCCCAACAACAGAATATGTAATGAGCCATATGCAAAGGACTGAGCTTTAACGGGAAGCACAAAAACTGCCACAGTTTTTTTGAAAAATTGTGCTTTTTTGGCGCTATCGCCTCAATGACGCCAGCTTGGCACTTGTTAAAGGTAAATGCAAACGACAACAACAACAGCAACAGCGGTGGCAAACACATTTTCCGCCGTTATCCGGTGCAGCAGAAAACTGCAAAAAGCAAATCGCCGCCTAACGCGAGCTAGTGAGAAACCGCCAAAACTTTCTAATCACAAACTTTGCAAATTAATGATTTTAACGCCAACAACAGGCGCCGTACAATGCTGCGGCAAAGTGTGTCACCGACGGTACTGCTGTACAACGACGACGACGACGACGACGCACACATTTGTTAAAGGACGTGTCAAACAGTTCAGTCAGTCATTTAGAGAAGAACAGCGTCGTTTGTTCGTTTGCCGGGACTGGAGTGAGAGAGCAAAATAAGTGCATAAATGCAAAATGCAATTATCATTATGACGGCGGCGGCGGCAGTGTGTCTGGGCGCACAAACAACGGAAAAGTTGATGGCTGCTTAAGAGTGCCCTCGCCTTAAAATACATTAAATTGACAAAAATGATGTCACTGAAAAGTGCTCTACAATGCTGTTCGGGCCACTCTTGTACCACTTGACTTTGTCAGAGTTTGTAACTATCTTCAGCAAAATATCAATAGTAGAGTTGATCTTGATGCTAAATCACATAAATTAGCAGAACGTAAACATGCTTAAATCCATGCCATGACAAATCTCTTTTGCCGTTTGCCCTTTTTTGTTTTCACTACTCTTCCACTCACTTGCACTTATTCTTATTTGTGCTTAATTCTTTGTCATTTGCCCTAAATATCTTTGCCGCATTAACTTCCCTTTAAGTGATTATGGTAATGAGCCTAGAAATGTCTTCAGTAGGGTAGAGTGCATGATGTTCATTTTTTAGCTGGTCATTAGCAAACACACTTACTTTCTTTTTTTAAAAATGCACATTTTACATAAAAAGGTAAATCTTATTTCACAAACTTTAGTGTGTTTTTCGAATTGACAATTTTTTGTCAATTTGTTCACCAAAATTACTGTTAGTGCCTACAAAATTCACTTGGTCTGTTTTTGCAACGATTAGTGTGTTTTATACAAATCTAACTTATTTTTTGACACTGCTAAATTTGAAATGTTGTTTTTCTAAATGAAAATATTACAAATTGAATTTTTAAGTATCAGGTGAAAAAGAAACGCGTTTCACTTTAGTAGATGTAAACTGTCAAGTGACAATTGATCGCAAAGGTAGTTTGATTAAAAATAAAAAACTCATTTTGAATAGAACTGATTGTCGTTTCCTTAATTGCTGCAATTAGTGCTATTAGCATTGCACATTGGAAATTACATTTGCTGTGCAATTGTGTGAATTACATAAAACAACCTAATTTGAGTGTTTCTCTCATTTTATGTATGAACATGTAAAAGTATATCGATTGGGTATAATACCTGATTTACCAACGCACATGTAATCACATAAAAACAGCAATACTTTGAAATTAACATTTTACTTGACATAATTAAATAAAGCAATTGGCTAATTGTCATCTAGTGTAGCATTTATTTTAAGATATGACCAAAAATATACTTTATTTATTTATTTATTTTTATTTTTTACTCACTACCACCTCTCAAAGTTACCTTTGCTACCCTGTATACAGGGGAGGTGGCCCTGGTCGAGCCCCGGTTTACAGACCAGATTTGGTCCCCAGAACAGGCTGGGGGTCGCGGGGGGCTTGGGGATAGATCATCGGGAACACCCGAAGGTGCTGGCGGCCTGACCAATGGGCCTGTCCCGGGAGGCAAGCCTCCCCCTACTCCTCCTCGCAAAAATATACTTTAATCGCAATTAATTGTTTGATGCAGTTATAAACGTATAATAACAAACATTAGTTTTGTTATAAAAATGTTTTAAAATAAATCAACATGTGTCAGCAAATGAAAATAAAAGATTATCAGTTTTAATTAAAAAACAAATTTTAATTACATTTTTGTTATAAACTGCTCACCTAAACTGTCACTTGCACTGTAGCACCACTTTCCATGTTAAACGGTAAATCAAATGATCAAACCACAAATTGAGCAAAGTAGCGTCTGTCTTTTGCCAATCACGCTTAATGGCCGTGCTGCATTTAACAATTTCACTACCTAGAAGTGGTTTTACCATCTTCTCTGTCTGGCGCACTTTCATCATCAGTTCCCGGTCCATTGAAGGACAATTAAAGATGACGGTGAAACTACGTTTAAAGAACGAAGCGCACAACAGAGAAGAAAACTTTTTTGCACTCATTCTCTTGCACTTTCTCTTTTTTCTTTTTCAACTGCAACAGCAACTGCAAGAGCTGGCAAGTTGCTCCAATTGAGACCATCCACAATTATCGCAATGATCGACTGTAATGACCGCAGAGTGAAAGTGAAGGAATGAAATGAATGAAAATGAATGGTGGTGACAGCAAAGTGCAACGATTTGCTTTACCATGTAACGAGCGATTAATTGAGAGAGACCCGGCGGTGCTGCAACCAGAAAAACCAAGAGTGGCAGGACAAGGCAAAGCACAGCATGGCAAAGCAGTGTTTTGCCTGGACAACAGCAGACTGTCGATTGCTGAGTGAAAGTGACGAATTCGCTCCAGTCGCCAGTTTTGTTTCACAACTGTCAGTCAGTGGACAGAAAAGGAGGGGGGAATGAGGAAATGCTGTGTTCCTCTACCGGCGCCCAATCTTCACTGTTTTTTCCCTTTTGACTGGGGCAGTCATTCATTCATTCCCTCATTCATTCATTTATTCTCAGCCTCATCAGGCGCTGGTCATTAGCAGCAAGGCACTAGGTTTTGTCACTGGTCGGCACTGCCTGCACTGCATCTCCTCCACCAAATTCTCTCTTTCATTCTGTTTTACTATTAAATGCGTTTTGTACGGTTTTTCCTCCAGTGGCTGCAATTATCAGTGCCAGTGTCGATCAACGGCCATGCAGCAGCAACAACAGTCAATTCGCCTTTACTAATCGTCCTACTCATCAAAGAGGGGTTCAGCCTTTGGAGTCGACGATGAACAAAATTCAAACCCACGTTTAGGCGCCAAACTCGTGCCCGAATGCTGGGCGTCACAAAGCCGTTTAAATGCCAATTGAAACAATCAGCAGTGTCAGTCAGTCAGTGTGCTCAATGAAAAGAACATTAGTGGTTTGTTGCTGAATGGTTGACTGGGGAAATCATGGCTCGATACTCTTTTTACACTCCCTTTTTTTGTCATTTAGCATTGCTTATAAAAAGCAAACAACAACAAAACAAACGAGTTTTCAAACTTCAATGAATTAGTTTAAAATTAATATGTTTTAAGTTTTTTAAGCAAATCTATTAAACAAAACGAATTATTTTTTAAAACAAACTTTATGGTGGTTTAATTTGTCTTTTTTAAAACTCAGTTTTTATTTATTAAATGCGTGCTTTTTGGTGCCGTCTGCTTAGTTCCCATAGTCAGTTCGGCCCATTTTGCAGTCGTGATTATTGCTTTTTTATTAGTTAATTTTTATTTACCGTTTTTAGACATGTGATGAACTTTTCTGTAGAGAAAACATTAAGAAAATGCAGACAATGAGTTTTTTTTATTATCGGCTACTTTCTGCTTTGTCAGATCTGTTTGCCTTTGACTGGTGTGCCAAAGTGAATGGCAGTGTCAACAGTGTTCGGTTTGTCTACTTTGACACAGTGTCTACCACTTTTAATAGTTGCTATCGATTTGCAGTCGTTTTACCTTAGGCTCTGTTTCACTTGTGTTTCATTGCATTTTAGGTTGTACGGTACCTCAATGTACGGTGCCTCACACTGTCTTATTTTTGATTAAGAAAAAAATTCTTTTACTTTGCCGGCGGTCTTGCGACTTTATTGAACACAAAAACGGTAGTTTTTTACTACTTAGGTTTTTATTACTTTTTTTGAAAAACTATCCAAAAAAGTTTCCTATGCCAAAAAATTGTGCCATTCAAGTTAAACTTTTTTTCAAGTAGTTGAACCCGTTTTAGTAGTTTTCACTTTTTTGTTCATCATTTTTTTACAATATTGAATTGTTTACTTTGTGTTTTACTAATATCAATATCAAAAAGTAGCAGAACAAATACTTTTTGACAAGGCACTTTACTTTATGAATCCGTGTTGAGATAAAAACAGTAGTTGAAGAGTAATAAGACATTACAAAAAATGTCAAAAAGCAAGTCAATAAAAAGTGAATAGAAAAAGTTGCAAAACAAAACGATCGATTTACAAACAGTGAAAAGTGAACACGGCTGTCAATTGAATCAAGAAATGACACAAAAGTAAAAATTAAAAAAAATTTTAGTTGTAAAAGTAAAGCATGTATTACAAGGTAAATGTGAGAATTTTTCAAATTGTTTAAAATTGACAAAAAGCAACTACTTGATTGTTAATGTTTATAAATAGAACTATAATTGTTTTAAAAATTAATTAAAGTAACTTTCTAAAATTTAAAAAACTTTAAATTTGAAAAAAATAAAATTTAAAAAAAGTTTAACTTTAACAGTGATTAAAAAAATAATTTAATTGAATTAACTAGTAAATTGCTAAAACATTTTACTTTTTTGTTTGTAAAAAGTTTAAGTCGTTTGCATCAATTCCGCTGAGGAATGCATTGGTAAATGTGTTTGTAAATGCATTTGTAATGAGAACTAAGCACTAAAGCAATGCCAGATAAAGCAACGATTGGCTCCCTCCTGTAGACAGAATTACTTTTAACATTAGTTTGGAAAAAACAGTTGGGCGTTAAGATTGAAAATGAAGGGTGATTTGAATGCAGCCTTCCCTGCTAAATTTGTCACAGCCAGTAACTTCTCAATTCCACCAATTCACTAATTTGCATTTGTTTTTTCTTTTTTCATTTTTATTTTTTACATGCAGCTGATGAAATCAGTTCGAGAGCAAGTCAGCAAAAGGAGACGTCGTAAGAATAATAACCAGTACACGTACAATGTGAACAACAACGAAGAGGAGGAAGAGGCGGATGAAATTGAGGTTAGCGAATCGGTGAGCAGCCCCAGAAGACGCCACTCAGGCGGAGATTCCAATGGGCTGGTGCCCAGAGGCAATGGCAACAACAACAACAACAATTCGACCAGTAAACGCAGCAAAAAGATTAAAAAGTCAGCTGGCCCACTGCGACAGTGGCCAGCGCTGAGCCACATTCCAAAGACTGGTTTCGAGTGCTCTGACAAGCGCATTGACGGCGTGTACGCCGATGTGGAAACGGGCTGCCAGGTGTGGCACGTCTGCCAAAATGGGGCCCACCACTCCTTTCTCTGTCCCAGTGGAACTATCTTCAATGCGAAGAATGGCGTTTGCGACTGGTGGTACAACACCCGATGTGCCTAGTAGCAAAAAAAGGGGGCACTAAAACGAAATCAAACTTCAACTGAACCAAAAATCACGCATCAACAACAGTCCAACTTCATCAGTGAACACCACCACCACCACAATAATCACGCACCTGGAAACAACAGCAGTATAAATTCACATTTTTAATCATTTATATATTGTTTTTTTCCTTGCAAAAACTTACTAAACTTAAGTTTTGAATTTTAACAAAAATTTGTTTTTTTGCCGGATAATTCTGGCTGAAAACTGTTTGAACATAGTGTGCAAGTTACTACAACTTCTGCACACAACAAAAACACACGTTTTTATGTTTTTATTCAGTTCTCTCTTGATTACCACACTACATATCTTCATTACTGTCTGGAACATCAAAAAGGCATTTTTCGTCACTGTTACTATTTCGAATTGTCAGGCTAATCAACAAATGAGCACTTTACACTGTACACCAATAACAGTGAACGACCTTTTTTCTTACTTACACTCTTTTTCATCATTTCTCAACAACAACTTTTTTTATTCATGATCATCATTACCTTTTTTGTTTTGTTTTTCATATGTTTGTTTTTCATTGTTTTTTTCTCAGTTTGTTGTTGCCCAATTCCCAAACCCAATCAATCAATAAAGTATCTTCATTGAATCGTTAAAAAACTTTACGCATTTTAATTATTGTTTCGTATTTTTTATTTATTATAATTTATTTGTTAAGAGAAGAATGTGTGTAGATGTTTGTGTGTGTGTTGGTAAAATCATATAAACAGAATGCCAGAGCCGTTCAATTAAACACTTGCTAGATAATGAGGATTTTTTTCTTTTGTTGGTTTGTTGATCGATGGCACAAAACAATGATCTACAAAAAGATGTATTTTTATTTTTGCCGGTCAATTTGTAGTAATAAGAATGTGTTGTGTGTGTTTTTGAATGTACAATTTACAATAAGGAGAAAATATAAGGTTTATCAATTTACAAAGTTTTTAAGAAAAAGGACCGACTGAAAATGAAAAAAAAGAAAAGAAAAAGATTGAGTGAGATGACAGTGAGAGATAGAGGATACTTTGATTTGAGGGCGCAAAGTGAGTTTTTGCATTCAAATTCATGCTAAACAAAATAAAGTGCCCTTTTTCATCAAAGGTGGACATCGTAAAAGACAGGAGTGCTAGCAGAAGAAAACACACTTGAGCTATCAATACCTGCAAATGGCACTCACTGTTAATGCAGTGTTGCTGGTGACTGCCGCCTCAGCCTCACTGAGCATCTTTTCATCTCCTCTCAACTAGCAAGAGAACAATTGATCATAATTAAATGGCAATGGCAGTAAAACAAAAGAAGGAGGAAAAAGGAGGAAAATGTCGTAAAATAGTACATGCAAAAACAATGCAAACAAACAAAGTAATGAAGAGGAGCAGTCGAACAGTGATGAAATGAGAATTTTAAATTCTCTGAATAAAGAAGAAAAAAAAGAAGCTGAGAGAAAGGCTGATAGCAAGCTAAAATCATCCTGTCGACAAACTCAAACAAACAAAATCGGACTTTTTCTGACTCTTTAGCTTTGCTGCTGTTGCATGTAAAAGATTAGTCGCCAAACAAAAAAAGTACAGATGGTTTTGTCTGAACATGACAACAGCACATTTGTGACCAGTGAAATGGGAGCAAATTGCTAGTGACAAGAGCAAATGGCAAAGATGAGATGAGAGCAAAGGCAGCCAGTCCGTCCAGTTAAAAGTGAGGTGAGATGGTGGAAACAGCAAGTGAAAGAGAGTGGGAGAAGAAAGAAGAGGGTAAAGAAGAAAGGTAAAAGGGGATATGTACAAAAGGAAACATAAATGGATGCTCAAAGGTGGTGACAGCAGAAAACACACAGCTTGGTCAACTTGATCACCAGACTAGGCATCGTTTGGGAGGTATCACATAATAAGAAAGAAAGAGAGAGAGAGAAAGAGAGAATAAAAAAGAAAAAAAGAAAAAACAAAAAGTGAGGCTTTGAACATGGTGGAGAGTGGAGAGTGTTGGGAGTCGGGAGTTGGTAAATGAGAGGGTGTTCAATGAAAGTTCATTTGGTCCCGGGCGCGTGTGTTTGGATCACAGGGAAGGATGAAAAAGGGGATTTGTTTGAGGGTGAAGTAGGAGGATGTGAAGGAAGGTAGAGAAGGATGATGAGAAGAGGCGGAAGAGGAAGAGGAAGAATGACTACAAGGGTGCTCGCCGTGAAGAGTGGTAGAACTGCGGCTGATGGGCCAGTCCGGCCCTGGCTCGCTGGCCGTGCAGTGTGTGACTGGCCATGGCCATGTTCAGGTGGCCACCACCACCGTTGTTGTTGTTGTTGTTGTTGTTGTTACCGCTCATTTGCTGATGCTGTTGCTGCTGTTGTTGATACTGCTGCTGCTGGTGATGGTGATTGAGCGCCGAGGCAATCGATTCGCCCGTTGTCTCGTACTCGCCACCACCACCGCCGTACTCTGAACAGGTGGCATAGGTGGTGGCATTAGCGTCCTGGTGGTGATGATGTCCTCCCCCCGGAATGATGGGCAGAATCTGCTGCGGAAGGTAGTGCTGCGAGTTGACCAGCGGCAACGGAGGGAGCGGTTGATTGGGCGGCGGAGGCAGTGGTTTTGAGTTGAATGGATTCCGAAAGCCGGACAGCATTGGCTGGTGGGTGGAGGTGGGAGGCACCAGAGTGGTGGACTGGTGGTGGCCGGCCTGCTTTCCAAAAATGGACAGCGAGGAGGACTTGTGCAGCGAGGGGGCCCCGGTAGAGGCGACGCTAGAGCCACCACCAGCGCCGCCAGGGGGCGGCAGCTGTGCGTAGTGGTAGTGGTGATTGGGGTAGTAGATCGGCTGCGAGGTGTCGTAGAGGACGGAGCTGCGGGCCAGCGAGGAGGAGGAGGAGAGGGAGCTGGCGCCGGCCAGCGTCGGGTAGCCGCCGGCTCCGCCGATGTTGTTCGTCGCCACGACCACCGTCGACGAGCGGCCCTTGACGCCCTCGCCGGAGCAGACGGGCGCCGCCGAGGAGGGCGGCATGAGGAAGCGCAGCTTCTCCCAGAAGCGCCGCTCACCCCAGCTGAGCACCGTCACCCCTCTGATGCACGCCTTCGACTCGTTGTCCAGTCGACTGAGCAGCATCTCCGCCAGCTTGTTCACCGGTGTTTGCTGCTGTTGCAGTTGCTGGGGGTGAAGTGGGTGATGGTAGGCAGTGGGCGTCTGGCTGTGCATGTGTCCACCACCGGGGCTGGGCACCACCACGGCAATCAGCCGGTGCGCCTTGCGGCTGCTCAGCGTCTCCTGGTGGGCGGCCTTCAGCTCAAACTTGCACCAGTCAGACTGGAGGAAGGCCTCGCTGATGACCACCAGCGTCCGCCGGCTGTACTCAATGACGCGGGTCACCGCCTCAAAGGCGTGCCCGTTGTCCTTGCTGGCCGTGTTTGCTGCAGATGAAGAATTGTCCCCGTCAGAGGAGGAGGAGGTGGTCGGCACGGGCAGATCGCGGTACCGAAGGCAAAGGTTGTACGGCGGGTAGCCACATTCGAGCTCAGAGGCGAGGTGCTGCGTCACAAACTGCTCGTCGGCTCGGGCGTAGATCACAAAAGCGTCGTAGAGCTTCTCACTGTGCGGCACGCAGTGGTTGCCATGGCTGAAACCGTGACCTCGACGGCTACCGCCGCCGCCCTCACCCCCGCCGCGACAGAAACCGCAGAAACCGGAGTCAAAGAGGCGAATTCCGTAGCGCCAGAAGAACCACAGCTGAATGTCCTTCTTCCGGCGGATGCCGACAGCGGCCAGCCCGGAAAGGACCACCACCGAGCAGAGGAGCACCAGCGAGAAGACGATATTGGCGCTGATCCAGTTGAAGAAGGAGTTCTGCTCTGCTGCTGATGATGAAGAAGGCTGCTGCGACTGATGCACATTACGACTCTCTGAGGTGTCTGACGTCAGATCGGGCAGCTCAGAGAGGCCAGGAATGCCGGCGCCATGTTTGGTGACCGTGTCAATGGGACGGTACTGAATCGGAGTTCCGTCCTCTGAATCTCCGTCCTCTGACTGGCCGTAGTTGGGACCACTTGGTTTGGGCGGTGCGTAGACGCCTTTCGAATAGTTGGGCAGCTGCTGTTGTTGGTGGTGGTCAGTTGGACTGTTGTTGTTGCCGTTGCCGTTGCCGTTGCTGTTGTACGACGGAACGCCCGCCGGTCTCACTGCCTCGGCACTGTTGGGCGAAAAGGTGGGCAGCATGTGGGCGCTGAGGTTGCACCGACCGAGGATCGCCTGCTCAATGTCCTTCAGGTGGCGCAACAGGTGCACGGTGGCTGACTGATTCTCCTTGGCCGGCTGCTGAAGACAGCGCACCTCGTAGGCGTCGGTGATGTGCAGCTGGAGGGAAACCACCGGCAGAGTGTCGTAGAGCATGGCCATGCTGCCGCAGGAGTCACAGGCCCAGGGATTGGAGGACAGACTGACGGAGAGGTAGCGGGAGTGGTAGGCGCTGTTTGAGGCAAAGTCCAGCGAGCCGAAGAGGCCCGAGGGTGAGAACCAGTGGCCGAAGGTGGTCAGGCGGTTGTGGTCGAGGCGGAGCAGCTGGAGGGAGCGCAGCGTGGCGAAGGTCTTCTCGTGGACGAAGGCAATCTGGTTGTACTCCAGGTGGAGGGTGGTCAGGTAGAGCAGGCCCTCGAATTCGAAGCCGTTCAGGGTTGTGAGCTGGTTGTGCTCCAGGTGGAGCTCCTCAAGGTAGACGAGGCCGTTGAAGGAGCGGTTGGCGATGCTCTCCACGCTGGAGTGATTCAGATGGAGGACGCGCAGGTTCTTCCGGCCGATGAAGGTGTGCGCATTGAGGGCGAATAGCTGATTGCCGTCTAGGTAGAGGGAGGTGACGTCCATTGGGATGCGCGGCGGGACGTTGCGGTAGTTGGCGGCACTGCAGTCGACGATGTTCGTGTTCCACGTTTGGTCGTAGTAGCAGGTGCAGTTCTCCGGGCACATCATCTCGCAGTCGCAGGCGTCAAAGTCGCAGCAGTGACACACTGTGAAGCAGTGCGTCCGGTAGCGACAGAGGAAGTTGGAGGAGTTTGCCTGCAGCAGGGGCACCTGAACAACGGCACTTTTCAGTGGAGCTACTTCAGAGCCTGACCCTTTTCCCGCCTGGTCAACTACTGCTGAAGAGGCAGCAGCAGCAGCGGCAGCACTGGTGGCGGCCACCGCTTGCCGGGTGAAAGGCAGCTCACAGTTGACCTCCTCCAGGTCGCCAATCCTCGGATAGGTGGAAATAGCCCCCGATCCGGTGACTCCGCCCACCAGCTGGTTGACCCGCTGCAGCCACTCCATGGTGCAGTCGCAGTAGTACGGATTGCCGGAGATGAGGAAGATGGGCGGCGGGAGGTACTTCGCGTCAAAGGTCGCATCACTACCACCACCATTTAAGTAGTAGTGGTCACCACCAGCCCCACCACCACCAGCGCCCCCTACTGGCCGATTGAGAAAGTAGGAAGAGGTGGGCCGCTGGACGCCCAGCTTGAAGGCGGTGTTGTCGATGCGCCGGAGGGAGTTGTTGCGCATGTCCACGTAGGTGACGTTGTGCTTGGCGACGAAGGCGCCGGCGTCCACCTTCTCGATGCGATTCGAAAAGAGGTTCAGCGTGCGGATGGAGTGGGGCACCGAGGTGGCGGCGATCTCCTTGATCAGGTTGTACGACACGTCGAGGTTCTCCAGGCGCAGCTTCGCCTCCAGCTCGTAGTAGTTGCGCAGCTGTTCGATGCGATTGTGCGACAGGTCGAGGGAGCGGAGGCTGGAGGGCACTACCGAGTAGTCGAACCAGGTGATGGCGTTGTGGGAGACATTGAGTGACTCCAACCGCTCCAGCTGCTTGACGTGCGCCAGGGCGCTGGAGATGTCGGCGAACTCGTTGCGATCGAGGCGGAGCACCGCCAGCGAGCTTTTTAGGTCCTCCAGAGTGTTCTTCTCCAGCGATCGCAGGCGGTTCCCGTCAAGGCGGAGCTCCAGCAGGGTGCCGCCCAGCGGACGGAAGGCGTTTCGCGTCACATTGACCAGGTAGTTGTTGGAGAGGTCGAGACGAGCCAGTTGGCTGGTGTGTGAAAGGGGACCGGGCTCGGTGAGGGTGACCAGCTTGTTTCCGGAGAAATTCAGGGTGGTGAGCGTTCGAAGGGCGCGAATGGCGGTGGGAAGGGTCGTCAGGCGATTGTCGTTGATGTCGAGTTTCTGGAGAAAAAAAAGAAGAAAAATGGCAAAAATGAAAGAGGGTGAAAAAAGTGAGCGGCATAATTAGAGTGCATATTTTTGTGCGCTAATTGATTCATTAGGAGAAGGAAAAGGAGAAAAAGTGAGAAGTTGCCGACAAAGTGCTACACGCAGTGCAAGTGCCAGGAAAAAAAGGAGAAAATGTGCGAGCCCACAAAAAGTGTGCAAGAGTAGTGTGCCCTCTCTTTTTAGCAACAAAATACCAATTGACTGTTGGCACATTCGGAGGCAAAGGAGAACCTTGCAAAGTCCCTGCAAAGCTGCAGCAACGATGATGAGCGATGAGTGCAAATGCACGTCAGTGCATGTGCTGCTGCTGCTTTTGCATTTGCACAGTGCCTATGCATTAATTAAGAAATAACATCTGCGAAATGAGCCGTGACAAGTGTGTGTGTGTGTGTGTGTGCTGCCTGCACAGTCTGCTTCAGGCTGTGGCAGAGATGGCGAGATCCTGGCCCCCCACACTCACTCTCTAATTACGATCTATCACCTCTCTCTGACAATAATTATGACGCCGACGGCTGCTCGGAGGACCTTCCTTAGTGCTCAAACCAGAAAAAAGTGTCAACGCACACACACACACATGCTCAATTGCAAATTTTGACATTTACAGGGCGAAATAAAATAGAAAAGGTCAAATAAACTAGCTACTACTGCTTAATGCTTTAATTAAACTTTTGGCCTGCAAAATCAGAAATTGATATTGTTGCAGAAACAAAGAAGGGCACCACACTGTGTTATCACACAGTGGAAAACAACTGTGTGTGTTGAATGTGCATCTATGGCCATCTATCTATCAGTCTTTTGGTTAGGCGACAGATGTGTAACATCGAGGACACTCTTTCTGTCTTGTCTAGCCTGTGTGAGTGTGTGTGTGTGGGCCTAAAGTGGAAGTTCAATGATCGGCGGTAGTGTTTGCCAGCTGCTTTCACACTAGTGTTTACGGGAGAAAGCGTGTGTTTGAGTGTTTTCCACATTGCACGTTCCCTCCGATCAATGTCTGCTGGAGCCTAAGTAGTCTGCTAAATACTCTGGCGCACTCCAGTCTTTTTGCGAGTTTTTTCTATTAAAATGAGGCATTCCCTCCTTGTGCTTTTTAGTGCTAAAAGTTTGCGCCTCTTTAAAACACACATTGCATCATTTACTAGCAAACTGCACCAGCAAGCGAACCACTAATTAGCAAAAACACTGTCAACTAACTGAAAAGGAGAGAGCGAGCGAGCTCGAGCGAGCCACTTTAACAAAAAGCACGCAAGAAAAGGGCCAATTTGCAATTTTAAACTCTAGAGTGATCGATCCATTAAACTACTACTACTACTGTTACAACACAGCTACTACTTTTACTAAACTACTTGAGCGCAAAAGTGTACTTTACAGCACAAAAGAAAAACTGTGTTTGTCGCTTTTGAAAAGTGGCAGCGCGCATCTTAAATTCTAAGTGGTGGTGGTGGTGGTGGCACTTACCTGGAGATTGGTGCAGTTTCGAAAGGCCTCTTCGTGAAGGTGCTCCAGCTGGTTGCCCGCCAGTGAGAGGGTGTTGAGCATGAAGAGGCCGGTCATGGCGGCGTCGGAGAGGTGGCGGAAGCGATTGCCGGCCAGTTTCAGCGTGTGCAGGTTGTAGAGGGTGACAAAGGCGCCGTCGTCGACCGTCTCCAGGACGTTTCCCTCCAGCGAGAGCACCTGCAGCGAGTACTGGTTCTGAAAGGTGAAGGCGCTGATGTGGCGGAGGCGGTTCCGGGAGAGGTCGAGGACGACGAGGCGAATCAGGTCGGCGAAGGTCTCCTTGTTGAAGGTTTCCGAGGTGATCTGGTTGCCGGACACGTCGAGGACCAGCAGCTTGGCGAGCATCTTGAAAAGGCCCACCGGCAGCTCCATGAGGCCGTTGTTGGCCAGCCGCAGGACGGTCATCTCTGAGTCGCGAAAGAGGCGGCCGGGCAGGGAGCGCAGTTGATTCCCGGACAAGTCGAGCATGTTGAGGTTCTTCAGGGCGGAGAAGGCCAGCTCGGCGATCTCGGAGATGTGGTTCGAGGAGAGGTTTAGGTACTTGAGGTTGCGCAGCGTCGCCACGCCGCTGTTTTCCGGCACCAGCTCCAGCTTGTTGTGGGAGAGGTCGAGGTCGAGGAGCTCCTGCAGGCACAGGCGACCGGTGGCCGGGTCAATCAGCCCAAAGCTGCTCAGGTCGGGCAGGCGGTTTCCGGTCAGGTTGAGCGTGCGCAGGTTGACGAAGGGGCAGAAAAGATCGGCGGGCAGGCGGTCCAGCTGGTTCATGCCCAGGTCGAGGTACTCCAGGTGGGCCTCCACCGGCCGGAAGGAGGTACTCTCCACGGTGAAGGAGGGAGCAGTTGTTTCAGAAGTGGATTGCGACTGCGGGAAGACGGCATTGCGAATGGTGAGGTTGCGCAGTGAGGGCAGCCCGCGGAAGGAGTCCGAAGGGAGGCTGTCCAGCTTGCAGCCGTCAATGGAGAGGGTGTTGAGGAAGCGGAGGTGCTCAAAGGGGCCCGGCGGGGGCAGTGAGGATCGCATTCCTCCAGTGTTCCCTCCTCCGTCCTGGCGCAACGTCGACCGGTCGCCATTTCCGCTGTTGAGATCATCACTACTGCCACCAAAGCAGCCGATGGCCAGCTTGACTGTGTGCTCCGGCTCGATCATGCTCAGGTTGAGGGTGTAGGGCGTGAGGGAGCTGACGGAGCAGCGCAGCGACACGTCAAAGTCGCTGACGCCTCCGGAAAGGGAGGATTGCGACTCGAGGTGGTGACCACCTCCTGAAGAGAAACTGGGGTGATGGGGAAGAAGGTGGTGGAGATGAGGGTGATGGTGGTGAAGTGAGGAGGAAGAGGACGCCGAGTTGAGGGATGACTTGAGGCGCATATCACGACTGGACGCAAAGGAGGGCGGCGACACGTGGGTCCAGGTGCAGGGCCCGGGGGCGATGTAGTGCCGCGCCAGGGCCGGACTGGGCAGCGTCACCGCCAGGAGGAGCATCATCACACTGAGCAGGCTGAAGGAGGCCGTTAGCCAACAGCTAGCCATTTTTGGACTGGCACTTTCTGTCCTTTTCCTTCTTCTTGAGCTGTACAGCAGCTCACTTTCTGCAATTGGCTCTCTGGTGACATCTCTTCTGCAAAGTCTATTTCTCCACCACCACCTTTCACTGGCCGTTTCACTGTGGTATTTGGCACTGCTCACCTGGTGGTGGTCGTGCTGGTGTTGGTAGTGCTGAGATCTAGATGGTCGGTTTGAGCTCATGTCATTTTCGGGTGATGAGCACATTTCACTGGTGGTAGAGTTGGTGCAGCTGTGAGTGCAGTTTTTGCTGTTTCTGTTATTGTTGATACCGTCGAAGAATATCACAGAGTCAGCGGTATCGTTTGCCATCATGCGCAGCTGATTGCATTGCTCATAAAAGACTTCAGGAGGACTGCATCTCTGGGGCTCTCTGAGACAGCAGGAGCAAACCCGATCTTTAAGTCGGGTTTGCTGAGAAGTGGCGCGAGTCATCGTGCTGTGAGGCAGAAGACGCACTTCCTTGCGCTTCTTCTTTGAACTGTGATACGTCCGATAGTCACTGATTCCCGTCGACATGGAAAAAAAGAGTTGATAGCAGTCAGTGGGGCTTATTCATGGACAATGACAACGCGTTTTAAAGCTAAATTCTGAAATGTGCTTAAGATGAAAAAAGCGCAGAATAGTAGAATTGGGGCAGAGGAAAACCAATGGCCAAAAACAAAAGGCGAGCAAAAACGAGGAAAATTAGAATCGAGCCGAGACTTTGAGGAGGCACGCTGCTAAACACTGCAACACACACTGTGTGTGTTTTATTGTTGTTTTTGTCGTTGTTTTTGTTGTTGTCGCTGCTGGGCTGAATGAAGAAGAAGAAGAGAAACTGCTGGCCCATTAAGTGGTTAGGGTGCCATTTCTCATCTCATTGCCACTCTCTGGTAATCGAGCACTAAATAGGCTTCCTTCTCAGTGATCAACAAGAGGCAGTAGTTGTAGTGGTAGTTGCTGTGACAAACAAACGACGACAATGACAAAAAGAGAGAAGGCAAGAAGACAAGGCAAACGTCATAAAGAAGAAGAAGAAGAAAACGATGAATTCAGCAATGCGCTTCGTTGCATTTGCTCCGTTGTTTGCTTTTCTGCTTCTGCTTCTTTTCAATTCTCTACGCCACTGAATGAAAATGCAACGCCTGGAAGGTTTGTTTCACAGTCGGCGTTTGTCTTCTTCCTCCTTTTTTCCTTCTTAAACGAACTTGGGCTTTGTTTTCGGCACCAGTCCTGTCTTTTGTCTACATCGGCGTTCTTGTTTCTGCTTTTTTCCAAGAGTGAGAGAAAGAGACCTCCGTTTGCCCAATAAAACGGACAATCGTCCAGCTGACTGAGCTCTCGTGCTGTTTGAGAGCTGCGTGGAAATTTTAGCCAATCTTTAATAGCCACCAGCAATATAAAGCTTGTTTAAGCGAGAAGGGAGAGAGAGAGAGATGTTTTGTTGCGGTTTGACTGAAGAAAAAAGCGGGAAGAGGACACAGATGAGCAAAGAAGCTTTGGTAAATTTGGTTCTGCTGTGTTCTGCAACAAACTGCAAAGAGGAAGTGGAATGGCTAGCGAAGGACGAACTAGGGAAATTCAAGTGGTGTGACGGGAGAATGAAGGTAGATTTAGGAAAAAAAACGAAAGATGCAATTGACAAAGTGGCCTTAGCGGCAGCATCAACAGGGCAGACGTCCAGGAAGGGTATTATCTGTAGAAAGAAATAAAAAGAAAAAACAACAACAAAATTAGAGGATTTTTCAAAAAACAAATGCTGTGCGATAAAGGAAGAAGAGAAAGAGAAAAAAAGAATAGAAAAACTAAAACACAGGTGGATTCAGACGAGTGACAGTAGCAACAACAACAAAAGCAGCAGTAGAAAGTACACCAAGTGCGCGATATGGCGGATTTAGAGTGGCGCATCAGCTGCATCATCTGAAAAAGCCTTTCTACCTTGCTGCACAGAACACAACTTTAAGCTGCTGCTTCTGCTGCCGCCTTCCTTCCTCTTTCAGGCAAACTAATGACCGTATTTGCTATCGTATTAGTGCAATTGATGACTGGCCAGCACGCAAAAGGCCGTGTGCGCAAAAAGGGGAAAAGAAGAAAAGCATGACATGCTGCTTCAGAAAAAAATGCAGAAAGAGAGTACTGCCACAGAAAAAGAAGAAGAAAAGAAGTGATGGTGGCCCAAAGTGGAGTTTTTTGGCGGTGAATGAGCCGAATCCTTTCTCTGTGGTGGTAGTGGTGGTGGTGGTAAGCAGCAGCAGTCAGATTGATATCGAGTGTTCCGATACGACGACGACGATAGCATCACCGACCGAAGAAGAAGGCCGAAGAAGGACACCATATGCAACACACACAGACACAACAATATTTATTGCCATCAGATGCGGAGACGGTGCACACACACAGAGACACACTGTGAACACGGCGGTGGCGATGGATGGCCACCACTCACCGTGGACAGCTGCTAAATGTTTAGTTAGAGATAGAAACAGAGGGAAAAAGAGGGTCCATGTGTGTGTGGTGTGTAGTGTCAGTTGAAAAAGAAAGAGAGAGAGAGAGAGAGAAAGGAAACAGATGAGTAGTCTGAAGATGCTGGAGAAATAGACACACTGGCGCGACTTGCAAGCGGCAACATCGGCAGCAGCAGCAGCAGCTGAACAAGCCAGTAAAGGAGCCATTTGACTGGCGACCAGTGAACACATAAATTAAACCCCAGTGTGTTCATTAGAGCCAGTTTGTTAAACTTTCTTTTATTTCACTTTAAGGAGAAGGCAATAGAAAATAGCTTAAAACTAATGCGAATGCTTTCTTGCTTGATGAATCGACAAATTAAAAATCTAATTTGTGCGCAGTTTAAAACACTGACTTGCCAGAACTAGCGACTATTTGCGAGAATCTGCCTGATTGATAGAGAATTGGCTAAACAACGCAAAATTGACAAAAAACAGCGCTTTTATTTAGTTTTGCGTTGTTTTTATTAGACATTTAGTTGAGCAATATAAAAACAAATTGCTTTTCAATCGGGTTATTGAGAAATCGATTATTAATTTAAACTTGAACATTTTTGGTTAGGTTATGAAATAAACTAAAAAGTCAGCAACAACTAATTTTAAAATTCAATTTTTTTTGCATTTGCACCTGCATTAAAATAATTTAAAGTACATTTGTTTGGCAGTATCAAAGTCAACTTAAATAGGCACTAAAAAAATTACGCGCACTAAAGTAGCAGTGAATTGATTAGATTTCAAAGGAGAATGAAAACAACGAGTGGCCACTTGAATGTGCATTGCACTGAAAAAAACTTAATCACACCGGTTCTGAATACGCTCCAACGGGCAATTTTCGCGTCATTGAATTTACTATTTTGACATTAAAAAAGAATTTGCTTATTTGCAACTCATTTCACTGAAAAAACCTGAAAGAGCTCTTTGCGATGGGTTTGCTCGGTTTGCTGAGTGTGCGGATTGGTCGACTCAACTAGCCTAATCTCAACCTAAAACTCGTGACTGTTTGTCCTCTTTGTCCACAAAACTCGTGTGCAGCATGTTGACTTTCTCCGGTAGTAGTAGAAATACCGATCAGTGTGATGCCGGCTTGCCATTTTAGTCTCTCTGCTCAGTAATTCTGGTCAGTGTGGGCTAAAAGTGTGTGTGTGCTCAAGGTAGCAGTAGTAAAGCTCCCTGGTACGAGTATTGTGCGCGCGTAATCAGTGTCGATATGGGAAGAACAAGCCACGAGCCCATTAAGCATCGATCGAGAGTGGCTGGCAGAGCACTGAAAGCAGCCAAAGCCCGAGCTTGTAATCTCATTTGCGCCAGAGCTGGGACCACTTGGACCATGAAGCCGAACCAAGCCAAGCCAAACCGGCTAGCCGGCGGTCCTGTCCCGTTCTGTCCCGTCCTATGAGTCAGCGTGACGAAGGAGGCAAGCGACCGTGGCCGCCACCACCACCACCACTCTGGTTCCCCTGGTCTGATGCTGCTGCTGAGAAGAAGAGAAAGAGAAAGAAAAAGTAGTGCAATACACCGAGCTGAACAAGCAGCAGCAGCAACAGCAGTGGCAATTATCTCTAAGTGGTTCTCATTGTGGCTCAGAAGAGGAGGAGGAGGAGGAGGAGAGGAAGGAGGACAGCAGTACTAGTTCGGATTCATCAACGACACACGATGACAGGCGCATTGATGAATGAGGGCCACAGTAGTGCAAGGGGGGCAATACCGGGCACATAGACACAGAAACACAAATCGACCCTGGAGATGTCAAAGAGAGAGAAAAAGAGAGAGAGACCAGAGAAAACAGTACTGTTGCTGGTCAGAGACATTGGAGGCACACACACTGGAGGAAAGGACACTGAGCATCAGTGACACGAGATGATGATGATGGGCAAACTGATCGACGATCGATCAAAGTGGGCAGTCAGCCTACACACACACTCACACACTCAGACAGACAGTACGTGCAGATTGGACATTGACCACCACCACCACCAGCACTGTCTGTCAGTGATGGGTCAGCTAGATAGACTGATGACAACAGTGGCACACTGGAAAACACACAGGAAAGCAATCACTGGGGATGATGAGCGCATCACAGGAGGAAAAGAAGACCGTGCATCCATTGCGGATGTCTTTTCTTGGACAGTCCACTAACGATGACACAGTGAGCTCACTAACGGATTTCATCATCATCGCCGGCGCCAACCAAACCAAAGCATCTATCTGATCTGATGTGGAAGATGCTTTAGAAAAAGTATTTAAAACTGTAACTTAGCCTTTTTCAACTGATACCAGCAATGTTAGCGATGTTTGAGTTCATTCAAAAAGTTCTGCTAACTATCAACCAGGAAATGATGGAGTTTTTTGGGTAAATAAACTCAACTTTTTTTGCTTTACTGTTTGACAGTTAAACAAAACAAGAAAGGCAGATAGATCAAAAGAAACCGATTCGATGCCATATGCTTTTAAGCAAACACTGCTCAAAACCAAATGACAAACTTGTGTTGGCAAGCTCTCTGGTTTTGTGATCAATTATAGCTGTTCCTCTCATCTTTGCTTAGCTGCCAAGAATAAATTAAGCAATTTTCAATTTAGCCAAAAAACCACTTTCTTTGCGTCCATTAAGCGTCTATAAGTTTTCAATGAAAACATCAGAAAGAAGAAAACTTCCATTTGGTAGGTCAGTGAGAAGGAAAATTAGAGAAAAAACGGCCGAGAAATAAAAGCGAAAAAACTAGTGCTGCCTAGCCATTGCACTTACAACCAAGCGGTTTAGCGTTTGCGTACCGAAAAAAAGAGTAAAGAAACAGAGAAAATCATTAATTAATTGAAAACATCACGATTAACGGAAATGGAGAAGAAATCATTGCCCTGTGTGCCCAGACGACTAGTGCTGCTCAATAAGTCCGTGACAGGAGCAGCAGCGGCGGCGGTGGCAGAGTAGCAATTGATTGGCTTAACTGCGTCAACTGATCCTAATCGGCAGTGACTGCTGAATAGCATTTGCTGCACTGTTGCGGTAACAGCAAAAAACTGTGTGAGCACTGTTTGGCACAGCACGGTACAGAAGGTTTGCCTGTGTGTGTTTGAATGGCCAAGTAGAGCCGGCAAGTAAAGCAAGCAGTTTACTTTGCCAGTTTACTTTGCCCCCACATCATCGTTCTCCTCCAGTCCTGCCCTGTCCTGCTGATGCTCGATAATTTGTGGTAAATATTATGGTGTGCAATTAATCTGCCAGTGCTCATCTGCTCGCCAGACACATCTTCTCTTCTTTTCTCCGGACAACACTTATTGAACACGTCAACTGAGAGAGAGTGAGAGAGTGAAAGAGGGAGAAAGGGCATGCCAACTGGCGGCTCGGGTGATTAGTCAGTCGTCGTCGTCCATTTGCACCACTACTGACGCGAGCCAGTGAATATGAGAAGAGCAGGAGCAGGAGGAAGAATGATGCGCAGCTGACCACTGACTCTGACCGAGGGGCCACACTGTAGCACAAACACTACTAAATCGTCGTCGTCAATTTTCTTGCCCTGCTGATGCTGCTGATGCTGAGACTGATGGTGATCACTGGCAATGTTTGCCCTTTCTCTTTCTACTGCTGAACTCTCCTGATTTGACTATTACTACTGAAGACTAAACGTTGATGCGCCGACCAACTGGAAGGAAAGAAACGCGCGCGGCAAAATCATGATCACAAACAGCTTGCAGACAAGTGCTGCTGCTGATGATGATGATGCTGATGTTGATGCTGCAGTAGTCATAAGTCACTTGGACTAGACATCAGCGGTGGTGGCGGCGGCAAAACAGGCATTTGGAAAAAACAGTGAAGAAAAACAGAAGCGAGAGATGGAAAAAGAAGAAGAAGATAGAGCAAAGAAAAAAGCTGAGCATTTGTCTGATCTTAGCTAAAAACTCAGGCTGAGACTGGACTGGACAAGACTGGAGAACGGAGCAGCCCTCGACAGTGGACAGTGTGATTAATGCAATCTAATTAATTGTAATTGATTAAGACTACAAGCAATCAGTGGCGCACTGTGTGTCACAATGCTGTGCACTGCACTGATGTAGTGATGGCTGCTCGCAGCAGGCGTTGGCACAAGGTTTTGCCTGCCTGCTGCCACCGAACATCTTTACCATCACCACCACCAAAAGTAAAAAAGAAGAACACAGATCACCGAGAGACATTAGACAGAATTAATGCGTGCGCGAGCTTTGATTGGCATTCAAAGTCACTACTTCTTCTTCCACTACTACTGCTGCTTGCACTGAACATCGGTTTAGAGTGAAGAAACGCAGAACTGTCTACTGCTGCCTTTGCTGCGAAGTGAAGGCAAACAAACAAACAAATAGAAAGACAGATGCTAGCCATGATATGGCCACTGATCAGTGAGCAGGAGCAGGAGAAAGGGCAGAGGATAAACAGACGACAGACAAGCAGGAGCACAAGAAGAGTGAAGTAAGGCAAATCAAATTGAAAGATAAACTAGACAACTCTAAATGAGTAAGAAGAAACTAGAGAAACAGAAGAAGAAGATGAGGACGACCACTGAAAGATGCGGCTGAAAGATGAGAGGCTTAATTAAAAAAAGTCTGCTAAGAGAAGAAAGCTGCCCAGTAAGAAGTGCTTAGCGAGGAAACTGGACATGTAGAGTACTTCAATTGTGTTTGCAAAGTAGTAGACATTGACAACAGTAGAACAACAAAACTGAACGGTAAACTGAAAGTTGATGAACCCCGGTGTGTCACTCACTGATGACCAACACTCAAGGGCAGATTAAGACAACTCTGCAAACACAGAGAGACACAAAAGGGCCAAAGTGGAGCTGTGGTGCTAAATGCCAGCCAGAAGAGGGTGTTTGCCAAAAGTCCACTGTTCACTACTGAACAACATTTGTATTTATCATCAGTACTCAGGTACTTTTCTCCATCAGTGGGATCATCGCTTTTTCACCATTTAGCATTGCACACTAGGGTCAGCGACATATAAATATACCCATCATCGGCAAATCCACATTTGGCTTGCACTTGAACAGAAAGAGAGAAAGAGGAACCGAGAAGTTCAAGTGCGCCGGTGAGTATTCTGAACTTTGCAAAGTTGAACACTAGAACTACTGAAAACTGCCGGACGTGGAAAAGGAGCAAAGAGACACTAATCCGATTGGCAAACTCTCTTGTCGTTGCTGTAGAATTAGATTCGCCAACCGATCAATCGACATTGATGATGATGATGATGTTCAGCCAGTCAGTCAGTGCAACTTCAGGTCTCGATGAGCAAAGAGCTCACACTTGAGCAAAGCGTCCTGTTTGTCAGGCGCCATCAAAGGCCATCAATCGATTTTACATACACACAAACGGACAGAGTGCGCTGTGAATGTGTTCCTTGCTCCTCACCTGCAAAGACCTGACCAACTGTGAGCAACCTCAGTCAGTCAGTCAGTGCGACAGTGTTTGCTGTTTGCTGTTATCACTAAAACTGTGTCTGAATTTTGATTACTATTATTGCGCCTCGAGAGGGAGACTCTTCTTTCTCCCTCTCTCCTTCTATTGGCAAAGTCAGTGTTGCCTGGTGCATCAATTTTCATTATCTAAATTAATCAAAAGTCTATTTGAAAGGTCACTACCACCGCCACCTCCTGTGTGTCAAAATGTGTGATGCCTAACAGGTGATCTCACGGTGAGGCAAGACAGAGAAATTGAAAAAGCAAGAAGAAAAGAAGAAGGAGGAAGAAGAAGACTAGACGGAAGAAAAGGAAAAGGCAATTCAATTGCGTTAATTGTTTTGGAATTGACACAGTCTCTGCACACTGTGTGATCATAATTGTGTGATCAAAAAAGGCACTGGTCACGGTAGACAAAGTTTGGGGCTCGGGACCACTTGCTGTGGCCACCGGAAAGCCCAGTTGTCTTCTTTGCCTCCTCCTTACTTTCATCACAATTTTTTTGTTGGTTGCCAGAGACAGCCAGTAGACTGGCATTACGAAGAGTAAAAGAAGGAGAGCAGTAGTGGTGATGGTGGTCAACCGCAGTCTCTGACCGACGTAATTGTCCAATTGCCGGCAAGCAAAGGCACACACACATTTTGCTAATTCTTTGCTTTGAACTACTGCTGTCTCTGTCTTGTCGGTGCACACGGCCTTCCTTTTTCTCTTCTCCTCTGCCCTTCTGCACATCTCTTACAGCCTCTCTCTCTCTCTCTCTCTCTCTCTCTCTCTCTCTCTCTCTCTCTCTCT
>JAALOO010000598.1_pt1 | contig 27136 bp, 19 predicted proteins | sample 7257641 | NCBI WGS metagenome assembly JAALOO01 (sample SAMN14085613, study PRJNA598686) | mite metagenome | biome: ENVO:01001000; feature: ENVO:01001002; material: ENVO:01001226; isolation source: single female mite from University of Michigan culture on fish food culture... ...
TGTACCTTGAAAAGTGCTCGGTACCCCAGTGAACCATGGAGGGCGACGTACATACGACCGAGAGAGGCACGAACATTGTTCGACTCGTGGTACACAACCGAAGCAGTGTTTAGGAGGAAAAAGATGGCTAACACGGAAAGACCGGCAGCGTAGAAGAGCGATGTTTGCACGATCCACGACATGGGGGCAAATAAAGCCGCAAAAAGGACAACATTGAGAAATGTTGACATGAAGAAGACGATGAAGAAGAGAATGCTCGCCCAGTAGGTGCTGTTGTAGAGACGGACCTTATCAGAGACGTCCATGACCTGCTTCTCCATCACGTACTGGCTCGTCTGGCGAAACTGACTGGGAAACTGGACTGCCCGACAGGCTCGATCGCCCGTTTCGCGCAGTCGGTACTTTATCAGATGACAGAGAATGTAAAAGTAGGCGATGTTCCAGAAGTAAGCGCTGAATGTGTAGAAGGAGGAGATGGCAAAGACGATGCTCCAGGGTAAGCCAAAGAGAAGAGTCTGAGTGGAGGAGCTGTTGACCATCAGCGGGAAGATGCTCATGACAAAGGAGACGACAAAGACGAGGCGAGTGTTGAACTGCGTCATATTAAAGATGGCTTTTGAGCGCACCACCAGACCGTTGATGTGCTTTCCATTGCGCAGACCGGCCTTGACGGGCGTGCACTTGCCGGCGAGAAACTTGTAGCACTCCAGAAACTCGGGCTTCTGTTTGACGTAGTAGCGGGCGGCGTTCAGTGTGAGAATGCTCATTCCGACGAGCATGTACTGGGTGGCGGCCACGTTGATGTGTGTCTTTGCTCTGATGAAGAACATGTAATCACCCGAGTAGATGAAGTACTCTCGGTTCCTCTCTGGAATGAACAGCGAAACTAAACTTCGCGTGAAGTAGATCAACTCCATCGTGTAGATGAACAGTGGGTGGTAGTAGAAGGGTCGAATGGCGCCCTTGCAGGGAAAGAGCACGATGCCATGAGAATAAAGGTGACTGCCTGCCAACGGAATGACCAGCTGTTTGGGCAGACGCTGATAGGGATTGACCTCACCGTACTTGACAATCAACGCAGTTTTGACCACTCCGTTCAACGAATCCATGGTCGCATGAATTAGCTAGATCTTGCTTTCAATCCGCAGTGTGCGTTTCACCAACAACCGTCTCTCCAAAATGGCCTGATCTTACAGCAAAAAAACTCTGCACTGCCTACACATTTAGACAATTATTTATTATGAACTTTTATTTTTACAATCTCGGTAACCGATGTCACTAACACCACAAACAGGCTGATTTATGAACAGTCAAGTTCGTTTTTCTGTTCTTTTGTTCTGAGTCATCTACGCAATGAGATCTTTTTTCTGTAGTGTTTCAGACGGTTTCAGTTCTCACGAGAAAGTTCAATTATACGGAGAAAGTAAGCAATTAGCAAGCCGAATATCTGGTAGCGTAAGAAAGTTAGGTCAATTTTGCTTTTTGTTTGTCCTCTAATAATTACCTCATAAAATCTGAAGTAATTAATTATAAACAGATTGCTAAAGTAGAAACCAATTCTTTTTTTGCTGAACGTCTCAATCAGTGAATGTATCTGTAATGAAAGCTGTTTTGTTAAAAAAGTTTAAAAATAAACTTAAAAGTACTTTAAGAGTGCTATCATTGTAGGTCAAGCTAATTTTGTACAAAATATTCGGTGTTCGGCCTGACTCGTGGCACACGACTGCAGCTGTTTGAAGTAGAAAGAAGATGGCTGAACTTGAAAGGGTAGTTGCGTAGAAGAGAGATATTTTAACCTTTTGAAATATATTTAAAAGTGTTACAGATTAAAACATTCACGCATTTGAAAATCACTCACAACAATGTTCATATCGACAAAAAGAGCAGTGTAGAAAACCGTATTATTGAATGTGGAAAGAAGTGTAATGGCAATGGCAAGATACTTGCTCCAGTAGGTGCCACTCCACTGGTCGACCATACAGCTGGTGCTGATAAGGTCACGCTCAACGAGTTTCATTTGCCATTTCTGCCAAATGGGGCTGAGTTTTTGTAGACGAGTGGCAGTGTCATTTGTCTGACGAATTCGATACTTGATGTAGTGACAGACAATGAAGAAGTACGTCAGATTCCAGAAGTAAGAGCTAAAGGTAAAGTAGGAAGAAATGGCAAAAACGGTACTCCACGGAATACCAAAGGCAAGCATCTCAAAAAAAGTAAAGTTCAGCACTGTTGGAAGGAAGGAGAGCAGAAAGGACACTACAAAAACTGCTTTTGTATTGAAATCAATTATCTTCAGAGAGTACTTGGCCTGGCGAATGAAGTTGAGAATGTACTTGCGATTGTGAAGACCACAGGAAGCAGGGGTGCACTGGCCTCGGAGGAAGGCAATCGATTTGAGAAAGGCAGGCTCAACGCCCATTCTGTAGTTTAGGAGGTTCATGATGAGTATGCACATCCCCAGGCTCATGTACTGCGTGGCGGCGATGTTGATGTGAGTCTTTGCCCTGATGAAGTACATGTAATCTCCCAAGTAGACAAAGTACTGACGATCATTGTCGGGAACGTGCAGAGAAAATAGACTGCGAGACAAGTACAGAAATTCCATGAAGAAGATAAAAAAGGGGTTGTAGTAGAACTTTCGCTTGATCTTTGGGTCGCGAAAAAAGAAAAGACCATACATGTAGAAATGTGTGCCCGCACTGGGCACCTGTAGTCGAGGAGGCAGTATGGCATCGGGTTTGATGCCATTTTGAAGTATTTGGTTATACTCACGAAGTCGGCTCATTTGGCCTTTATAAGAACGGCGTCTGCTTTCCATTTCGTTGAAAGGCTGCACTGAACTGAGAATTTGTTTTAATATTTGACAATTAACTTTTTTTAAACAACATCCAAGATGATGACAAATGTAAAGTAAAATTAAAGTATCTTTTTGCAAATATAAAAGTGTAACACTCTTGCTCAATTTTTTTCTAGTAACAAACCTAATTTGATACATTTAGAAATCTAGAGCTGATAATAAATAAACTTTTTGTTCGCTTGATGACATTATTTTATAAATTTTCTCACGATATTCTGGTTTTTGCTAATACAAAAAGTAAATAGTTAATTTACTTTCTTATTTAACACATAAATCAACGTTTTAAGCATTATGATTGTATTCAGTCATTGTACGATCAATGATCGTATTATATTTTAGTTAACACAATTCAATGTAATTTTTACACAAATGAAATTCACAATAAATTGAATGTTTACTATGAATGTTAGAAAAATTGCCAATTGGTAAACAAAAACGATAATTATTTCTAAGTGCGTTGAAAAGTTTTTTATAAGAACAACAGTTTACTAAAAAGTAATCATCAAAAAGTACATGTTCCGATATTGTACTCGAAAATTTTGCATACAAAAAAGAATGTCCATATTTTCATATTTGCAAACTTTTGCCAAAAATGAGCTAATTAAATACGCGCTCTGATGCTATCTTGAGTGGAAATGCATCTATCCTCAGATGTGTTTGGTTGTTTGTGTGTGTGTGTTGCCATGCTTTGATAGTCAAAGTCAGTGATGCGCTCAACAGCGCGTGGCACCACACTTCTGGGCACAGATTCATAATTGTCAGTGAGTGCCATTCTGCATATTCGATGGAGTGTATGCAGCAATCTGCTAAAGTAGTGTATTCTGCAGAAGATGAGCCATCAGCAGCAGCAGCATCATCAGCTCCGTGGTCGAATCACAGTCGGCACAAGTGCACAACGTGGCTATAAATAGTGAAAGCACTGAGGCTGAAGAAAAGGCATCGCTAATGCGACGGTCACCAGAAGCAGCAGCAGCGGCAGCGGCAGCTGAAGGAGTAGCATGTGCCAAAACTGGCACCACCACCACTTTCAGCAGCACTGCGATTTGTCTGGCACTGGTAAGTAATTATTATGTCAGCCGCATCTTAGGCCACTGCCGCCTGCTACATCCGATGCAGCTCAGCAGCTCACTCGAGCACCACTCTCTGCCGCCTTCAACTGGTCGCATTCCAAGTGGCATGTGCACACGGTGCACACTTCGGCGTTCCATTTTCGCCTCCTCAGTGAGCAGCAGCATCCACCATTGAGCATCGACTCTCTGCTGCTGTTGCAGTTGCCGCTGCCACTGCTCCTTCAGCTTCTTGCTGTTGTCCGTCTCACATTTTGGTTGCCTGCAAGAGAGCGTATGTGTATGTGTGTATGTGCCATTGTTGTTGTTGTTCACCACAAGGAAACCTGCCAGCAGCCATAATAATATAATTAATTGCTGTTGCCACTAATCTGCCTCTTCACTGTAAACAGTTTACAGCGAAGACGGTGCTCGACCAAATGTTCTCGCTTTTCACCACTGCCAACTGACGTCTGATCATCATCACCAGCATCAGCATCAGCCAATTGGCTTGCCTGCACTGCTTTGCCGATCGATGCTGATGCCGAGTTGTGTTTGAGCGGGAGCTATGTGCTACTGATCTCCTCCTTCTCACACTCTCACTCTCACTCTCTAATCGACAGCCATTCATCGACACACGTCAAGCATCTGCTCAAGTGCATTCCTTTCCATTCATAGTTCCTAGTGTTCGCCAGCTATTTTCAAGCGCTTGCATAGCTCACTTCAATTGAACATTACCACTCAACACTTTGGACCTCACTTACGGTGCAGCTTTGTGAGCTGCTTAGCTAGTTGCCTTTAGGCCGTTCAAGCAGCCCACTCCACTCGCCGAACTCATCACCATTGAGTGGTCATGGGAAAGCTGAAGCACTTTGAGATTATATTCCATTCCGAAAATGACGTTTACTATCCGGGTGATGTGGTGCGCGGCAAGGTGCAGCTTGAGCTGAGGAATGAGCTCAAAATTCGCACCGTCAAGGTGTCCATGAGAGGAGTAGCTCGGGTGCACTGGACTGAAGCACAAAACTCCACCAGCAATCTGGCCATCTACACAGAACACATTAACTCTGAACTGGAGTACTTTTTTGAGAAGAAGACACTTTTCGATTCCGGTACTTGCAACAGTAGCTGCTGCAGCTGACAATTCTCTCCTTTCAGTTTGCCACTGACTCATTGACACTAAGCAGGCTTTCACACTTTTATTATTGTTTTTGTTTTTTTCCACTTTAGACAGCAGTGCCTGCCAGAGCGACGTTTTTGGCAAAGGCAGACACGACTTTGAGTTTTCCTTTCAATTGCCCACCAGCGGTCTGACGACGTCCTTTGAAGGCAAGTACGGCAACGTACGGTACTGGGTGAAGGCGGAAATTGAGAAACCATGGTCATTCGACTACCGCACCAAAAAGGCCTTCACCCTCATCAGTCCCATCGACATCAACCGACCCGAGTACCTGATTCCACTGGAGAAGAGCAAAGAGAAGACTTTCTGCTGCCTGTGGTGCACCCCGGGGCACATTTCAGTGTACGCAAAAACTGAACGGACCGGGTACTGTCCGGGCGAGTCGATCCTCATCAACGCCGAGTTTGAGAATCACACCCGACGGACGGTGGTGCCCCAGGCGACACTGCACCAGACGCAACTCTTCCTCGCAGCGGGCGGGAAGGTGCGCTCTCGCAGCGCCAAGTTCACCACCGTCACCGGCGTGGCCGTCCAGCCGCACAAGACCGCCATCTGGGACGGTCAGCTGCTAAAGATTCCGCCCATCTCGCCCTCCATACTGAACTGTCGACTGATTCGGGTGGAGTACACGATGCGCATCTCACTGAACATTCCACCCGTCGGCTACAAGTGCTTCGTCGACCTGCCCATCATCGTGGGCACTGTTCCCTTCCACCGCACCTCTTCTTCCTCACTATCATCCACCTCCATCTCATCTGGCGGCCACTCCGCCACCTCCCCACTGATTGCCTCCTCTACTAGCACACCACTTTCATTAGGTGCAGTCAGTCGTACTGGACAGCAACGACCTTACCTCAGTCAACAGCTTCGCTCACTGACGACGACAGCAGCAGTGGATGGCAGGTCACCGACAGCGGCGGGCGATGATCGAGCGAGATCAAATGCAACGCGTGAGTAGACTGATAGCGAATGTGAAAAAGAGCGGCTTACTAAACTGTTTTCTACGTTTTCTCAGCTCCACCGACATATGCCGAGTGCATAAATGGCTCAGTTGACATTGACGACGAGGACGAAGAAATCATCGGCAACACTCGCTTCACTCCAAGGTATACCTATGTAAATAATAGAAACTTTTGTCCACCACCAGCGTACTCTGAGGTTGGTTTTGTACACTGTTTCTTACTGTTCAGTTTTAACAACTGTTTTTCTTTTTTCAGGTTGATCCTTACCCTGAATCATCACGCTCAAATACGCAAACTTGAGTTTCTGTTGTTCATAACGGTGATTTTTTCATGTTAAATTTTTTATTTTTGTTACTCGTTCATCCTCATTTTGACCAAAAGCAATAATCAGCTTTTTCACCTCTATTATTCATCCACTTTGTACTTGTCCAGTGCTTTGTCTAGAGTTGTCGCGGCATTGTTCAGCTTGCTGTTCAGCGACAGGCGACCATGGCCTTCTGAGCTACCCATTTGATTGACCAAATTTTGATTGAACACCGCCTGAATGTTGACCAACTGCTTGACGATGAAGAAAAGAAGGGCTAGGAGTAGGAAAAGTAAAAAAGTAAATAAGGTTATAGAAAGATAATATGGTTGAAAAAAGGGGAAAAGGAATTTGACATACTGAGAGTTAGTGGAAAGGTGAGCACAGTGAGGATGAGAGCTGGCACTGCCGATACGACCAGTTGAGAATCTAGTGAACGGTGAAAAGCTTTCGTGACGTACACTGCTTGTGTCAATGGTAGTAGTGAACTTCTTCTGTCTGACAGTGTCACTTACCTGGGTGGTGGTACTCCTCGATGTGCGAAGTCACGTGGTGACCGCTTTCACTGCCCACCTCAGCAGTTTCGGCAGCCAAGGCGATGCGTTCGGCGAGCTTTTCCCCATGATGGACGCCCTCTTTGGCCCAGTACGAGGGAAAAAGGTGTCGAATGCTGAGGTCCTTTGGATGATCGAAGGTTTCCTGGCCGGTAAGGTAGTCGGCGGCTTCTTCACTCGGCCAGACGTGGCCGTAGACGAGCTGCCTGGCGAGGCACACATGCAAAAGAAGAGCACAGGAGAGCAGTGAACGTACCCAGAGAGCAGCAGATGAACGCTTCTTAGGCCACATTTTGAGAGTTGATGGGTAGAAGCAAATCACAAATGGCATTTCTAAATGACAATATTTGGACGTTCTTATATACGTGGACGCATCGCTGACTCGTGCAGCGAACCCAGCAATGAATTTTTATCGCTCTTCTGATCAAGACTTGTCGATGCTTGAAGTGCAAACAGCATTGTCTGGTTCATGGTAGGAATAAATATGAGCTTATCAGTGTGCTTGATCTTTGTAACGCATTCACTCCTTGTGCGGTTAATGCATAAATACTTTTTATTGACAATAAGTGCAATTTACAGAGAATTAGACCAAAGAAATGATGGCCAAGGCAGTGGGGTGACCTCTGGAGAAAAGTGCCAGTGACTGTCGGTCAGTACCATTGTCCTTGTGTGTGTTTGTTTGCCCTTGTAACCTGAAAACCCAAAGAGGATGTCCAACCAAAACAGTGTCAACTGGTGGAGGATGATTTGAGAGCGTCGAATCGAAGTAGTGCACGTGAAAGTCGACGAGTTATCTGCTCAACTACCTCATCCGAACCATTCGGATAGTAGTCCACTTCAAACTTGGAAATGTGACGACGACGCCTTCGACCATTGTTGTTGGGCGCCTGTGTCGTCGTGTTGATGTTGTTTATCGTCTGCAATGAAAGTAAAGTAAAATACAAATCATTAGCAAAGACTCATTTTACTCTCCATTTAGAAGAAGATGGCACACATACATTCTGCATCATTGCCAGCAATTGGAGCACCTGAGTGAAGAAGGCTGTGGGCGAGAGTGTTTGGAGAAAATGAAAGCTTTTTGTTCACTGTTCAGTTGTTGAATGCTTACAAATTAGCAGTGGCAGGAGAATGAGCGATCCAAAGAGAATAGGCAGAAAGGAGAGCAGGAGAAGAGGCCAGAATTGGTCTTTACTAGACTTGCCGTGGTACTGCACTGGTTGCGGGGAGTGAATGTGGACTTGTCGATTGATACTTGTCGGTTAATCATGTTGAACGACGCAATCACAATGGATACACTTACTGGCTTTGTAGGAATTAGGGGATTCATGTGAGTATCCTGATTGGCCGTTGTACTCGTAGTTATCTAGTAAACAGAGAAAGATAATACGATGGAGAATTAGCTGATGGAGGGAACACTAAACAAGTGACAGGCATCACTCACAGTCAGACTTGTCGGCGATTAGATCCACTTGCGAGCGTTGACTTTCAGAAGTGGACAGCTGACGTGAAGTGGGTGGACTTTGCAGAAAGTAAAACAGTTTGGTGTTTGTGAGGACGCGTTTCTTATTGCGACGTGGGGGAACGATTCGAGCATGAGATGTGTCTTCACTGTCCCCCACATTGTCCCCCTCGTAGTCGGCCACATCACCATTGCCGCTGATGCCGTCGTCGCGTGCAACCTCCGACCCGTCAACAAGTGACAGGCCATTGATGAGGGTGACGCCGGTGCAGAGGAGGAAACAGGGCCCTAGGATGAGCAGCAGTCTGCCGGCAAAGAGGGTGAGCGGCTCGGCCTTCAGTGGTGATGCAGCCAGCAGCAGCATCATCCTCATATCGTTCGGCAGATGCTGCTGCACATGATGGTGACCAGAGCTCCTCGAAGGCTGGTGATGATGACTGCTCTGGTGGTGATCGCTGTCTGCCGCTGCTGCTGTTTTCGGTGCACTGTGCCCAGCGACCTGTGCTCTCCTGTCCTTTTATACCTGTGAACATCGTCTTTGTTCTCTCACTTTACCACTGAATGGACTCAGTGTTCTCGGGACAATGTAACCCTCGCCAACAACGGATAAATTACAAGCAGAATCGGTGTCGATTGGTCTGTGGTTTGTCAGTGAAGAGGAGAGGCAGTGTCTCGGTGACTTCCATTGTGGTTTACCTCTGAGGTGACTCTCTCTCTCTCCCAAGTAATGACTACCGTCTCCCATTTAAAGAGGTGCTGACAATGGACAGCATAGTTTTCATCGATTTCCCCACCACCACCAAAGGCGGCGCGGAAGTGAACACGAGCAATTCTGCCCGAGAATTGAATGCCTGCGAGGGTAGCAGTCACACAGTCAGTGCTCGTTAGCGGCAGTGAAGCGAGTGAGTGCCCAGCCAGTGCCGCCGCTTGCACACTGGTACGCACTAATTGTCTCCTCAGCGCTAATGGCCAGCAATCAGCGGTAGCAGCAGCAGCAACCGCAGACAGCACATCATCGGCATCATCATCAGCACCTCTTCACCTACGCCCGTGCAGGGCCTTCATGTTAGAAAATGTCTCCCTCTCTCTCTTATTCTCAATCTTTTTGTTGTGTTATTATTGGTGACGCCGCTCAAACGTTCAATCGGACAAATGGGTGTTTCAATTTGCTTGACATGAGGAACAAAAGGACTTGAATGTGCTTTTGTGACGACACAATAGCAATGTCTGCAAGTGAGTTACAATAAGAAATAGAAAAGCGTTGATATTGTTGTGGTCGTGGTGATAGAAGCAAATATAAATATGTGTGTGCAAACACTGTGAAAATGTGTGTATGTGTATACGGGTAAAAGGGTCTTCTTCTGCTTGTAAGTCTGGGGATGTCAAGAAAGAGTGTAGTCAGGTTGCACAGACGGGGCTTGTCGATCGCTAGTAACGCACCACTCACTTCACGCGCTCATCATCAGTTGTTGAACGACTGACGAGTCGGGCACTGGGCAGCTATGTGGCCTGTGTTGGCGGGAAAAAGGGAGAGAAGAGATTTATGAGTACACTTGAGTATTGTAGGCTGCAGGGGACAGAGGGCTTGTGTGCTTACCTGGCTCGTTGCAGTTGAAGCAGTTGCGCACACGCTCCTTTCGGGGCTCAGTGCAGTCACGAGATATATGCCCTGTGATTGAATTAGAGTAATGGTATTTGTGTTAGAAAAATCACGCAAATCTGGTTAGCCAAAAATAGAAAGCCAACGTACCTTCACCGTTGCAGTTGTAGCAGCTCTTGGCTCCCGGAGGGTTGGGGCACTCGCGGCTGATGTGGCCCTCTTGCTGGCAGTTGTAGCAGCGCTGTCCGCGTGAGCCGCGGAAACCGCCATTTCCGCCAAATCCACCACCACCTCCATTGCCGCCACCTCGGCCTCGGTGGCAATCGTAGCTCAGGTGACCAGTCTGGCCGCAGTTGTAGCAACGGCTGTTGTTGTTGCGGAAGCCAGAGCCAAAGGAGCGGCCACCAGTGGTGGGCTTGCTGCCCTCAGCATTCTCTGACAAATCGCCAGTGGGAGTAGTTTGTTCGAAATCAGTCATGATTCTGCACAAAAAGGGAAAAAATTGGGTACAAATTAGACACAAGTGAACGGTGTTATGGGGCGAGCGGAAGTAGGTTCAAAAGACACTCGGCGGCAGTTGTGTTAACTTGCACGCTAAACTGCGTCACAACCAGCAGATTGCTGAAGAGTGCAATTGCGGGTGCACCAGTGCAAGCAGTGGCACGCTGGTGTGCGTGTGTGTGTGTTTGGTGCCGAGACCAGCTTTAGCGATGATGATCACGGCGAGTCACGGGGAACCGTAGTCGCAGCACACCACCCGAGCCCGTCACTCCGACTTGGTGAATTTCCAAATGGGCGAAAAGCACTTACCAGGAGAGAGAGGGAGAGAGTGGTGTGGAGAAGAGGGACCGAGCGAGCTCCGAGACGAAGTGCAAATGAGGAGACTGTGGCCGATGTGATCGGAAGGGAAAGGGATTGAGAGGCAATTACCACGTGGTAAGGCAAGCTCAGGCGAAATGGTAACTCAATTCTGCGGGGATAATAGAGTGCAGCCGCTTGACACTCAGCCAGTTCTCCGCCTGCCGGTTCCACCGCTTTGCACTCTGACAGTTGCTACCGACGACCAGTTTGGGCAGTGATCGCTGTGCAAACCAACCAACCAGCCAGTGCCAATGCCACCAGTAAGGATGTGTGCCTACACCAGAGTCTGCTGAACTCACCTGGAAGGTGTGCACACATTTTGGGAGAAATTTTATTGCATTTTACTTTACAAAGAAGTGAACTTCCAGGAGATGAGTTGCACAGTGCGGCCAAAGTGTGCAGACAGTGCGACTGCAGCGCAGCTGCTGCGACTGCTGCGATTGCTGCACTGCGACGCGACAGCTTCGCACTTGATTTTGCTGCTGATTATTTTTTTGAGTCCCCTGTAAAGAAAACAACTTCCAAATGTCAACTGCCTTGGGTCTGGTTGTGGGCCTGTTCCTACTCCTCCTGACGCCCTTCACCTTGGGGTGTCAGGACGAGCAAGGTCGATCGGTGGACTACTTTCTCCTGTACAAAGTGCCAAAATTAGAGAACTCGCCAAATACCAACATTCGCAGTGGACTGGGCTACGCATTTGTTACTGCCAACAGTGCTGACAAATGGCAGCTCTCAAATCGCTCCATCGGCGATCCAAAGTCCATGCTGGGGACGACCTTGAAGACACTCTTTGGAAACGGAAAGAACAACGTTCTACTGTACAACGACCAGCCGCCACAAAGCTGTGAGTTAGAGGGACTTGTTGATTCGCCGATGACTGCTGATCACGACTGATCCTCTATTTGAATGATCTTCTTTACAGACAGTGCTTCTTCGCGTGCAGCTTCTTCTGCACATGCCAAAGGAATCTTTTTCCTGAACAGTAAATCTGGTTTCTATCTGTCCCATTCGGTACCGCGGTTTTTGGATCTAAAACAGAAGAGCTTTCAATACCCAGATTCGGGAAAGGAAAATGGCCAAGTGCTGATTTGCATTGCATTAACAGCTAAAGACACTTCAAGCATTTTAAACATTGGCCAACACTTGCTTCTTTTGAAAACAAATGTGTACTCGTACAACTTAACAGATGCATTCACCAAGAAATATCCCGCTTTTAAGGACTTGATCGGTAAGAAATGGTCAAAAAATCAGACGCAAATCAGCGAAATATTCTCAAGTAAAAGGTGACATAGGAAGATGGCTTTCAAATGCGATTAGTAATAACTGTTAACTTTGTAGGGTCAAGTTTACCTTGTTCTCCAAAAGCAACAAGTTTCAGAAGGACATTTACTCTCAGATGATTGCGCCCTATGTGAAAGAAGATCTTCTGGTGCAAACTTGGAGAAATGGTGCCGGAGAGAAGTTGGACTCTGACTGCAGAGACCAGTACCGAATCATGAACATTGACCAGATTAAACTGTAAATATCTCTAGTACTGCGTATTTTGCCTACATTTGATTTAACGTTTTACCTTTTTTCTAGTCAATCAAACATCGACTGGAAGTACACGTAAGAAATTGGATAAACTGTTTGCAACCTGAGATAACGTTTCTATTTTGCCTTCCAGCGAAGACCACGCAAAGTGGGCAGTGTCGGTGCAGACAAAAGGGAAGCCAGCACTTACCTGCGTCAGTGATCTCAATCGAATGAGGTCGCAGTTCAGCCGTGGGGGTGGCTCCATTTGCCTTCAGCTTCCCGCTTTTTGGTCCATCTTTAGCGCCAGTGTTGAGAACATTGAAGCTTGTCCACGAGCCAGCAGCCAACAAGTTGTTCCCCCAAGAAGCAACCAAACTTCTACTAGTAATAAGCACTGACTGAAATTATCTACTCATAATCTTTGATACGAATTTGTAATTACCTCAATTGTACAAGTAAAAAATAAGTCTTGGTGATCACTAGAAAATGGTTAATTTTCAAATTCTGCTACTTTGTGAAATAATCTGCGCCATTCATAGACTGCGTGATGACTGGCTGCAGCCGTTTTGTTTTGCCTCATCAACAGTGTCTTTGATTCCCGTTGCCGCCAATCTGCTGATGCTCTTTTTTACCAGATAACCTCCTTCTCGGGCTATTGCCAGGATGTTCATCACCAAAATCATTCTCGATGGCTTCAAGTCATATGGCAGAAAGGTGGAGCTTACTGGATTTGATGAGTCGTTCAATGCCATCACCGGCTTCAACGGCAGTGGCAAGTCAAACATCCTAGACGCTATTGTTTTCGTTCTTGGACTCAGCAAACTGGAGATGGCTCGCTGCCATACACTTACTGACCTCATCTACAAAAACGGACAAACAGGCGTCACTTCCGCCTCGGTCACCATTGAAATCGACAACTCCGACGACAAGTTCAAGCACACTGAATATCGAGGTTCAAAGAAGATTGTCGTCAGACGCGAAGTAAGTTTTTATTGCTTTGTTATTGCTTTTTGTTTGTAAAAGTTACTATCGTTGTTTTAGGTTAATTTGAAAAACCAATCTAAATATTTCATAGATGGGTTTTCTGTCACTAAGGAAAAGATCCTCGACTTTTTTCAGGCTGTGTCTCTCAACATCCACAATCCACATTTTTTGATTATGCAAGGAAAAATTGTCAAAACTTCTGCTGCAAAACCAACAGAGGTAAAAGTAACGCTGTATGTAGAATTTTTGCTTATATTTCTTTTTAGATTTTAAGCATGGTTGAAGAAGCCGTCGGCGTGAGCACATACGAAACAAAGAAAAAGCATAATTTGGCAAAAATCGCCAAATGTGATAAGATTTTGGAGGAGAACGATAAACTACTCAGTGAAAGTATTCGTCCAAAAATGAAACAGCTGGAAGAGGAACAGCAAAAGCTTGTCAAGTTTCGTGATATTCAAGCGAAATTCGACAGGGATAACAAAATTTTCACCGCATATTGCTATATGAACGACAAACATCTCGTGGATAATGCCGATAGAAATATTGCTAAATTGGAAGAGCAGATAAATGAAAAAGAAGCGTCCAACACCGAACTTGATGAGGAACAAAGGAAGCTTATCGATGAGATAAAAGCTCTTCAAAGGCAGTTAAACGCAGAGCAAGGGGGCGATTTGAAAAAGTTTGAAGAGGAACTCGTTGAAAAACGTGCCGCTAAAGATCGTATTGCTACGGATCGAAAACTTCAAATCGATGAACTGAAAAAAGAACAAGATCAAGAAAGTAAGCTACAAAAGAACTTTGATAAGGAAAATAAAGCCGCTGAGAAAAGGAAACAGGACTATAAAAATGCCGAGGATCGTTTGAAAAACCTTCGTGATGAGAACGCCGCAAACGAGGCGAGTCTGCAAAAAGCGCACAGCAACTATGAAGTCGCCCTCGGATTGGGCGGCGGTGAGGACTCTGCAACTTTAGGTGAACAGCTGAGAACTGCACAGAACGAACTCAGTGAAGTTGTAAAAAAGGAAAATTTGAACAAGAAGAACATTGAAAGCAAAGGCAAGGCGGTCGCTCAGAAGAGGCATCAAATTGAATCAGAGAAAGCCGCCTATGAAAAGGCAAAAAGAAATATTGAGGAGCACACTCACGAAGCTGAAAAGCTCAAGGAGAAAGTGGATGCAATCAATTTCGACCGAGATCGTTTCACTGAATTGAGCGAACGAGTTGCCGAAACTAAAGCTAAGATAAAAGAGGAAGAGCGAAATCTACAGAACTTGTACATTCCAGCCCTCGACTTCAAATACCATTTCAACAGGAACTCATTACCTAGTGGTTTTGAAAAGGAAAACGTTTACGGACCTGCTTGCAAACTTTTCACTGTCAGAAACATTGAAGAACACTCTCTGGCTGTTGATAAGGTTTGTGGCGGAAAGCTGTACAACATTGTCGTGGCAAATGATCGTACGGCAAAGACGCTCCTCAAAGACGGTAACATCAGAGAGCGGCGAACATTTTTGCCCCTGAACACGATTCGAGGCCGTGATACTGATAGGCATGCATTTCGAGTTGCTGAGCGCCTCGTTGGAAAAGGCAACGTTCACAATGCAATCAACCTGGTCAACTACGAACAGCGTTTTGAAATGGTCATGAAGAACATCTTTGGCGACACGCTCGTTTGCCCGAACATTGACATGGCCGATAAGGTTGGCTTTAACAGTGAAGTCAGAAAGCGAACCGTCACCTTTGATGGCGAAATTGTGGATCCAGCTGGCACAATGACGACAGGCAGCGCCAACCGAGACAGATCGATCACGGCCATTGTCCATCAAATTGTGATGATCGAAGCAGAAGTTGAAAGACTTAAAATTCGACTTCAGCAGGACCAGCAGGAGTTGGCTGAACTGAACAATCTTAACGCACAGTACACTGCTGAATTCAAAAAGTACGATCTCAAACGACGTTTTATCGCCACGTTGGAAACTGCTCTCTCTGAAAGTAATCACCAGGTGATTTTGCAAGAGATTGAAACAATGGAAGATGAGATCAATAAAGCAAAGGAAGAAAATGAAAATCTTGCTAAAGAACGTGCTGAGCTGGAGAATGACATTCAAAGATTAAAGAACACCATTGAGAATGCCGGCTCAAATCGTGATAAGGCAAAGAAGGATGCCGAGAAAAACATTCAAACTGCTAGGAAAACGCGTGATGCTTCAAAGGTGCAGCTGGAAAAGGAGGAGAAGAACTTTGAAGTACTGAGCCGAGAGATTGAGCATAATGAGGAAAGTCTGGCCAGTTTGACAGAGAAGTTGGACACGATTAAGGGCAACATTGCAGCCATTAATGAGCGAATTGAACAGTTTAATGCGCAGATAGACGAAGCACAGAAGGCAATTGAAGTAGTTGAGGCTCAGTTCAAAGTTTGCCAAGACAGACTGAATGCCCAGTCAGGGGAAATAAAGAAGCGCCAAAAAAAAGTGGATTCGCTGAAAAAGACCATCGAAGACAACGAGGCAAAAGTGAAATCGTTGAAGCACGAAATAGATGTAGTCAACATCGGCATCAAAACAGCAGCAACGAACTTGAAAAACTACGAAAAAAGCTTCCCGTGGATTGCTGAAGAAAAGGATTCTTTCGATAATCCTGACTCGGAGTACCATATTTTGCGCAACAACTTCAATGCCAAGGAGTTCAAAGTCAAGTTGGATCAACTAAAGAGAGAAAAGGATGCGATGTCTAAAAAAGTCAACCTAAAGGCCAACATTATGCAGAGTGAAAAGCAAAAAGAGTGCGAGGAACTTGAAAGGAAGCGAGGTATTATTATCTCTGACCGCCAAAAGCTCAAGAAGTACATTGAAAAGGTGGAAAAGGAGAAAGATATTGAACTGCGGAAAGCATATGAGAAAATCAACGAATCTTTCGGCGCCATTTTTCACACCTTTCTCAACTACGCAAACTGCAAGCTGTCTCCAGTGAATCGAAATAACATTAAGGAAGGCCTTGAAATCAAGGTCTGCTTTGGTAACGTCTGGAAAGAATCTCTCTCCGAGCTCAGTGGTGGCCAGCGGTCATTGGTGGCCCTCTCTTTGGTGCTCTCCCTGCTCAGGTACAATCCTGCTCCACTGTACATTCTCGACGAAGTTGACGCCGCTCTCGATCAGAGTCACACGCAGAACATTGGCATCATGATCCGAAAGCACTTCTCCACCTCACAGGTAAGCTCTCTGGTAACCTTCTAAAAGCGTAGCCTGGTTCTAATTAGTTATCCTTTTTCACTGTAGTTCATCATTGTCTCTCTAAAGGACGACATGTTCAACAACGCCAACGTCCTCTACCAAACTAAATTCATTGACGGTTTCTCAACTGTGACACGTCGTTCTCTATTGTAGACTGTCTAGCGCAACAATCATCGTGAATTATTTGTCGACAAAATATCCCCCATCGCTTTTATTTTCTATCATCATTAAACTATTATTTTAGATAAGATAAAATTAAGAAAACTCATAAAACAATTCGAAGTTTTTTCCTCTATTGCTTTGCTTGAGTAGTCGTTGTTGTGTCCCACGCATTGCCAGACAAATGTGATACGTTTCTTAGTAAACTCTCTTCTGTAACTTGCTTTTTCTGCAGTAAATTCTGTGCAGTAGTACTACCTACATTCTGGGAAGAATGTCCAAAGGACAGACGCACCTGCTGTACAGTTGCCACGATAAGACGAACCTTCCAGTGGGTCTCGTCCTGGGGGACATCTTCATCTCCCAAGGCGCCGTGTGCTTCAACCCCATTGCCAGTTCAGTGCAGCTGCGTGCACTGCGCGAGGAGGACAAGGCCCATCCGCATCTGTTGGAGCTGGAGAACAGCCGCGAGGATGGCAAGCCAAAGGCCTACTTCACCCTGAAGGTGAACGGCCGCACTGACATCGGCACGCTGATGGGCTTCTCCGGGAAGGCCTGCTACCACTTCACCATGAAGACCTGGCTGATCATCTTCGTCAGTGCGCGCATCTTCGCCAACGGCAACGAGCTGCAGCTGGCCGATGGGTCGCACAACTTCTTCGTGCAGGGTGATGTCCGCCTGGTGGTCGACAGCTCCGTCTGTCATCTGTACCTGCTGCGCGGCAACCTCTACGACAATGGCGTCCTTCGAGCGCAGAACAAGGAGCACGCCTTTCCGTTGGTATGGCACTTTCTTTTTTAGATTGGACTACCGTACTGAGCTTTTTTCCTTCAACAGAACACAGTGGGCAAGGTGATTGAGTGCTCGTGGAACAGCTTTCCCGAGAAGGACCAGGCCCCGGTGATGGCCAAGCTGCCGGGCGTCGTCGTCGCTCCGATCAGCACTTCCGCTGCTTCCCCGGCCTCTCAGAACTGTGAGAACCTGTTGTACCTGGGCATGGCCAAGAGGAAGGACAAAATGGAGGCCATTGTGCTCGTTTCTGGGCTGATCACCCGCGCACCCTTTGAGCCGTTCCGCTTCGGCAAGAGCAAGTTCGAGCTGGAGCTGACCTACGAGAGCACCGTCGTGGGCGGCGTCCGCGAGAAGGTGGAGAGCAGCCACCTGCTGGTGACCATTCGCCCTCAGGGAGAGGCGGTCACTTCGCTGTACTCCGCCTCGGGGCACGGCTTCTCGGTGTGCAAGGGCGCCACACTGAAGATCATCGGTCAGCTGATCATCGCCAGCAACAAGGATGGCAGTCTGGTCAGCAGCTTCCCCGCCTCGCCGCACCTGGTTGAGCACGTGGCGGGAAATCTGAAGATCTACCTCTGCGATGACAGCATCGTCCTGCTGGACAACAAAAGCAACTCATTTCAGATTGATGGAAAGGTGTTCTGATCGAGAGCACTCGACCGTGCATCTCCTCCACTTTCGCTGATCTTTATCATCAGCAATTACTGCCGCAGTCAATTATACTGCTTAATTAGCATTTGCACCAAGGGCGCAACAGTAGTGCGCGCTTAAAAAATCATTAGACAATTGTACCATTATACTGTGCACCGATCTAGTAAACAGTCCTGCAGCATCGGTTGCCATCACTGCAGTGTGAGTGTGTGTGTTGTACCACTGTTTGCAATATACACCGGTGGCCAATATACTACTCGCCTACTCAACAACTGGAGGGAGATGCAGCCGATGGCTGGCCGGCTGACTGTCTCTCTCCTCTTTTTCTTGTTTTTCCTCTAAACTCTCTGCTGCTCATCGCCCGACTTTTGCTCGTCGTTGCGTCAGCATTCTGCAATTACCCAACGCTGGCACACTGGCACACAGACAACAATGACACACTCTGATGACGCCTCAATTGTAGTGCTGATTTAGCCAGTCAGCAAAGGAGGAGGAGGAAGTGGGACGAGAGGTAGCTGAAACATTAGCTTTCACTAGCGAGAAGTGTCGCTTCTGATTCTGTGGCGATCATCTGTGTTTACTGCCAACATCTGTTTCTTTCTCTCTACTGAAAACACACTTGATTAGTGTCTGGTCAAGGCAAGACGTCTCAATCTCTTCTCAGGTAAATCCCCCCAAATTCTTGCTTTTTTCGAATTCCCGCTAGATTTCCCTTTACAACACACATTGCCACTCAACTGATGAATCAGCGCTAGTGAAGTGAAGAAGCCAGTGACAATTAGCAGCAGCTTATGATCTGTCTGTTCAAGTGTTTTTGAAAGTGCGCTTTAGTGCATTTGCTAGCTTTCACGCGGATTGTGCAGTTCGCTCGTCATTGAATTGCACTCTCCTCGTCCTCTTGTACGGCTGTTCACTAGTACGCTAAACACTAGACACACTACTCTATCAGTGAGACTTATCGGCAGATTAGCAGAAGCACTACCCATATTTCGCAGCTGACTTTTGTCTTCACTGGCGCCTAAAATGATGAACCATGGGTGACACATTTCCCGGTTCAAGCCATCTTCTGTCCACAATCCTCTACCTCTCATTTGATTCTCACGCCTTGTCACTACCACCATCACCTCGTCACCACCGTCACCACCGTCACCACCGTCACCACCGTCACCTGCAGTAGACGGACAGTAGTAGTGATCTCCTCCCCGATAACATACTCAACCACTGTCTCGTCGGAAAAACTGCCGGTTTTTCCTCATACTAGTCATGTTCTTCAGCTCAAAGCTTTCTCTCTCCCACCTCTCTAGGGCGGTTGCAACTCTTTCACGGGGCAATTTAACCGCAGCGGTCGTTCTGTCGCCAGTCTCCTCCAGCAAGCCAACCGCCAGTCTGATTATGTGCGCCAAGCGAAGTCTCTCCACGGAGCTAGTCAAATCGGCCCGAGTGGCCACCGGCGTGGGCATCTACCAGCAGCTTCAGCAACTCAGACCGGAGGTGTACCAGTTCGCACCGCCCGGACTGGAGCTGACCGTCGATTACGCCGACACTGCCTCAGAGGGGCAGGAGTTTGAGAAGGTCATCGTGGCGGTGCACGGCTGTCCCGGCTACTACACCAACTTTGACCGACTGATTGAGCACTTCCGCCACAGCAAAGTCAGAGTCATAGCGCCAAACTTGCCCGACTTTTCGCACACTCGAAGCACGCAGACCTTCTGGCACTCCACCGCTGAGAAAGCGCTCTTCCTCAAGGACTTTCTGCGTCAGCTTGGCGTGACCACCATTGACTGTCTCGTTTCGCACTCCTTTGGCATCCAAACGATAGCCGCCTTGTGGGAGGACGTAAGTCACAGCCTGACTCTTTGCATCATAGTTCTAACACAATTCCCTCTTTTTAATCCGACTTTAGCCGGGTAACATCCAAATAAACTCCGTCTGTCTGTTTGCCCCACAGCCACTGTGGCTGTCTCACAAGCAAGAAGTGGAGATGCAAAAGGCGAAGCGAATGTTTTACTTTCGCTCCGAACTGTGGTACAACTTTCTCGGGATGACTCGCATTCACAAGCTGCCGTCGATGCCGATGCGCTTCGACAATGTCAATGAGTTTCTGCTGATCTGCACCACTGTTCTCGACGACCAGTCACCCATTGATCTTCACCGTCGTATTGAACTTCTAGTCAAATCAAACATTCCAGTAACGCTGATGTACGGCTCAGAGGAGACCCTCGTCACCAAGGGCTCCATAGCCAAGTTGAATGAAGAGCTGGGCGTGAAGCCTGAAGAGATCATCCGCCTCGATGGTGAGAAGCACACCGCTGATGATTTGCCCGCTGGGAAGCGCATCACCTCTTATGTGATTCAGAAGGGCGGTCACTTTGCGCACGCCAACTTCTATCAGTTTTCAAATCGAATGGTGGAAAATTTACTTGCTTACAAAACGCTTCCACAATAGGTTATCCCGTTTTTCATTGATCCCCTAAAGCACATTACGCCATTTCAAAGTTCACTCACCATTCGCATTCCTTGTTATGTTTACCACCGCATTCTGTTAATGTTAACTCTCTTCTTGTTGTTGTTTTTGTTTTGGCAGCTCCGATTAAAAAGCTGTTTGATGCGATCATATTTGTGTTTTGTTTGCAATTTGAATTTGAAAACCCAAAAATGAACTGTGTAAATTGGTCACTTTGCGAAAATTCAAAAGCGCCACCTGTAAGGATATTTTAGCCCAAAAAAGCGAATAACCAGTAGAGGCAGCACTTTCGCCGGTAGTGGTGCTGAGAAAAAAGTCACATGCTTGCAGTGAAGAGAGGGAAATCATGCCACTTTCATTTTGGCATCAGACCAGAGCTCTCTCCCTGTATTCACTTGCTTGTATTCGCAGCACAACTTTACTTTGATTTACGCTAGCATCCCTTTGCAGGCCTGACTGCCAACAACGGTGGCAGTGATTTCCATCTGATGCTGTCAACAAGGTAATATTATTGTTTGTTGTCATATTTACTACCCATTAATATTCCCCTATCAACGCCGTACTTTAGCTTTGAAACACCATAGCTAATTTACGTTTCCTATAAATAGGGGTAAATGATTTTGTAACATTACAAAAACATAGACTTTCATCGGTCCTAATTGAATGTTTATACCTGTGTTCTGATACATTTCCTTCTTTTCAGAGCTGGATTTTGCACCGTTAAAGTTAAAGTGTATTAACTGACTAGTCGCGACCACCGGAGTTTGCTGATTTTCCGCTCACAAATCGACTCATCATCAATTGAACTTTCATCACAAGTTTGATCAAATCGCCAAAACTGTACTTTGAATATGCACTCAATTAAAACAACATTGCCTCTCTTGATCATCTCTGACTGACTGCATCAGCCGTCTGCACTTGCGAGTGTTGCGCTAAAGCGCGCCATTAACCGGGCAAGTGCAAGCAGCAGGGAAAGCTGTCTAACCTCTGAGCTGCAGCTGGAGGGTATACGTGATCTGATCAGACAGCCGAACATGGCCAGAACAAAGCGAGTAGTGACCTGTTCTGCTCTGCGGAGAAGTCGAAGTGTCTTGGCAGCTAGTTCTTTGTGTGCTTGGTGTGTGTGTGCCCGCGTCTCTGTCATCGTCACATGTGTGGTGGCCAGTCCAGTAAAGACTTCGTTAGGGTGAAGGACTCCTGTGGACGGCAATGCGAACAGCTGCTGCGCTTGCTGCAGTGTGCTCTTTGTCTGCGTCTCCGTCGGTGCCCCAAGTCAGTAAGCGCTGTGTGCTTTGGAGTAGTAGGGCACAAAGTGGTGTGAGTTGTTTCCCGAAGTGGCCATGAAGTTGGTTGTCCTTTATACCCTGCTGTGTTCCCTACTCCCATTGGCCCTCCTTCACGCCCTGACGCCTTTCGAGTGGCTTCACCATGTGACACTGGACTCGGAGAATCACTACACGGTGCGGTGGCTCTTCAGTCTTCCCCAGCAGAGTATCACTTTTGATGTGTGCGTCCGCACCAGAGGATGGATTGGTTTTGGCTTTTCACCCAATGGCGGCATGACGGGCAGTGATCTGGTCATCGCCTGGGTTGACGACCATGGCCGTGCCCACTTGCAGGTAGAGGCGAACTGCTGCTTTTGCATTTAATGCAACTTTTAATCAAATATTCCACTTTCCTTAGGACCGCTACGCCGAAGATGAAGAGATGCCCACCACTGATTCGAAGCAAGACTGGCTGCTGCTCTCTGGACAGGAAAACGAGACACACACCTGTGTCATCTTTACCAGACCATTTCTGACATGTGATTACGAAACTGACCTGCCAATTACAAACGACGTGACTAAGCTCATTTGGGCATACGACTTTGAGGACCCAGTAGGCTCGAGTGCCATCATTTCCAAGCACAACATTCACCGGCGTGGCCACAAGAGTGTCCACTTGTTGAGTCACAAGTTCGAGGACAGCACTTTGAAGGGTGAGGTGGTGCAAACTTGGGACATCACTAGTAGCGATCTCGTTTTGCCAAATAATACCGACACCACTTACTGGTGCAAAATTGTCATTGCACCCTTCGTCAAGAAGGCACATGTCATTCGAATTGAGCCAGTCATATCACCGCCACAAAACGCACCATTCGTTCACCATATGGTCTTGTATCGGTGCCTCCACCCGGAACCTGATCAGATGAAGCAGTACAAGGACCACCCGGGCACCAACTGCTTTGACTTTGCCAACATGCCCTTTGACTTTATTCACTGTCAGTCGATTTACATGGTCTGGGCTACGGGTGGCGATGCGCTGAACTTGCCTGACAATGTGGGCATTCCAATCGCCGAAGATCATGAGACCTCGTACTTTCTATTTGAAATTCACTACGACAATCCCGAGCTGCTCAGCATCCGAGACTCGTCGGGCTTTCGCCTCTTCTACACCAGTAATTTGCGTCAGTACGATGCCGACACTGCGACCATGGGCTCAGTCGTCGACTACCGGCTGATCATTCCTAATGGATTTGAAAACTTTACCGTCTCTGGCCACTGCTCACCGGAATGTTTTGCCGAGAAGATGCCTAAATCAGGAATGAACGTTCTGGCGGCACTGCCTCACGGACACAAGCACTGTAAGTCGTACACACCTTTCCGATCATTATCATTTCAGTTTTGCTTACTTACACTTTGTAATTTCTAGTGGAGAAGATATTAGTTCGCCACTTTCGCGGTCGAACCGAACTGCCCTATCTAGCGGAGGAGAACAACTACGACTTTAACTTTCAGGACTTTCAGCGGTTTGATGAGAAGCGCGTCATTCTGCCGGGCGACCAGATCACCGTGGAATGCACTTACAACACCGAGTCCCTGGAGCGACCCATGTTCGGCGGTCTCTCCACCAAGGAGGAGATGTGCATGGTCTTTCTGGTGTACTACCCGCGCATGAAGGGCGTCCGCACCTGTCTGAGCGGTCTCACTCCACAAACGGTCATGAAGCTGTCCAGTGTGGCACAGGTGGAGAGCATCGACGAGAACGACATGAATCCGATGGTGGTGCTGCCGCGAGAGCACGCCAACGAGCGGCTGTCCTCCTACGTACTGGAAAGCGACTGGACCTTCGCCAATCTGACTGAGCACGAGCTCACCTACCTCATTCGCTACGCACCGCAGAAGTCGCAGTGCTTCTGGCGCCAGATCGAGGGCATCGAAGGAATGGAGGAGATTACCGAGTTGATCACCTACCCGCACATCGACCGACCTTACACTAAGCCTAAGCGGAAGTGCGTGTCCAGCACCCTGCCATATACACAGAGCTCTACCTTTTCTTCTTATTCAGCTGCTGGCGCCTTTTTACAGGTGCTACCAGTTCTACTTCTCTTGACCTGTTTTAACTCTTGTACACTGTAGGCGCACATGATCATCATATCACTTTTCCCCGTTTCTTTAGTCTGATTTAAATCATCATCAGTATTATAAAGTTCTCATCTTCTACTGTGATTAATAGCGGTAGTAATGGCGGCTACTTGCAGGCACTGGAAACTGAGAGTGCCTGCCAAAGCCGTCAGTGGCTGCCCTGAAAAGTGCTGCAACCCAATCTGCGAGGTGTGGTGCAGAGCACTTGAAGGCAACTCGAGTTATTCTTAGCAGTTTCTCTCCACTCGATGCATCGTTCTTTCTCACATCACTCGGTGGCACTTAATGAAACCCGTGCTGTTGATGCCTCTCTTTTCTCATCTCCTCACTCATCTTTTGGTCGCTCTCTCGTTGAGTCAGTCGTTGCGGTGTTTCCTGGTGGCGGCGTTGGAAGTGATGGTGACTGGAAGGATGATGGTGATGCCCGTCTCCCATGGGAGTCTATGATTTGTGTTCTGAAATGATCTCCCTAAACAAAAACAATATTGCAACTATCGATCTCGCAATCTTTTGTCACGCTTAAACCGTCTCTTGAAATGTCTTCCTCATCTTCGACGTCTGCGAACACTGCAGCCAGCTCTTCGGTGAGCAGGTCGAAGACCAAAACAGCAAAGTCACAACAAGTATGTTCGGGTGAAGGTGCCGGCTCAAACTCGAATGTTGTTTGCCCACAGATGAAATACCAGAAACCGACTTTGCAGCTGTATCGGCCGCCATCGGCTCGTGTAGAGAGTGCCTTTATTGATTCTCCCGACTCTAATCACTCCTCAAATGCCTCCATTCAGTCCTGCTACTCCAACGACTCTAGGTATCAGCCTAATTACTCACAAAGCTTTGGAAATGTGCCCACCTCAAGTACGTAGTATTTACTGACATTGTAACTTTGACCAAATGCTCATCACAACTTTTTTCTTTTAAGCAGATGCATTTCCGATAAAAGGAGTCCTGAAAAGATCTAAATCATTCGGCAACAATAACAATAGCAACAATCGCAAAAGTGGAGAATTCAGCTCTCCCTCGTCGCTTCTCGGCGAGGGAGAGACGGGTCGTTTTTTGCTCTCCCTCGAAGGACTGTCCTGGGAAAACTTGACCCTCATCAAGCAAGCCCTGGACAGGGAGACGTGCGCCTTACTTGATCCGTGCAGTCTCCTGAAGATTGTCCGCATCCTTTGCAATAAGGTAATGGAGAAGCCGACCAATGCAAAGATGATTTCCATCATAGTCATGGAAATACACCAGAAGCAGCAGCTGAAGATGAGCTCATTCAGCGACCACAAGTACCTATTTTTAGAGTCCTTGGCCAGCTGCCTGCGAGAGTGGTTTAATGAACGCGACAAGCTTCGTTTCACCACTGGTGGGGCACGTCGCTGGACGGGCTACATTCTCTTTCTTGTGGAGATGTACCTCAACTTGAAGTCAATCGACCTCACTGGAAGTGCCCTCAGACAGAAGACCGCTTTCACCAACTACAGATCAGGCGGCGGCGGTGGCGGAAATGATGAGGAGTCAAGTGACGACTCTGACTACAACTGCGTCGATGAGGAGGTTTCACGCGCCTTTTCCAGTGAGCCATCTGATCCGGAAGACTTAGCCTACGTGCCTCGAGGAGAGGTCTCATTGATGAACCTGTCGAGAACGGCAGCCAGGCAATTGCCCGGTCAACTGGACATTGAGGCAAAAATCAACCACAGCGTCCTGTCGAAGCAGCAGAAGCAGTTTTCCAACCTTCTGCTGGACTCCTGTCAGGTGATTCTCTCCAATCCAAACTCGACGCCAGCGGAAATTGAGTGCATGCAAACTGCCTTTCGCAAATGCGGTAATGATGACTTAGAACAATGGTCGTTATGATCACATTCTCATTGGCTGACTTGACCAAACTTTCACAGGTAGTTATCTTGAGGAGGACAACCAGAGTCGTCTGAAGGCACTCATCTTTAGCGTCCGCGACACACTGCTAAATTGCGGTAACGGCAGCCAGTTCATCAACAGCAGCAACAGCAGCAACAATTCTTCGATTACCAAAAATTTACTAGAAATCATCGAGCTTTCTGCGAGTTGTAAGAGTTTTTTTGCGTAGCTCTGAATATTTGCATAATAATTTACAATTTACTTTTTGTTTAGCATGGAAGTTCAGCCAATCCCAACAGATCTACTATTTTCCATACACAAAGATGGACTAGGAGGGAAGAGAGACACTGGCTCTCTTCTAGCCTTCATGTGCACATTTTGCCTCATTGATTTTCTATCGAGTGATCAAGTGTGATTAGTCGCGGACTTTGATTACGCGCCATTCATTCATCCGCACGCAAATAAATTGATCCTCTGAAAATGGAATATCGCTTAGCTGACATGTGTTTACGAGAGATGGGAAAGGGGGGAAGTGCGATATGCACAGAAGGCTGACAGTCGAACTTGTGCGTTATCGACACTGGCCATCTCTATTCTGCATCACTGCCGTCCGACACTGCGCTCATCTGCCTTGCTGTCCAGGAAGACTAGCTTGCGCCTATCACCCGAGCAGAACATGTTACACTAGTAGTGGTGGTAGTGGTGGCGGTGGTGGTACCAGCAGTCCATTTACATTTGTAGGCAGATTTATTATTGCGTTAATGAGAATTCAGTTCACAGAGGAAGCACGAAGATGAGGGGAAAAAGGATGCAGGAAAAGGAAAAAAGCGCATCAGCAAAGAAGTTAGCGCTGAAAAAAAAGTACAGTAGTAAAAAGTGATGGCTATTTACAAAGAAAGGTAAGTGTGTGTATGTGTGTGTGTGTGTTTGGCAGAACCACTCTGACCACTGTGACTACGAACACTTGTGTCGTTGCACACCGTCTAAAAGAAAGTGTTCTTGACTCTCTCATAAGCACTCTTCTTCTGCTTCAGCAACAGCAGTCGTTTGGCTGCCAAAGACAAGAAGTACACACAGGCAGCAGCAGTCAATGTTTGGCGATGGGGAGTGTTTGCAGATTAAAAACGTAGGCACGGAAGGGATCACAAGTTGACAGTGCAGTGCGAACAGTGAGAGGGAAATAGGCGATAAAGTGAATCTAAGTGATGAATCGATACGGCGCCATTCGAATACGGCACTCAGTAATCAGCGACTGGAAAGCGAGA
>JAALOO010000749.1_pt1 | contig 27130 bp, 26 predicted proteins | sample 7257641 | NCBI WGS metagenome assembly JAALOO01 (sample SAMN14085613, study PRJNA598686) | mite metagenome | biome: ENVO:01001000; feature: ENVO:01001002; material: ENVO:01001226; isolation source: single female mite from University of Michigan culture on fish food culture... ...
GAGCAGGCTGTGATGTAGTGTGCAGACTGACTGCTGTGACTTTGTGTGTCGTAGCTGTGGTCGTGCCAATGCAATTGCAATTGCTATTGCCACCGCCGCCGATGTTGGTACCATCGTGGTAGCATGCACTCGCTCGCCTTTCAATCGCCTGATTTATAATCGCAATTTGACGTGTTTTTCTCTTTCTCCCTTTTCCCCGTTCTCCCTCTAGGCCAATCGCTCGGTTATGGATTTGTCAACTACTTGCGAGCCGACGATGCAGATAAAGCAATCAACACTCTCAATGGGCTACGGTTGCAGAACAAGACGATCAAGGTAAGCCATTCAAGTGCACTTCTTTTCGTTTTCGTACCCCTTTTGTTTATGTTTGCACCCTGTCAGTTTAATTTAAATCGAACACACACACAATAGAGGGCAGAAAGTAGGTGCAAATTGTGTGCCCAGACGTCCGGAGAAAGGCCGGACACTCAGCTGGTGGACATTGTGCCAAATGAAGCTAGTCACTGATGCCGGGCAAACAGAGGACAGTCTAGCACCGAGGCAGTCTGCTGGGCAAATGAACAAAATTAATTATAGTCTAATAACTGCACTTTGTTTCCAATTACTCCTGACATGGTCATTTCGCTCTTTTTATCACGCCTAATGCATATTAATTAGAAAGTCTGTTTCTGGGAAAGTGAAAGTGTGTTTCGGTCAGGCGGCAACTTTGTCTGATGCTTTGTCTGGCCCTGCTCCCTCGTTCTCTTTCAAAGTGCTATTCAGCTCTCTCTCTCTTCTCCCTCTCTTCAATTCGGTGCCCGTGCGTGGCCAGAATTGAAATGGTCGCCCTTTGGCTGGATGTCTGGATAGTTACTGGCTATCCTGTCAATATCTCCTTAGAAATTTTGGCTTTCAGGCAGCAACCGCCACTACTCACTAGCCTCGTGATTTATCTCGTTGCAATTCTTGCCAAATTATGCAAATGCACCTTCAAGTGCTTGCACGTCGACCGTACCTCGCTTTTTCAGGCACAACTGCTATTCACAACGACGACTAATTAGCCTAACGCAAATTATCGTATATGGCCCTGAAAGAAATTTGCTGCAAACTGCAAACTGCGTTTAGAAACCGAAAAAATTAGAAATAACAGAGGCGACTCCCCAATTCGATTAGTTTCCTTTTCCAACGGCGGCGGCAATTACCATTTTGGATCTGGTTGCTGACTGCTGACGAGCTGAATTAGCACTCTAACACAAACTAGCCCCACCACCACACTAGCATTTACCACTTTTCTTTCTTTTTCTACCACCTTTTCCTTCTTCTTTCACTTGTTTCACCTTTTTTCTTTTGGTTCTCTCTCTCTTTCTCTCTCTTTCTCTCTCTTTACCAGGTCTCCTTTGCCCGGCCAAGCAGCGAGTCAATCAAAGGAGCAAACCTCTACGTGAGCGGCATTCCCAAGAACATGACTCAGCACGAGCTGGAGAGCCTCTTTTCGCCCTTTGGTCGCATCATCACCTCTCGCATTCTCTGCGACAACATCTCAGGTAGGTACCTCAGGCCCTGTTCAAAAAGCAGTTCAAAGAAAGAAAGAAAAGCACACTCACGTACAATTACACACCACCACTGTTACCCCAAACTAATTTATCCTTTTTTGGTTTTCTCCACACACATGTTTTCTTTTTACTTTTCTTTTTCTCCCCTTTCCTTTCCCATAATCACCTTGATACAATATCTTCATTCACTGCCCCACCACCACCACCACCTTCACCTCCACCCATCCCTGAGCAGACCACATGCTAAAGTCTGAAGTCTCCTCTTCGAATGTATCCCTCTCAGCAGGTCTCTCGAAGGGCGTCGGCTTTGTGCGCTTCGACCAGCGCATCGAGGCGGAACGTGCCATCAAGCAGCTGCACAACTCCATTCCCGACGGCTACGGTGAACCGATCACCGTCAAGTTTGCCAACAACCCGAGCACCAATGCAAAGGCCTTGGCGCCGGCGTTGGCCGCCTACCTGTCCCCGCAGCGACGCGGCTTCCCCGGGCCCATTCACCACGCGGCCAATCGCTTCAGGTACTTACATCCACCACTTTCTTCGCCAGTTTCCAGGTACGAGTGTGTCGGATTCGACAGCCTATAAAACTTGAAACAAACAAACAAACAAAGCGATCGAGGCGAATGCACACCACTGCATTGTTGTTTACTTTACTTTTTTCTCTGTAGAAAAAAACATTAGAACTTTTCATTCTCATTTTCTTCCGTTTCAGTGTTTGAGTTCGTTACAATTTTTGGTTTCACAAGCTTTTTCTAATCTTTCATTTTTCATTTTGAGCTGAAGTGATTTTCTGCCAACTTCATTTTCACTGCTACTGTCGTATACCATCTTTTTTTCAGTCGTGTGCCTTGTGCAACTGCTTGGTTTGGTTTTATTAACTTTTTTCTATTTTATTGTTATTGCCATTATCATTTTTTTCGTTTCATTGCCATTATTTTTTTCTTATTATTACTTTTGTTTGTTTCCTTGTTTTTGTCGTTTTCGTACCCGTATTCTGTTACTGTTGTTGTCTTTTATTTATTTTTCAGTTTAATTTGCTCTCTATCACAATCAGTGTGTCCTTTCTGCTTTACCCCGCACCTCATTTGAGCCCCCTTTTTCATTATTTTTTTGTTCACTATCTTTCTCTAGATATTCTCCACTGGCGGGCGACATTCTCGCCAATCCGCTGATTGCGGCGAATGCGACGCTGAACGGCGGCGCCGGCTGGTGCATCTTTGTCTACAACCTCGCCCCGGACACTGAGGAGTCGCTGCTCTGGCAGCTATTTGGCCCCTTCGGCGCCGTCCAGTCAGTGAAGGTGATCCGCGACCTGCAGTCAAACAAGTGCAAGGGCTTTGGCTTTGTGACGATGACCAATTACGACGAGGCGCTGGTGGCCATTCAGAGTCTGAACGGGTACACACTGGGCAATCGAGTGCTGCAGGTGTCCTTCAAGACGAGCAAGTGCAAGACTAGCTAAGAAGTGGTGCCATTGTGGAAGAAACTGCTCTAGTCGTAGTCGTCAGTGAAACTCCTTCTCGTCATCATCATCATCATCCTCTTCCGCATCACTCGTCGAGCTGACTGACAAAAAAAGCAGTAATACGTTTTCCACTACTTTCACCACCTCCCTGACACTACTGAGCCCACCGACAACGACACACTCAGAGACTGCATTCTGCTCCGTTTCCGTTTGCTTCAATTCACACTGGCAACACTGCTAACAAGCAACAAACACCTTCGTTGCCTGCACTGATTCTCTTTTCTATCTCCTTCTTTCTTTCCGTCTTGCACTTTTACCACTTCTACAGTCACCACTACCACTAATCACTAGGCTAGTCACCGTGTCAACTCTTCTTTCTTTCTTTCTTCCTCTTTCTACTCTACTACTTTCCTTTCCTAGCTTTAAGTTATCTTAATTAGCGAGCAATGCAAGCCAGCTGAATCCAATCTACACACACACACCACCACACCACACACTTCACTTACACTTGGGCTCTCTTTCCAAAGCAAGAAACTAACACTACCGCTCCAGATTGAGTGCGAGAGATAGCACAGAAAAAGCAGCAGCATCAGCAACAGCAGCTCTACTCTAAATGTCGCAGCTTTGATTTTTTTCTCTTATTTCCAGCTCGGTGACCATTCGAATCCGCTTTTTCTACGCCGATCGTTACTCAGCGAAAGGAAGAGAGGTGCACGCCGTGTACAGTTAGACAGCGGCACTTCTTCTTCTTCTTCAACAACACCACCACCCGCTTGACGTTTGAATTAAGCCTGAGCTCACTTTCCCTTTCCCTCAGTGCTGCACTTGCGATTTTAATTGAATCTAATTTGCTGCCTCTACACTTTGCTCTCGCGCCACTGATTTTCTGCTCCCGCTCTATCTAATTTTCTCCACTTGAGCAAACCGAACCTGTGCACCGAATGAGAAGACAAAGTGGACCACTGTGCATACTACCGTACACATATCAAATACACACACACACACACAAACTAAATATTGCAGTGGCTGAGCTGTACTGCTGTTGCTGCTGTTGTCGAGGATGTTGCCCACTCAGTGGACGTGCCCTGCTCGCTATTCCCCCTCCACTACTCGCCTCGCCTCCACTGACCAGGTTCGCTGTCATCGTTTTACTGAGTCCAGCCCCAGCGATGCGCCAAATCGTCTTGTGATCCTCACACATCCTCTACACACACACATACATTCAATCTTTCTTGTTGACACAGTTGCACCAGTGCACAAAAAAAACACAAAAACACAAAAACACCCAAACACACACACTCACCTAAGCATCACGTCGGCAATTAGTCACCGGCCGCACTGACCAAAGCTTTCACTGTCTCTCCACTGTTTCCACTCACCGCTCTATGAACGTCGGTTTAAGTGCCGCTGCTGCTGCCGCCGCTTCCTCAGTCATTGCCACCGTCGCCGGCTATATCCGAGACACTGTTGGCACGTTGTTCTCTCTTTTTGCAAGTATTTTCTACATTCATTGCTTGAACACAAACACACAAACATTCACACAGCAAACACACTTTTTTATTCATTCTCCGTCTCCTGTCTACTTCCAAGTGCCCTCTCTCTCTTTTCTTTTTCTCCAGCGGCCAAGAAGGTAGGCTCTGGCGTTTGCAGCCAGTGGCAAGCAGGCAAAGCAGCTCCCTAGCTCTCTCTCATAATGAATAATGCATCAACACTCACATCCATATCGCTCGATGCACCCGAAAGAGTGAGCATTTCAATGAGGTGATACCAGGAGAATGCACCCAGCTAGTCAGCTTGAAGCATTAGTCCCACTGCATACACTACGCCACACTCCACACTCAGCAGACACAACACACATGGCCAATCTATTTATTGCTTTGACGATTCCAGTCTCCTCAGTTCTGGCGGCACCGATCGTGGCTTCTTCTGGCTGCCCCTGTCGTTGGCTTTTCTTCCTTTCCATTCACTGTAGATTAGCAGCTCCATAGCGTTTCCTTTCAGTAGTAGGTAGCTCTCCCACACAGCAGTTGAAACAGTTAGGCGGCAGTATTGGTGCCATTTGCACCATTGGCACCAGCGCCTACACCATCTTCAGGATTGTGTGTCAGCACTTGTGGTGGAACCCCGTTTTCTTGCGCTTGTGCTCGCCTCCTCTCTTAGCTTCAATTGTGTCTGTTGCATTGCTGCATTTTCTCTCTCTTTCTCATTTATTATTTAGTGCCGATCATTTCATTTATTTATTACCTTATTATTGACATTACTTTGCCACTTATTACTTATTACCTCTCTACCCTATCCTCTACTCTACCTATCTGTTCGGCTGTTTCTGCTGCTACTGATGCTTCTCCCATGCTGATGCTTCTCGCTCTTTTGCTTTCCTTCACTTTTTACCTTCTCCCTCTTTCCCACTGCATCACCCATCACCAAACAATTTTTTTATACTTAATAACTACTGACTTTATCCGTATTACATTAAAAGCTACCGTTTGATTTTACGCCACATTTTAACCACACACTTTTTATTTTGTCTTTTTCATTTTATTTCTTTTGCGCGTTCTGATCTTGTTTTTTCCGCCAGTTTTGTAGCGTTTCATTTTTCTTTGTCGCCATTGTTCCCAATGATTACCAACAGTAGCTGCTGTGTTTTTGCCTGGTTTTCCTTGGTTCCTCTAGTCTGCCTTCAGTTGCCCGCACCACCTCCTCCCCCACAGCTGATCCGCCCGATTCAGCCGCGCCCTGTCACATTCACCCTCCCACTCTTCAGCTTTCAACTGATCTCAGCATTCCAACGGCAGTCCAGGCAGTTTAGGCACTCTATAAGTGTGTCTCTGCCACTGCTCTTTAATTAGTCAAATTACAACACAACTCCTCATTTGCATTATCATTCTCTACACACACACTTTACACATTCTACTCACAGCTAACATCTTCTGCTTGTCTACTACTACCATAAAGCGTGCCAAAGTGATAAATGTTTTTCCTTTTGAGTGCATAATATTATCAACGTTTTTAGTGACTTACTCTCGCTGTTGATCACAGGCTCTGACCACTTTGGTGCTAATCATTTGAAATATCTAGTTACAAAGTGAAAAGTTTCTAAGAGTGCAGTGTGTCAAATAAACAGGATCAACAGTGGCAGTGGACACTGAACAAAACCAGAAAACGCACAATATTTACACATTCATATACATTTTATTTCATTTCGCTATATCTCTCTTCCAAACCCTTCTAAATTGAGAGTTTATTTTTGCTAAACATTCTACACATTTTATCATTCTACTAAAGCACTGGTGCCAAGCAGTTCTTGTTTTCTTGGTTCGACCCACCTTCTCTCTTTGGCCACAAACAGCATTTTGCCGCTGGCAACTGCCTTGCCATCTTTGCAACATGACAGTATCTTCTTTTTGCAATTTTCTCTACCCTCAGCACTGACAAACACATTCGAGTGCTCAACGGCCTGACTCTGGCGCCCTTCTCAAGGCATCTATTAGGCAATTAAAGAGGGCATTTCAAATGCACTTTCTCACTGGAATCCCAAGCAAATATTGACATTCTCCGAGCTGATGCTGCAATACAGTCACCAGTATTACTCGATGCAATATACGCACTGTCAAGCATGATAGAGGGAGGAAGGATGATTTGAAGAAAAAGCTAATGCAGAATGCACTTTTCTCATTTTCTCCCCGCCGGTGTATCTGCGGCATTATTGCATTCATGCATACTCATTCCATTTGGAGTATGAATTTAGTACACACTTTGGTTCTATTGAGCAAAAAAAGAATGAAAAAAGGAGATGGGGAAATGCCTGCTTGGCCTTAGTGCTCGGTGGCATGAACCAAACACTCACTGCTGTACCACACTCACTCACTCACATACACACATTCACGCACCGACATTCCACCTGAAAAGCATTGGGCATCATCAGCGACAGCGACGGCAGCAGCAACAGCAAATCTGAGGTTCTACTAAGCAAAACACAACCCAAAAACATTGAGACTGGGCCAGCATCAGAGCATTTGTGAGGTCACCATCAATGCGTTTCCCTCCTCGCTTACCCGTCTCTCTTTCCCTCTTATTGAACTATTTTCATATTGATATATTTATATTTATATATGGAGTATTTATATATTATATTCTACCTATTGACTCTGATGACTATATGACATACATGTTATTTATACATTTCTATCTGGCCAACCGAAACAAAATGGTCGCTCAAACAACCAACGCGACCCACTGACACACTTGATCAGCAGCAGCAACCAGGCTACTTGCACTCATTCCCTCTCACCTCCTGAAAACACCTCTTTTTTTAAAAAAGACGACTTTATTAAACAAATTCTATTGTATTTATTCTGATCAGATGTTTAAGGAAGAGAAGACCCTCCTTCACCTCTTTATTATTCTATTACACATAACGATTTATATTTGTATTTGATGATGCGCGCATATTTGTATAAAACCTTTACTCCTTTCCATTCACTCCACTCCATTTACCCCTTTCATATCGTCCACAGTCAGCCAGCCAGTGCAGTCATTTCACCTCAGCAGTTACTACCATCACCACTTCATTGAGGCGTTTTGTGCCAGGCCTTTTGAAAAACAGTTCTCCGACTTCCTTCAAATGGGTCAACTTTTTTCTATTTCCCAACTCACTGCTGTCACTCCAAAGATCCCTTTTCTCGACGTGCCTCTCAGAGCAGGGCAGCTCAGTCAGCGAACACTGCCAAACAAACTCTTGCATAAACTCTCACACATTCATTCATTCATTTACGAAATCAGTGTTTTAGCATCATCTGCAACGTCCTCTCTGTAGTTTAAACTGATGGTAGTGGTGATGACTGGTGGTGACTGTGTGTAAACGCCCAGTGTGTAAAACTCTCAGACTTTCTGGCTGGCTTGACTTTTTTCATTCCAACAGAACCTGACCGACTGACGGAATGAATCTTTCTCCGTTTGTACTCTGTTCAATTTTTATTGAAACTGTTTTGAATCTTTTTTTTCTCGGCAATTATATTCTGACTTTCTCTGAGCGATTCATTTGCATTTTTCTTTTTCCATTTTGCGCTAGCGTAAGCAGACAACTTTCCTCTTCTTCCTACTTTTCCTTCTTTTTTTTATCAACAACAACTTTTATTTCTTTCTTTGGTTGCATTCAGGCTGGCGGGCACTCACCTGTCCGTTGTCTGCTCCTTCTTTATTACTAGTTCTTGTACAACACCAGTTTTGTTTTGCTTTTGGTAATTCAATTGCCCCAACCCCAAACGAATGAAGGGACGGTTTTTACAGTTTGGCGGCAGAATATTTTTTCACAAACTCACACACACACAGCAAACACAGACAGTGGAACATACACCGAAAACACTGCGCTCTTTCTTCAGGACACATGTCACTGGTGTTGCGATTATTGCCACTTTTTATTATTATTCGCATTCATCGCAACCACCCGACACTCACACTCACATTACACAACCATTGATTTGTCACTTTCCTTTCTCTGTAGTACTCATTTTCCTTTTATTCTTCGTTCCTTTTTGCTTTGTCTCTTGCTTTACTTTTTATTACTCTATGTATGTATATCGTATACTTTTTTTGTCTTTCTGTTTCTCATTTTCCCAATGTCTATGTCTCTTTCACTCTTTACTACGCGCCCTAACTCTTCATTTGTGTCTCCACTCGCTCGTTCTTTCTCTCTCTCTCTTCTTTATACTTCAATAAAAGTTTGCATTTTTATTTCCCAGTTGTGCTTACTTTTTCCCCTTCTTTTCACTTTTTCACTTACCTCCCCATCTCCCTTTCTCACTTTCGCCTTTCCCTTGTTGACGAGCACTCAAGCACGGCCAAGTGTTGAGTTTCAGTTAATTTTCAATTTAAACTGGAGATTACACCACAGCACTACAGTAAATATTAATTATAATGGCAGCACACAGGCAGGCACTGCTCACTGCTGCTCAATCCACCACTTCAAAAGTGGTGTGTGTGTGTTTTGCTAGTTCAGACAACACATCCTCCACCACCACCACCCTTGGTATTGCCCTTTTCTGAGACATGCAGCAATAAATCCTTGCTAAAGATGAAGTGCTCTGTTGTGCAGTGAGTAACATTGATGCAGCACCAGCAGCCGTCGCCGACCCATTCAGTCCCATCTGTATCAATTCATTGGACCATTATTGAAAAAGCAGTAGTGGCTGCATTTTGGAAATCACTTTTTCGTTACATTTTTCTTTGGTAAACGACTGTGTTCTGGTTTGAGCAAATACCAGAAGCAAATCAGTGCAGGCAATATTTTCTCATCACCTGGAAAACACAAAGCACCACTGTGATGAGTTTGTAATGAGTATTTGATTGGAATACCACTGGCCAGTCTGTGTTGTATGTGGGGAACTGAGCAGTACAATTTACTGCAGTTACTTTGTGAAATATTTGTTCAATACAGCCTATCAGTAGCTGTTTCAGCTGCAAGTACATTGAAATTTAATTTGCTCAAAAAGTGTAAATAGACCATCAGTAGTAGAGGAAAAAATAAAGAAACTTAAAAACAAATCATTAGTTCTGAGAGGCAAAAATGGGCAAGATGGGACTGAATAAAGAAGACTTTCTGGTGCAAAAAGGGCTGGTGTAGGCACTGCTCATTAAGCAGTCAGACACTGTGGCACGCGTCCACTGTCTGGTCACTTTGTCCACCCTTTTCTCCTTTACACTAATTAGTAACTTCAGTCCAGCTGCACTCAGTCCTGCTGCATTCGTGCCCGCTGTATTTGCTCATTAAATTTTAAGCTAACTCCTCCTTCTGTTTGTTGACCCTTTGAATTACCGTCCAAACTATCCACTGCTGGTGAATGTGGCAACTGATGAGAATTTGGCATCGATATTGTTTCGAGGGAAAAACGTTGCTGTTAAAATAAGGAAGTGATGGCGACATCCCGCGGATGGCATTTTAGGTGGATTTTTCTCAATATCCCACAAAATGATTTTTCCCGAATTTAAATTGGTCGTACTTGATGTCTTGCCCAGTAGATGGGGACACTGAGAAAGTAAAAAAAAATTATTAAAAATGTTTTTCAATTTCAATGAAATGTAGATAAGAGTCTTATCGGATTAATTCAGCCAAGCTGGTAGTGCCCTCAAGCGATAGCCCACGACCACAAACCATGAGCACATTTCCAGTGTTGTCATTCAGCATGGCACATTTTCCTCGGCGTCAGTCTATCGGCGTCTCACCGGCGTTTGCCATGGCTTTACCGAACTTCAACAATGCTCCCATGATCATCATCCTCATGATCGCCCACCTGCTTTTGGTGACAGTGTCAGGCTTCTACATGCCCATTCATTCCGCCCCTCCTCCATCTCATCAGCCTGCCTGTGATCCCTGGTCCAGAGACCAGCTCTACTCCTCCCGGCCACAGCCGGACATTTGCGCGAGCCCAAACTTTGATGCCGCCGTCTCGGTCTCTGACTCGCAAATGTTGCTCTTTAAGGGCGCCCACATGTGGCTTCTTGATCTGCTGAACTACCAAGTCAGCCAGCCGCTGAACAACTGCTTCCTCCAGTCCTGCTTCGGTGACAGGAAAACAAAAGGCATCACCCAAACAAGAGGCAACTTTGGTGAAGGTGCGGGCTACGCCGAACCGCAACAGCAACAGCAGCCGCCGCAGATGCAGCCGTACTACGTCTGGAACCAACACGAAAAGTTGCGCTTCTACCGTAACCGAATCTGCATGCAAGGGGTATGTCAATGAACACTCGATGTCATTTTTCACACCGGCCTGTCATTGCCGCCGCCGTTTCAGCAGCTGCAGCGGCAGCACACTCATTTCATTGTCACTTGCACATGTGTTCTTTGCACATTGTTTTGTTGTTTTGCAGCACTCACTTTTGCTCTTCCACCACTTTACATAGACACACTTTACTTTGTTTCACTTTACCTTACTCTTTTCTTTTAACTCTGCATTCTCCTTTTCTCCTTTTCAGGCGGGTGAAATTTGTCCGTTTGCAGTGGACTTGCGGCCAACCCCAACAAATAATGGCTTATACCGGGCACCAGCGGCTGCACCGGCACAAGCACCAGCTGCTGCTGCGGCCACAGTTTCTTCTGCGCCATTTGCCGCGAGGAATGGATCTCGTCCCAGCTTTGAGCACCCCAAACAACAGCAGCAACAGCAACACTACGACCATCACGGCGACGAGCTGTGTCGGGCGAATATGTACGGCAACGGCGGAGACATAATTGAAATGGTGCTCACGCAGAGGAATTTCCACAGCCAGCGAGAGGGTCCCCAGGTTGCCCAGCTTGTCGGCCGGCACTTCAGAGCATTTGTCATGTACACTCCCAGTACCTACGACCACCACCTGGTCTACTTTAAGGTAGAGCTGTACAAGCTGTACCAGGAGGTGCAGGAACGAAGGGGAAGTCGCCAAGAGGCTGATAGTGATGAGCCGTCGGATGGACTGGAAGAGGCCGCCGAGCCGGTGGTGGCTGAGCCGAAGCACCGCCTAATTGAGAACGTAAACACCTTTGCGGTGCTGCCAACGGGTGAGCTGATGGTTTTCTTTGCCGACCACTTTTGCCTCATCAATTACTACAACCTTGAGGTAGGTGGTGTAAAAGAGAGTTAATGGAAAAGTGTGTTTTTCTTGTTATCAGCTATTTTTAGTTTGACTGACTAATTTTTGCTTTTTGTTTTTTTGCCGCTTTTTCTCCCACTACCTGACACCGCCAGTGCAAACTTCGTCCCACTGCCAGTGACTTGCTTGGCTGTGGCATGCCCGACTCTGAATACGACGTGTCGCCCAATCAGCTGAACATTGTCGCACCTGACAGGGTGAACACGAGCAGCGACGACAGCCACGACGGCAAGAGACAGTCTGAGAACGGGAATCAGAAAACAGCAAAAACAGAAGCGAATGCAAAAGGCAAAGGGCACCATTCAGCAGCTGACAGCAGTCAGGCAAATGAAACATCTGACAGTGGTAGTGCCGCAATTAGCGACGCCTCGTCCTCTCGACTTGATTCGTCTTTGCCTGCTAACACCACCACCACCACTAGCACCCCTTTTCCGACTGCAGTTCCAAGCAGTAGTGCTCCCAGCACTGGAAGCGAGCAGTATTCGAGTGGTGTCAGCACTTTGCGACACCAGGACAATGACAGTGTCACTGTGTCGCCTGCTTCGCAGTCAAGTGCTGGCGCTGGTGCTACATCAACTCTAACATCATCCTCATCATCGTCTTTGCCCTCCTCATTATCCCCTGGACTCTCACCAGCACCGGAGTCTTCTACTGTGGTTCCAGGGATGTCAGGAGGAGGAGGAGGAGGGGAGAAACAGGACGGCAGCAGTAATTCTCAGTCTCAGCAGAGCAGTCCTCCTTCCGTTGAGACTGCCATCTCCAGCACCACTGCAAGCATTACCAGAGCCGTGCTGAACAATAACTCAGGAAAGGGAAGAGAGGACGGCCAATCGTACGATATTGACTTTCTCTATCGGAAGCGAGACGCAGTTAAGCGTAGCCCGACACACGACCCCGCCGAGCTGTACTTTGGCAATCTGAGCCGTCGCTTTTCCTTCTTCTGGACTGGTTGCGCAAGCTTGCTGACTATTGGAAATCGAGGTTAGAATGCTAATTTCACTTCCTCTTACTTGTTTGGCTGTTGCTTTTGCTTCTGCTGATGCCTGGCCAATTTGATTACCCTCAAGTAGCAGCATTTTATTTTATTTTAGAATTTTGCTAACTGACCACCTACGTGACACTTTAAAACTGACCTCTTTTCTCTTTTTATTTATTCCTCTTTTCACTTTAGCATTTAGTTCTTTCTTTATCGCCTTTGCGGTCACTCATCTGCTGGCGGTGCTGCTGCTCTCGCTCTTTCACCGATTCAAGAGGATTGATTTCACCGTTCTGCTGTACATCTACTTTTTCAGTCTCGGCCGAATGATGTCCGAGTACTAGGAGAACGTGTTTTCTCTCTTTCTTCATTTTTCTCTTCATTTTTCTCTCCTTTTTCCGTCTGTTCCATGTCTGTCTTGTTCGTTTTGGCAACTATGTTTATCTTGTATGTAGTTATTTCTCTTCTTCTTTTTCACTTTGCCGGCAAATAATATATTAAAGCAAACAATTAATTTGACGTTCATTTGCATGTGTCTGCTCTGTGTTCTGCCACTTCTACCACAACCACTCGAAGCGGGTGCACTCTCTTCCAGCGAACCTGAAGGGTAAATTGGCCGAGTGCACTTTGGTTCTGCTGATGCTGCTGCTTTGGATGATGATGATGATGATGATGGTAGTAGCGGAGGTGACTGTGGTAATGGCAGGTTTCTGCAACTCTTCCAGCCAAATTGTCTGCTGCTGCCGCTGCCTGGTGATCATCAATTATTGCTCCAATTATTCTCCTGATGTTAATTAACTAATTAGCCTCGGTACCTTTGCGGTAGAACGCATTCTCGCGCATTCGGGAGATTATAATGCACAGATGCACCTTTTGTGTACGCCCGTGTGTGTGTGTGTGTGTGTGTGTGTGTGTGTTTGCGTTGCCTGCTGATGGCGTTTTTTCTGCGGTATTTATTGTTATTTTACCAAAGACTGGAAATTGTGATGGTGGCCGTGGTGGCAGAGAATTACCAGTCTGGTGAACTTTGGCAGTGGTTGTAGTGCGTCCCAGTGACTACAAATCATGGTTTCTGGCTGAACTGCAACATGCACAGAGAAAAGTATACTACTGGTGTCCACGCATCAGCGGCACCACAGTGTGCATCGCAGCAATCAAGCCATCTTTGATGCTTTGCAGTGCTCGATGCGTGCCCAGTGCCTCTTACGCCATTTCGGGCACAGTACTGCGTGTGTGTGTGTTGTGCATGTTTGCCTCCTCGTCGTCGTAGTCATCATCGTCGTCATCTTCGACCATCACCCTCCCCTATTCCCCTTCCCTCCCTTTCCTCGCTTCCTCTTTTTATTCTTTTCCTTTCTTGCTGTTTTTCACACTAAAATGGTGATAAATTGCGTCAAGTAATATATTCACGTCGATGACTTCATAATGTATGCATTTATCAATTGATTCGCCCTCAATAAACGCCATTCTAGTCGCTTGGTGCGGCCAAAGTTGCTGCTGTTGCTGTTGCCGCACTCTGATGTCTACTACTGCTACTGTCTACTGATGGGTCTGCATTCTCTGTGTTTGCTTCGGTGGTTGTCTTGGTGGTCCTTTTGTAGCAGCAGCACTACCCTACGCTAATATGCTCGCTAACAGCAATAGCAATGGCAACAACGCCAGCAGACACAATTGGCGTGCAAGAAGCACTTTTGACAGGGCAAGTCATTTGGTGTGTTGTTTGCAGGCAACAAACACCGTCCCGGTCCTGAAGGCTCTCCTTCAATGGCACAAACACACACACAGTCTACCGTCTTGTCTTGTCACTTTGGCCAATGGCTCATCAGGGCCAGCCAAAACACTCACACATGTGTGCTGTGTTTGGCCACAGCTCTGGAGAAAAGCGACTCGGCCAATGGTCTAGCACAGCACCACCAGTGTATGTTCATGTGAAAATGGCCAGCTTGAAGAGGCGCCAAGAATGAGTTTTTTGCCCCCTTTCTCCTTCACACCGGTCAATCTCACACTTTTATTCTTTTTTTTCTGGCGTCCGGGCCAGCCTCCACTTTTTTATTATTTCATTTTTTCTGTTAGTGGTCAGATCAAAGTGTTTGTTTGCTGTTTCTCTGATGTGTTTTACTGAACGGCTGTTTCACTTTTCATCAGAAGTGCGACTGAACACACTAGTATTTAGGAGCATTCGTGTGCCAGCAAAATTGGCAGTGTCGCCATCGCTGATGGACAGCAACAGCAGCAGCAAATTGTCGCCCATTGTCAATTTGCATGATGGCACCAGTGCTATCGCTGTGTGTAGTAGTCGTGCACTCCTTATCAGTGACACTGACTGCTCCAGCTATTGTTGTCGATGTCGATGCTGATGATGTCGTTGTTGTTGTCGTCGTCGCCGTTGTTGTTGTTTCTCCCTCCCCACCGCCTTCAACTTTTGCAGCCGGTTTTGATCAGACAAATCATAATGCCGGGTTGGTGAGCACGCACTAAAGCACTGAACCCCCTGCTTTTCTCGTCGTCGTTGTCGACAACGTCGCCAATTGCTTGCCAATTCGTCGGTGGTGGTATTCCTCGGCCTGCCTGCTATCTGCATTGCCTGGCATCGTCACGTAGTATCTAGTCTCTGCATCTATTTTGCAGCCCCCTCTTCTTCCTCTTCTTGGTCTTCTTCTTCATTTTCTCCTTTTCCTACTTTTCTTGTGCCATTTCATTCGTTTATTCGTTCATTGCTCGCATCTGTGTGTGAGTGAGTGAGCACCATTTATTTGGGCTGCCATCTCGCTGCCTGCCTGCTTGCCCGCCGACACTATGCTCCCACTCTCTTTCACTCTTTATTGTACACTTGGCAGCAGTAGCTGAAGAAGTAGTAGTGTCTGCCGTACACAGCCAATTCAATTTCTTTCACTCGATTTGGCTCAGTCGTTGTTTTTCAGTGCCGTACCACTTGCCTATCACCGACACTTCTCGCCCTCTTTCCTTTTTCTCTCATTCGGTTCCATCTAACTGACACTACCACTTTTATTTTCCCCCTTTTTTCTCATTCAGTCTGTTTATTATTTGGACTGTGGCACTCGGAGGCAACAGCATTAGCAGCATCAGCAAGACCCTAATTTGCTAACACCAACACTACCACTATCCAGGCAAATTCATATTCTCTCCGGCTCTTGCACTAGCTATTATCTCAATGCACTTTCTAGCTAAATAACAAAAAGATAACTGGTTTGAACTGCCCAGGCACTGTCAAGACAAACACACACGGAAAAATCACTGGACAAACTGCAAGTGGTCGGCCTGAATTGATCAAATGCTCAGATCGCGCCAGTTAAAAAAGAGTTCCTAAGGAAACAATAAAGTGTGCAGATGCCAAGCCAACTAAAACTTCTTTTGCTGCTGCCCAGATACACTGCTGGTGGTAGTGGTGGTGGTGGTGGTGGGTTCAAAATCTAACCAAAGAAGAAAGTGAAAAGGAGGGAGCGAGTTTGCATGGCAGCCGCAACTCTGAAAAGGCGACCGTTGTTTGCTAGTGAGGCTAGAGTTTGAGATCTGGCCTGAGTTAGCTGGGAAGCTGATTGCCTGGTTGCTGGTCGAGTTAGTTGGTTGCTGCTGCTGCTGGGTTTCGCGGGCTTCAGCCTGATTCTCTCTTTTCTTTTCCTCGCAGAACATTCTGCCAAAATGAGGCAGCAGCAGTAGCGACAGCAATAGCAGCAATGGCGCTGTCCACCACAGCTCCTCTGTGATGCCTCCACTGTGCCACTTCCTCAGCTCCCACTCCACTGTCGCCTACAGCCGCCGATGCGCGCGCCATTCTGCAGCCGAACAGAATCAGCAACGGCAACTGCAGCAGACTACTGCAGCCGTCGTTCGTTCGTTCGTTGGTTGCTGTTGGATCGTTTGTTGGATCGTTCATTCTTTCGTTCGTTCGTTTGGTTCCCTTCGTTTGGTTCTCGTGGTGCCTTATTTGCTGGGCAGAGGCAGCAGCACATCGTTCCCAACTTGGCACTGTGTGTGTGTATGTGTGTATGTGTGCATGCTTGCCTACTTGCCTACTACTGCTGGTGAATGGCGCTAGGCTGCTTGGTCTGCTTTCGCATCCGTTGCTGCTGATGCTGGTGCTGGCGCTGCCGCAGCTCTTTGGTCGGTGCCGTCGTCAGTGCGTGTCTGTGACAGCTATCGCAAGCTAGTGCTGCTGCTGCTGTTGCCATTGCTGACGCCGCTTGCACCAATCAGTGCAGGCACTACACACCACTCCAGACAGTGTCGGCAGTGTCGTGCCGCCTCCTTCCGCTGCCAGCCCTTGTACACCCCATCATCACCACCACCACCATCACCTGGGTCTGCCAGAAAAGAGAGAACGTGGCCGCCAGTGCTGGCGGTGCTGGTCATCTGATCTTCGCGGAGAGAATCAGTGCCAGGACGACAGCCAGTTAACCAGCGACACCAACAGCGACGAGAACAACAACAACAACAACAGCGAAAACATCATCGTCGGCATACCAACAACATTTCATCATCGTCATTTTTGCCGTCAACTGAATAACCACCACCTAAACCGGCAGCAACACCCGTCTTCCTGTCTTCACTTCTGATTGCCTACTGCTAACACACATTTTCCACCCCGCTCACCACCATCTTAAAGTGATGATCACAATGTGAACGCCTCCTGCCCTCTTCTCCCTCTCTCTAAAAGTTGCGTAAGTTGTCATGCAGAACAGGGAATCATTCAATTCAACCATGTCAGTGTTTGAGCATGTATACTGCGTCATGTCGATGTCAATTCTTTGAACGGGTGTAGATGGCAAATTAGCAGCAGGCTTTGTTCTTGTTCAACACGCTGTGATTCCTCCTCTCTGTCTATCCGTGTCCGCCTGCCATTGTCAATTGTCTTCACAGTTTACTATCTACCATCACCAGCATCTACTCTTCAAACACATTCTTCAACTACCACCATCACTACCTCTACTGCCATCATATGTTTCAGGCATTTTCCACTCTCGTCGACCCCCTTCTTCTTTCTCCTCTCTGATTGCCTCATTTGGCGGCAGACGACGGTTGCCGCAGATGACAGGCCTAAATTAAATGTGGCAAAGTGTGTGCGGCAGTCACATTGCAGCAGAGCACCAGCTCGTAATTTGTAGAAAGTCATTTTTAAAACTTTCCTCTCTTAATTGCAATTGTCACTGCTCAGTTGTAGAGGTGGTTATGCCTTTTTCTTCGTTTTTCTAACGAGCGCTAAAGTGGCAGTGAGCAAAACGCAATAATTAACCGCTGTGTGCAAAAGAGCTCTGAGAACTGAACAGCCAAATTAGTGTACTACAGCACCTGCACCGTTTAACCAGTGCTCTCATTCTCTCTCTTCACCTCAACAACTTTCAAATTGTTGGCCGGTCAGACTGGCAGCTGGCTGGGCCACTTCTGCTGGCGTCCACTAACTACACAGCACACTACATACTGTGCTGCCTCAAAATCGGTATTCGATTCATGCCATTCAGCGCCAGGAAGAACCGCTCAGTGCCGAGCAGTTGCAGAACACTTCTTTTGGCACCGATGTGCCTATTTTTTTCCTTACATTAGCCGTCTCACGTTGGCTGCTGAAAGCTGCTAATTAGATGGCAGACGAATTCAAGTCATGTCACCGAAAGGAAAAAGAGGAAAGGCTACAGAAGCTGCACTGTCGCCTGTACAATGTTGCAGCATGTTCAGTGCGACATAACATCTGCCCAATGCCCGTGTTCTAGCCAAAATGTTTGCCAAGTCTGCAAGCTTAGGCGAGCGACTGCCAGCGATTGCTGCCCGCTGTTCATCACCGTTGACTAAAAAATTGCTGGTGTATTGAGCGATGCTTCAGTGTGCAATGCACACTGGTGCAGTGTTGCTGGGTACAACTAGCGCTATCGGTAAAACAGACAGTTTTGACCACTGATGGACAGTAAATCTTGTAGGGAAGTGCAGCAGCAATTGACCATTCCGTTTTCTCACTTTCTGCGCAGAGAATTTGAAGGAGGAGGGGTGCACTGGTTAGCAGTGATGCATTGTTAGCATTTGGCAGCAATTGCCGTTCCTGCTACATCCGATCACATTCACCGTGTGTGTATTGTACACATAGTCTGTCGGTCGCCACATCACTTCATTGGCAGTCAGTGCCCGCCTGGTAGACATTGAGGCGCCCAGTATAGACGACAAGGACACTTTTACTTCTCCTGCTGCTTCTGCTGAGGCAATCGATAACACCGTTTGCCGTGTGCACCGTCGGGCCCCTTTTGCCCGCAGTGCCACTTATCTGAGCTCACTTTTTGTCTGCTTCTCGTTCTCATTTTTTCCCTTCACTGTTCTCCTTGCCTCAGCTTCTAATCTCATCTCAATTGGCCTCTCAATGTCTTCTGTCACTTTTGCTGGCTCTCTTTTTCTTTTTCCTTTTTTCCACGCCTGGTGGTGGGAAATGCCATTCAGATTTCGATTCTTTGTCTCCTCTCTATCTCTCTCACTGTTTCCTGGCGTAATTTAATTATTATTAGCTCAATGTTCAGTATCGTTTTGTTTTGCCACTTCTGCTTCTTTCTTATTACGGCCTGGCATTATTTGGTGCACTATTTGCTTTTATATCTTTGCCAGTGCAGTGATCGTTGTTTCTGCTGCTGCTGCTACTGCTATTGCTGTTGCCAGAGCAGTAGCAAGAGACCAGGGGCAAATGAAGGCGAAAAAGGGAAAAAGACGTTGTCTCCCTGTCTGGCTGCCTGAATGTGCGTGTGTGTCTGCAGAGACCGTTGTCGTCGTCGACGTCGTCGTCTACCGGGCAATATCTACTTTTGCACTCTAGCAAAGACTGGCACTCCTCTCACCCAAACAACCCAAAGAAAGCTACTTGCATTTGATCGCATTGTCCTTTGACTTGTGTTCACTCAGACGACATGGCAACGACGTTGGCCAAGTGAAAGGAAAAAACGGCAAAGCACAAAAGCAAGCAGATCAGCGAGGAGGCAAATTGACTGTGTGATACTGTGAACTGAGAGTGTGAGAGTGTGTGTTGTTGCTGCTGCTGCTGCCTCAGTGTGTTCAGCACAGCCCGGCAGAACACTGCCCTGCATTGCATTTCACCATTTTTTAGCAGTCCCAACTGATTCCTCCTCTTCCTCCTTTCGATCGATGCGCTTGTAACATGCAAATGGCAACTAGCCTATCTTTTCAACTTTTTTTGTGCGCCCACTTTGCTTTTCTTTTGAGCTAGTCGCTGCTGCTGCTGCTGATGACCGAGCCGAACTAATGTCGTCTAATTTAAATCCCCAAATCCAAATTAGTCCTTTCAGTGCAGTCACACCAGCGCACAATCAAGTTAGACACCGTTTTCTTTATCTCTGATTTTTTGCTTTTTTAACTCAACATTGTAGTCGACTTTATTTTTTCATCAGTCATTGAAAAAAAATACGTGCGCACACACACATTACTAGTTTGGCCGCTGCTTGCGGTCAAATGAGATGCTCAGATTGCCAAAAATAGTGTTAGTGGTGGCAGTTAGTGTGCGCCTGTGATAGTCTGTCCACTGTCTGGCCGCCATCTCATTGACGGCATCCTCTGTCGGCTTAGTCTATGAATCCTCTACTAGCAGTGGTAGCTGTCAGTCTGTCGGTTGGATGGTTCAACCAATCAGACCATTCACCATGACACAGACACACATGCACACTGGGAGCAGCAGGCTGCCTGGGCAGTAAGCAATAGACTGATGACAAAGGGTAACATTGCCGAGAGGAGAAAATGACACAGTGGCAAATGGGCCAGTTTCATTACAGACATGGCATGCCCTCCTCTTCCTCTTCTACCCCTCCTCCTTGTTCCTGACATCAACATCGACATCGACAGCAGCCAATTGGCGGCGCATCTCTCTATCTCACAAATTTGACATGGCCATGGCAGGCATTGTTTTGATCGACAAGTGACTAATTATAAATTGCCTCTTTCCTCTTCTTTTTCTCTCCCTTTCCCTTCCTCTCGCATTATATTCTTCCTTTCTACGACAAGCAAAGTCACGGTCCAATTAGCTGCTGCTGCCGCCGCCGCCGCGGACGCCCGACTTGCGTCTTTGTCGCATCATTTTCGTCCCTTCATTTTTCTTTCTTTTTTCCTTTTTTGCTTCATCTTCATCCTCCACACTTACCATCTCCTACTGCTCTGTTTGCCACCACTGTTGTCAGCAGCAGCATCATCCAGAAGCGCCTTCCACTGCGACCACCCTTCACCCTCGACTACTTCCTCTTCTCTTCTTCCTCTTTTCACTTTCATCTCTCCTTCTGTTGCTGCCCCCTCAAAACGTCCCTCACCCAGCCGCCACCATTGCCGAACTAAGCAGCCGATTTTCAATAATCAGTGGCCGCCGCTGGCCGGTCATGAACAAGATGAGCGTCAGCCGTCGCGGCGTCCGCGGCTCGTTCCGCGGCTCGTTACGTCGCTACGGCAGCGCCGAGTACTCGCGACGGCCCTACCGCCACCATAACTGGGTCTACCGCAACGGCGAGTGGCGAATTGCCTTCGGTAAGTTTGCCAGAAATGAAAACTGCGGAGGCGACTGCTGCTGCTTTTGCAGCTGTAGCAGCAGTGGCAATCATCCGCTTTCACTTTCACTCTCTATTCCTTTCCACACACACACACACACACACACATTCTACTGCTACTCATCACTGCAATAGTGTGCAATAGATGACAATAACCTAAAGTAGCTTTGATCAAAACGGTATTGGCAGCGGCGGCGATGGAGTCGGCGACGACTACAGCGGTCGCCGCCGTCAGCCTGTGGCCAAAGGAATGCCCATCGCAATGACCATTTATGACCATAGACAGTGTGTGAATGCTGGCGGTGCTTTGTTGTTCTTCTCCTCATCTTTTCCCTTTTTTGTCGGCGCTTTATTGGTTCCGTTTGTTGTTGCCGTTGATCACACACAACAAACACACAAACTCACATTCAAACAGCCTGACAAAGTGAAGCCTGCACAAGTTGCAACTAGGCCAGTTCCGGCTAGTACTAGTTCAGTGCCTGTTTGTGCTTGCTAGTGCTGCCGCTGGTACTGCTGTTGGTAGCCCCCACTAATGAGCCCAATTAATGGTTGATGATTTATCGTTTAGTAATTGTTTACGGTCACTATCTATCTCTTGCTCTTTATGGCCGCAAAAGTGCACCCAATACGGACACATTTTAATTTGTCTTGCTTTCTCCCACTGCCGCTCTCTTTTTGCTTTTTTCCGTGCTCACCAAATACTGTCGTACTTTATTTGTTGGCAACAACTTTCTTTTCAGCCTCTTCTACGTTGCACACACACACTCACACACACTCTGCATTACCGCCGCCATTACCCCATTGCGCCTAGGCACTGGTGAGCAGTACACAAAGAGACCGAGAGCTGCTGCTGCTGGCCCACTTTATGGGCAGTCATTAAAGTATTTTAACAACTTTATTAGATAAATAAAAAAGCATCAGCCCCTTTAGTGCGGCAGCGGCACATGTGTTTCTTTCTTTTACCAAAGTGTGTTTGTGAGCAGTGTAGTGTTCCACTATGTATAGTTTACTGAGAGTGAATGAAAGAGACTTGCCGAGAACTGATCACTTTTCGACTGGCTCAGTCTCTTCTCTCTCTCTCTCTCTCTTCTCTCTTTTTCTTGCTTTGATGTTAGCCACTGTGTACTACATGAGAGCAGCAAGGTTCTCAGGAGAAGGAACCGGACAAGAGTCGCTTTGCAAGACGTCCTTCTTCGACTTGCTTGCTTGCTTGTTCATCGTTCCGATTCCTTGCGAATAGCAAAGTACCCCAGCAGTGCCAAGTGCCTGCAAAGCGGCCTGCGCTAGCGTATGCTTTGTTTGAGTTTAATGCCTATTTGCTTTCACATCTTCCCGTCTTCTCAGTTCTCTATGCCTGCATGTGTGTTTGCCTAGCCAGTGCCCCTGTCTAACTGATGGCGGTGCTAAGAAAGAAAGACTGAACACTGCTTATTGAGAGGAACAAGTTGATGCCGGTGATAGGGACATGCTGTTTAATTCGCGGCAATTCACTTTCTTCTCACTTTTACTTTTTCTATGTTCAGTCTTGCCTTTAGCATACCCCTTGCTTTTTCTTCTGTTCTCACTTTTTTCTTCCGACTATTACTTTTCCTGCTCAGCCCACTTGCATACTCACCTCTCGCTGACAACCAGTCTGTCGAAGAAAACGTGGGGCGCCGTTTTTGTTGGCTGTGCTTTCACCCCCTCTGGCACCCCATCATCATCAGCAGCAGGCAGTAGTTGAGTGTAGCACCTAAAAAATCTGGCACCCAATTTGAATTGCAACCCGTTTTTTGTTTTTTTGCTTGTGAGCTCACAAGTCAGGGTTGGCTGCCACTGATTCTGATGCTGTTGCTGTTGGTTCGGTTGCTGCCGCTTCTGCTGGTGGTGGCATGTCTACGCACCAATGCGGCCACTTAAAGTTAATTTTAATCAGCAAATATTGTAATAGAAAGCGTTTAGTTGAACACGGCCGCAGAAAATGGGCGAGAAATAGAGAAAAAGAAAGTTGTTTAGAGACTTTCATTTCATTTGACCACGATTCGCCGCTTGTCACTTTTTCAGCAGTGGGGGCGACAGTTGCACCTTTTTCCCACTATCTTTCTACTGTTCGATTTTCACTGTGCCACTGCGCTGGTTTAGCTTTGTCACCCCAAAACTGTCGGCAGCTGCAGACCAAAAGTCGGCGTTGTCGTTGTCTAGGAGTCAGTCATTCAGTCAGTTTTAGTCGCTATCTAAAGCAGTTGCACTGCCATCGTCGATGCTGTTCGGTGGCACTGGACAGAGAAGTGAGGAAGATGATACCAGTGTTCCAGCGGCAGGACAGTGCTACCACCACTGTCCCCACTACGGCGAAGTGGCCGAAAATGTGCTACAAATCGATTGGCCGCTATCGATTGCTTTATGATAATTTTTATAGCTTCCCATTGGCTGAGGAGACCACTTTTCGCTTTCAGTCACTACCACCGCCAACACTTGCCGGACAGCACACATTCAGTGCCAGTCAGGAAAAGGGAAAGTGAAAAAGAGCGACAGTGGCGAGAAAAGGCAAAAAAGCCCCAAAGATGGAGATAGCTTTTCAGCTACTGACGGCCAACTGTGAATGGGCCAGTGCAAGTGAAGGAAAAAAATGTGAAACTATTGGCCATCACAGAGAATGGAAGCACAACAGCAGCAGCAACATCGGCATCAGCTATAGTGTGTAGTAGTGGCTCAAAAGAAAAGAGCCTGTGAGAGAACACAAAACTTCAACGCTGGGGCGAAGCTTTTCGGATTAGTGCGATCAAAAAAGAAAGAAGGAGAGGGAGAGTGTATTAAGCCTATTTGAATTTACATTAAGCCGTTAACGAGCATTGTGTGTGTGTGTGCGAGCACTATGCCTTTCTTTCCTGCCATTCTCTCTGTGTGCAAGCTGTCTGCCTGCCACCCTGGTCGCCGCTGTTTTCCGCTGTCTTTCCATTGTATCAGTGGCGTACAGTGCAAATAAATAGAAAGGCATTCGATACAGATTGGGCACAATCGGGGTTCATTAGCATAAAGGTTCAATTATGGAGGGAGAGAGAAAGAGAAAAAGTGTGTGTGTGAAAGTGTAAATGAGGAAGAAGGAGTAAAAGAAAATGAATGAAAGAGTGAAAGCGACTGGCCAAAAGGAAAAGTACAATGGCACACACACAGCGGTGAAAGAATAAAAGGCGACGAGGAAAGCAGACTTGGGAGTTAGAGTTAGCTGAGTTAGGACAAAGCTGAAAACAGAACCATCACAATCACCGCCGCAGAAACTGCCCCGCAACACTGAACACTGCATTGCTGCCCAGTGTCTGTCAATGACCAAGCAAGGGCAAAATGGCAAGTGGATCAGCGCTGAGTGAGAACAGAAAGAGCCACTGAGCCCACACAAAGATTTGGCACTTTCTGAACCACAATGGCAGCAGCAGCCAAAGCAGCAGTGGCATATAAACGATGGGCAATGTGCGGGAGGAAATATAGTGATGCAAAGAAAGAAAGAGAGAGAGAAGGAGAAAACGGGAATAGTTGGCCTTTTGGCTAACTCTGGTCACTGTGCAGCCGTGTTCATGGGGCCAGTGGCACATCAGCCGAATCTCCTATTCGACTAAAGCCGTCGGTGGATCTGCGTGCTTGTGCTTGTGTGTGCATCGAGTGCAGGCAAATTGATTAACTCGCCGGCGGAAAGTGAGAGAGCAGAAGGGTGAGCAAGACAATCTGCAGGAAAAGAGAGAGCAGTAGCTTTGCCTTTTTGTAATAGCGAAGGTGCCACAGCCGACGCCACCATCATCCGACGCCCTCACCAGCGGACCAACTTTCTCCTTCACACATTCCCTCTGACTGTCTCTGACTTCCTTCAAGCACACACATACACATACAGAAGGACTCGTTTTGCGCGCCTGCAAACTCCAGTGGCAGGAGACAGCAGTAAGCTGATGTGCTGTGGAACTGTGCCCTGTGTGTGTGTTCGGGTCGTCAATTAATCATTCCTGACCCTTACGTAATTCGATTTGCTGCGAACAGATCGGCGGCAATGGTGATGCTGATGGTGTCGATGGTGGCTGGAAGGCTGGCTGGCTGGCTACGGCTGGACTATGTCGTTGCTGCCCTCCTCGGTGTTCAGTCACTTTTCTCATCCTCCATCGCTCTCTTTTTCTGCCTATCTAGTTTGCTTGCCAGTTTGTACAGCTGCTGAGCGATAGTAGGATTTTCCCTTCCTGAGTGCTGCTACTCAGCTCGCAAAGTGGGTGCCGAACGGTGGCCAGCGTCGTTGCTGCTGCTGCTGCTGCTGCCACTTGGACGGATCAGTTCGATTGAAATCATCCGATTACTGTGTATGAGCCACGATGCCTATTAGCGGAGATGGGTAGGGAGAGAGCGCTAAGAGTGAGCTTGACGCCAGTTCGTGGCGACGGCGGCGGAAAGTCGCGCAGAGCATTGACGGCGGCAATTTTCATCTTTTTCAGCCAGCTCAGTCACACTCTATCAAAGCTTCTACTTTTGCGTTCTCCTTCTCTTTCCATCTTTCTTTTCCACTACTTTCTTCCACTTGGCCATTGTTGCCATAAAAGTTGCTAATAAAAATAACGACAACAACAATAACGAATTCCGCACAATTCTCTCCGCACACACTGCCGTACACTATATACACAAATAAATATACCGCTCTTGTGGCTGAAAAGTGATCACCCGAAGACATTGACAGCTATTACAAGCTCGATTATTGCACAGTCCTCAGTCCTTGCTATAGCAAAGGCAGCAGGGATAAAGTAAAAGAGAGAAAGAGAGACTTGACTTGCCAGCAGCAGCATCATCACCGCCACTGACCGCGACAAGTGCGCAATTTGACCAGCGGCAACTTCATCGACGGCATCATCTTCACATAGTGTTGAGTTGTCTTCAGCAGTGGCCGTTTCAGCTGACCACACCAGTAGAGCACTAGACACTCATTTGACTACAGACAACTAACTTGCACAGACAGAGTCAGAATCTCTCTGACTCTGTTTTCAAATCATCGGGAGTCTGCTCTGTGTTGAAGTAGTAGTAGCCAGCCACCACGGGTTGTCGTCCATCTCGCGGACGGCTGCACTCTCTCTCGCCTTCTCCTTTTGCTAATCTCTGGTCGTCGCCGTTGTCTGTGCATTTGTCAAGTCGAATTACCAGCGCACACTTTAAAGCTGTGCCTGCTCTACTGTGTCCGTCTGCCTGCTTCTGCTGATGCCTCTCTGCCTTTGCTTTCTCTTCGAGACTGCTCATCTTGAGCTGCACCAGAGTGAGTGAGTGGTAGTGTGTGCCGATTGGTGCGGCGATGAGCACTCGTTTCAATCAGTAAGACGATTAATTTTCATTAGACATCAACAACTGACTGGTGGAGGAAAGCGAGAGAGGCTGTAGTAGTAGAAGAAGGAAAGAATGAAAGAGATGAAATAAGAAATGAGAGAGAAAGAAGATGAGAAAAGAAGAATCCAGTTTGGCTAGCCTATTTGGCCGATTGGTGCTGGCCAACTTGCCCCTGTCTTGCCACTGCACTACACTGCACTGAATTCTGAGCCCTTCTCTGATTCCTTCACTCTCTCTCTCTCTCTCTTGGCTGGCTCTCTGCATTGATTGATCCCAGTTGCCGTTGTTGTTGTTGTCTGCCCCACTGCAATGCAATCCCTTTGAGCAGTGTGTTCTGGTGTTCTAGCGGAGTACAATTGGGGTACTACCACTGGCGGCAGCAATTGGCAATGTGGAAAGTGCTTCCGCCGCTGCCGCCGCTGCCGACGCCGCCGTCATCATCAAAGCGGCGATTGTTTCATCTACTCCTGCTGCTGCTGTTGTTGATGTTGCTTTTGCTGTTTTAGCTAGCCATCCAACCATTTTCACTAGCCCAATCAGCATTTCAGCGTTGCTGGCATCATCGCTGATCGGCGGCAGCAGCAGAAGTGTCTTCAGCCGAATCTTTTTCAGCATGCTGTTTCTTTCTATTAGCGAGACTTTTTTTTTGAAAAAAATCTCGCTTTTAATCTCGCTCTGTGTC
>JAALOO010000750.1_pt1 | contig 27117 bp, 30 predicted proteins | sample 7257641 | NCBI WGS metagenome assembly JAALOO01 (sample SAMN14085613, study PRJNA598686) | mite metagenome | biome: ENVO:01001000; feature: ENVO:01001002; material: ENVO:01001226; isolation source: single female mite from University of Michigan culture on fish food culture... ...
AGAGAGAGAGAGAGAGAGAGAGAGAGAGAGAGAGAGAGAGAGAGAGAGAGTATCAAATGGGAGAGAAAGAGAAAGAGAGAGAAGGGGAGCGGGAGAAAAGATAGGAAAAAGCCGTAAAAAGCAAAATAAGAAGAAAAAAAGAAGAAGCGATGATAGAACAGATTGCACATCGAGTGTCCTCGGCTGAGTCTGTGTGTGCCTTCAGCGGATGTGGTTGTGTGTGTGTGCCTTCAGACTTGAATTAGGTGGGTGGGGGTGACTCGTGTATGTGCCCACCGAGGGGGTAATGTTTGGTGATGATCATACGCCGAGCATGATGGAGCATGAGAAAACAGACAGTGGCGACTGAATTGGCCTAATCATGTGATTGTGACTAAAATGGGGAACGGTGAAAAGTCAGTGAGTGAGTGGGAAAGAGGAGAGTGGGAGAGTAACGGGAGAGAGATAGATGGAAACTGGAGAGGAGTGAAAAGAAGCAAAATCGGCTATGTAAACAATTGTGACAGTCGAAAGAAGAAGAAGACGATGAGGTGTAGTGAGGTGTTGATGGTAGTGGTGATAAGCAGAACAGCAGAGAGAAAGAGAGAGGATGTGACTATGGAGTTTAGCAGAAAGGGAGAAAAATAAAGCAAGACAGTTTGACTTCAGAATGCTGGCAAGATTAGAGTGAAAATGCTGACTAGAGTAAAGGAGGGGGAGGAAGCGAAGCAGGAGTAGTAGGAGAAGAAAACTGTGTGTGTGCTGGGCGCGTGACTTTCTAAAAGATCAGAGTGGTGGTGTGAAGAAACGTTTTGTAGTAGTTGACTTCGGTTTGTAACGGAGGTTGTAGTAGATTTCGGTGGCGGTGGTCACAGTTTTGGAACTCAACATTTGTAGTCATGGTGAAGTAGAGTAGTCAAGGTTGGAAGAGGGGATACTTGCAAAAGAAGAAGAAGAAAAAGTAGGAGGAGATGGTCATCATCCAGGATGACGAGGAGAGAAGGTGAGAGAGAGAGTCTACGCTGTCTAGCTCTAGAGTGTTGCAGGTAATGGATTTAGTCACTATGTTTCTTCAAAGGTCGAGGCACAGCTGCTGCTGCTCATTGTCAGTAGTTAGCGGTCAGTGGTTATTGCAAGGTGTGGCTAGGTTGTGGTGGTAGTAGTGCTCTCTGCCGCCCGCCCGTCCTTCCTTCCTTTCACCACCTCTCAACACTTCAGGCAGGCTGTTGGCTGTTGATGTCGTACTTTGAGGGGTTAAAGCGTTCATTGGTGAAGGAGAAGCCCTTGAACTCCTCCTGGTTGATGGAGCGAATCGTCTCCTGGGCGGTGGGCGTCAGCACGGCGTCCTCTTTGGTAAAGTCTTGGTCAAAGTTGTTGACATCACATTTGGCTTTCTGCAAGGGGGTAAAAATGTAGAACAAATGATTAAGTTTTTGATTGACCTCTATTACTACATTAGTACAAAATCAGAAAGAACACGTACTATTTTAGGCTTGAAGGGTGTCTTCACTCTTTTCGCCTCTAGGGCGTCCCAATCAATGTCCCGGAAGAACGGATGACTGAGAATGGCCGATTCGCCCTGCAGGCCAACACAACCTAGTCGCCTGGAGGGGTTCTTCGTGAGGAACTGTGTGTGCAAGGACGAAATAAAAGGGGTGATTAAAAGGCCTTTCCAAGCAACGGAACAGCTAATTAGTTAATTACCCCCTTCAGAATGGAAACTGCCTCCTTGGAGAGCCACACCGGGTAGACGACGTCGTCGTGGAGAATCGACTCAAAGAGGTCATCCTCATTTTCCGCCTCAAAGGGCGGCTGGCCGGCAACCATCTCGTAGATGAGCACGCCTAGAGCCCACCTGAACGAACAAGTAACGGGGTTAAGGGTAAATATCACTTCGGTAAAAAAAGAGCAATTTCACGCACCAGTCGACACAAGGACCGTAGTCAAGCTCTTGAAGAATTTCCGGCGCAATGTAGTCCGGGGTACCACAGAACGTGGAGGTGGTATTGCCTTCGTTGATGTTCTCCTTGCACATGCCAAAGTCGGCAAGTTTGCAGTGCCCCTCAGAGTCAAGTAATATGTTGTCTAGCTTAAGATCACTGTGATTATGGCAGGTGATGGTAATCAGATGATGATAAAACAGTTGGACAAAAAGTAATTAGAAAAATGACAGGTGTACTCGCTCTCTAATTTTCTCTTCCTTACCGGTAGATAACACCGTGACGATGCAGGAACATTAGTGCCAGTGTCACCTCGGCGGCGTAAAATCGAGCTCGAGGCTCGTCGAACTTGCGAGCCTTTTGTATTTGGAACATTAAGTCTCCGCCGTTGACGTACTCCATGACAAAGAATAGTCGATCCTGGTGATCATTACCAGAGTTTAAAAAATGATGCACAATCTTTAGAAGACAAATGAACACTTACGGTGGTCTGAAAGCAAGAGTGCAGTGCAGTGAGGAAGGGATGGTTAGCCGCCAGGACGAGCACTCGCTTCTCCGTCATCGTGCAGTCGACGTCGTCATCCTGGAGGATGGCGTCCTTCTTCAGCACCTTCACCGCGTACACCTCATCGGTGTTTTTCAGCTCGGCGAGCATCACCTGCGAGGAGGGGGAGGGGGAAAGGGAACAGAAGTTTTATTTAAGCCTTAAACAACAACCCATTTACCATCCACTCTTCTTTATTACCTTTCCAAAGCTGCCCTTTCCGAGCACCTTGATAAAGTTAAAGTCATTCAGACTGAATCGCTTCCTCGAGGTGGACTCCCAGTAGTCGGCGGAGCTGTTCAGACGGCTCTCCGCGTCGCAGGCCACCCCGCGAATGGAGAGGTGCATGGAGGTCATGTCGGCCAGCGCCTCCATCGACGTCATCGGATCGGCGCCGGACATGCTCGGAAGGGGCGAGGTGTGCGACCGCTCGTTGACGGGATAGGAACGGTTGGGCGACTGCTCGCTCGCCGAGGTCTTCTTCCGCGCCTCCTTCTTCCCAGAGGCGGAGCGGTCGCTGGAGATGCCCAGGCCCTGGAGAATCTCGCCGAACTTCTTCGTGTCAATGCCGCACGTGTTGGCCACATTCTTCTCGCACCGTTTATGCACGTTTATGTCGCAGGCTGAGAAAGAAAAAGTGTTAGTCAAGATAGTGGTTGACAAAAGCTCAAAAGCCAATCCACTTACCTTCGCACTTGAGTCCTTGCCTGATGATGCCGTACAGCATAGAACCACAGTGATCACAAAAGGTTGGTCGTTTGTAGTTGTGCACGGAGAAGCGATGCGGCACGTTAATGCTGAAGCGGTTGCCGCTGCTGCAAGACTGGTGAGGAAAATAAGGAAAAGAGTTGAAACAAACAAATCAAAACACCAGTAGACACTTACATCTTCATTGTTGGTCTTGCATCCCGGACACTTCACCACAACGAACTGATGGCACTTTTTGTGCACCACGAGAGTGCAAACTGTGCAACGAAAAAGTGCAGTTATGATTAGCCATTGTTAGTCATCGTCATCATTTCAGGCGTCATTTTTCCTTTTTGTTTACCTTGGCACTGGTAGCCTTGTTTGCCTAGTCCCCAGATGAACTGCCGACAGTGCGAGCAGAAGGTGGGCTGCCGAAGGATGGTGGCCATAAACTTGTGGCCGTTCACCTGGTGCACTCGCCGACGCATTGCACCGCGGCGTTTGTTGTTGAAACCTAGCTGGCGCTCTTTGAATTCCTTCGGTGGACCGGTCTTCTGCAGCTCCTCCTTCCCGGCGCCTGGATCGCTAAAAAGCTCGACGATAATATGCAACTTTCCACTGGGTTCGAGGTCGACCTAAAGAAAAAGAACGTTGTTTTCACATCTGTACAACATACCCAAAAGCCTAAAAAACTTACCCAGAGGTCGGCTTCTGAATTGTTGCCGTCATTCTGCAGCAGCTCATCAAAGGATATCGAGCAGTTGGCGACAAATTCGTCATTTGGAAATGGTGATTTATGGAATACATTGAGCTGCAGGTTCTTCGCGTACAGCAGCGAGTCAATGTCGAAACTTTCATTCCAGACAGGCTTGAAGGTTCTCACCTTTACGGTGGTCTTGCCCATGATCGAGTCATCGACGGCGATGTTCACAAAGGGGTCAATCATCATGCCCTGGCTCTTGCTGATGGAGTGTCGAACTGACACCTGCGTCGGCCTCAGGTCAGAGGCCTCGACGATTTTTAGCCTGAGGCTCCCGTTAAAAGGCATGGCTGATGGGGGTGCTGGTGCTGAGACGATTGAAGAGAAAGCGAAGAAGATGAGGAAGGTTTGGGAGGTCAATTAGTAGTGCTGGAGAGGGGGCAGGTGGCAATTTGTTGAACAGTTTGAGTACTATGACTAGGTGAGAGAGATAGATAGATAGAGCGATAGAAAGAAGTGATAAGAAGAAGGAGGAGATAGACTGCAGTTGTCTGTGTCAGCTGACCATAGCAAACAGAGTAGGTGAGGGCAAATGGCACTGGCAATCGAATTGAGTGTGTGGAGGTGGCTTGAAGGAAAGAAGGAAGAGAGGACGCTGGCCTGAGAGCTGAGATTTGGTCACCGTGCCATTGGCGGTAGTAGTAGACGGTGCTAGTAGTACGTTGACTAGTAGACGGTGGCCAGCACCAGCGTCAGCATCACCACCACCACCACCGAGAAGACGTGATTGCCGACCGTATTCGGTGATTAGCTAGCTGCCTGATGAGTTGTTGAGTGGGACTCCTCCGAGTTCGACTGTACGACGACGACGGCCACCACTTTCATAACCAGCAGCAGAGCTACTACTTCCAGCGGTCGTGCCAATGAGCGCACTTCAACTTGCCGTCGGTGCAGTTGACTGGGCGAGTCGGTGGAGCAACCAAACAAACTCGGCCAGATGCGTTACGGACGATGTGAAGCATGCACAACAGACCGATGATGATTGCTGATGCTGCTGAGACAGACTGGCCAATTCCTGCGGCACTGTGTTTGGTATTGCATTGGAGACGAGAGGATGGAGAAATCTGGAGGCGATGCTGTGCTGTGATATTGCTGCGATGATGAGTAGTAAAGTTGCCGATGATTAGGATGAGGAGGATGATGATGATGGTTGCTGGTGTTGTGGTGGTGGTAGCCTTGCAGCAGCTGTTGTGGTGGTGTAGGTAACCAGAACTGATGCTGCCGCTGTCCAGCCAGCAGTTGTGTTGTCTCCTACTGACGCCCGATATTGGTGGTGGTGATGGTGATGTTGAGGTCGTTCTGCCACCGCCGCCGCTGTGCCGTGCAGCTTATGTCTTCTTGACTGTCTTGGTGGTGGTGGTTCGTTCTCTTGGCAGACGATACACACACTACCTTTCTTCTGTCGACCGCTGCTGGTGCCGTTGTTGGTGCTCTCGTTCACTCACTCGAGCACCGCAGGTACTGCTGCCCGACTGACTGACTTCTTCTTCTACGGCTGCTGCTGCTGTTGCAGTTAGATAGCGGTCGATTAGCGGAACATTAGCAACCTAAGACTGCGCCGCCGAGAAGAAAAAGTAGCGGAGGAGGAAGAAGCGAGAGGAGCCGCAAGCTATGGTGCTGCTGCTGGAGCGGTGATTAGATCGATAATACCAGCGACGACGACGACAACGACGATGACAATAACATCTCTCACCCACAACTACTACCACCACCGACAGCAGAGAAACTCACACGGATCACACCAACACACAGCAGGCAGCAGGCAGGCATTCAGGCTGGCAGTAGTCAATGAAAGCAATGGATGCAGCGAGCGAGCTGAGCTGGTTCTCTATGGGCGAAAGTGGGTGAGAGAATGAGAATGAGAGAGAAGGCAAAAGAAGAGAATGAATGAAAGAGACGCTGACGATAGACCGCGGCGGCGGCGACGTCGGCTCTGGTGTTCTCTCAGGCTTTCTGGTGTAGCCTGAGCGCCTACTACAGACACTACACACACTCTCTCGGAGCGCTGGCACGAGCTGCACTACACCAGGCAGGCAAGGTGCTGCTGCTACTGTATAAGGTGAGCGAGTGAGAGAGGATCCAGAACAGCAGATGAGACACACTGTGGCGAACGGGCGACACAGGAGGAAGAGGAGAGGAGAGGAGACACTGGCTAGAGAGCTGGCTGGTGGTCGGGAACGATGGTGGGGGCAGAAGGAGAAGAGGAAGAAGAGTAGTGTGAGGGTACTCGAGCCCTGTCCGCAGAATACAGAATACAGGCACGGAATTATATACACAGCGAGAGAGACAGCAGCACCAGAACACCAGCGCCAGCGCACAGCAGCAGCTTCAGCTGCAGTGGGAGTTGGTCGATGAGTAAGCAAGAGAGAGTCAGGCTGTTGCTGGCTGTTTGTTGAGCTGCTGCTGCTGCTGCTTCAGCTGCATTTGCTATTACCGAAGCCGCAACGACGAGTAGCACCCAAATAGTGGGAAAGATGGCACTCTGCACAGGCGCAGGTAGACACTATCTGACGTGCACAAACGGCCTAGTCGCCAGATTCTTCGAGGAGAAGGATGATGATGATCGATATCGTGTGCTGTGAATATCGCAGCAGTTGAAAAGAACCGTATCCGGTTTGAGCAGCACCAGCATCAGATCTAGTCTAATCCGGTGGTCGGTCAGAGAGCCGCTGGTGGTGGTGGTGGTGGTGAAAAGCAGAAGCGGAAAGCGAAGGCACGCCAGAAGGATGGAGAGGTCACTTCAAAGAAGCCTACGCACAGAGTGTAGGCGGTGCTGGTGACGCCACCAGTGTCCAGTTTTCACTTCAGTTCAACCTGTCTTTACCGGTGATCACCATTTCAAAGACCACACTGTGTTCCTCTGTTTGCCTCAGCCTGACCTTCTTTTCTTTTCTTCTTCTTGATGTTTCGCGCCAGTTTCAGATCGCACAAATTGAAAAAGCACACATCCGATCAGAACAGGTGAACAAAACAGAGCAGGCGAGTGTGCATCCAGTGTGTGTGTTTGTGTGTACGAAGTGTGACCGTTTGAATGGCGCCAATTTAGCGCGAATCTGACGTGTTTTTAAAATTTAATTGCATTGTTCTTTGCTGAAAAGAGAGAGAGAGAGAGGATGCGGATGATGAAACGGGGGCAGTATGTGGGCTCATTAGGATTGATCCGAATTGCTGCTGCCGAACTGAGGAACAATTCCTGCTAAAGGAATTGTTTGCTAGTCTCCAGCACCTTTGAATCAGGGCCAAATTAAAAACAGGAACAAAAGTTGCCCAGTGTTCCGATGATTGCCATTGGGCAGTGGAGTGTGTACTGCAAAAGGCAAAGTACTGGTTCTGCTGTAATGAAGGTGTACACGACTGACTGCCTCTATGTGGGTAGAGAGAGTTGTAGGTGGAGGACAGTGCTTCCTCTGAACTTTTTGTATGCGCAAACAGCGCAGTGCAGAAGACGGGTTAGAACAATAAACATCGGCAGAATCAATCGCATAATTTGCATATCATAATGGCTATGAATTTGGGCCTGAATTGGAAAACAAAAAAATAATATCGAGGCGCACTAATGAGGCCGAATCAAAACTGGGCTGGGCGATTTTCAAGCGGCTCGGAAAAGTCATCAAAACAACTATACTCTCTACTCTCTGTCTGTCAGCTAGTGTACGATCATTGCCAACATGAATGCGTTCTCATAGACGTGTTCGTGCCGAGAGTGTTAGCTCAACCAGAGGGAGAGAGAGGCAAACACAACAGGCAACTTGTGAGCATGAGAAACACCGAACAAACTGCTGATAAGCTGCTGCTGCTGCTGCTGAGCAGTCGTAGAAATGGTAACCGGGATACGACACTCGTTGACATAGGCAGTCGCCGTCGGTTGACGGTTTCACCACCTGCCATTTCCATTGCCAATGCCTGATGCCATTACCTGGCGCCAGCTCTAATAGATCCCCAGCCGACAAAGGTGAGGTTCTTTATTTGCTCATCAAATTCTCCAGGCTTTTTGCGCAATCACGTAGTGTGAGATGAAGGTCCATCAGCTCGTTCTTTGACAGTGCCATCGACAGGGCGGTTCTCGTCGTCTTTGTCTGCTGTTGTTGTTGGCTGCTTTCTTCTGGACTGTCTTTTGACTCATCGACGTACAGGTCAAGCAGATAGCTCTTCTCCTTGATGCTGTCGATGCTGGAGCTTTTGACATCAAACACCTGAGACCACTCGATGCCTCTGAATTTAGGTAGCGGGTTTAGCTCAAAGTGGTTCATATTGTGCTGCACCTTGGGCAGTGTTGAATGGATGAATTCAATGAATAACCTAAAGTTTTCAGTTGTACAGTCAAACTTTTGCTCCTGAAGTAGCCGCACTAGAGATGACTCGTTGACATTATTCTTCACCGACTCGAGCAGCAGTGAATTGATGGCAAATGTAAGAAGGTTGCGAATCATCAGCCTGTCATCTGGTTGACAGAAACAATTAGAGACAAAAATACTTTTTGCAAAAACTATTAATTACCAGGTGACTGGTGGACATCTGCGGATTGTCTGTTGGTCAGTGTTTTCAAACAGTCTTGGAATATCTGCTGCAGATCATCACGCTCAATGTGGCCCGAGTTGATCAGCGATAAGGCGGAAGCAACTTCACTGTTAAGTTCCATTCTGTAGTAGAAAGCGGAATGGTAACCGGAATGTCAAAAGATAAAGGAGCTCGTGTTGTACAAAAGGGGAGGATTTTTTGGCCAACTGCAAACACACACACACGACCAGACGTAAATATAAACATCGATGCGACTGATTAACAGTCACTGTGGAAGTAGCAGCGGCGCGCGAAAGTGACCTGAAACTTTTTGCTTCCTAACCGGATGCTATTTAGTCGCTTTAATTAGACCTAACCACACACTGTGTGTGTGTTTACTTGCACCGGGTGATTGCATGGCCTTCGGCGGAAAACGTGGGTTCACCACCTTCAGTTTTCAGTGACCAACTGAGTACCCTGCAAAAAAAGAAGTGCACTGATCACTATCTCGCATGTGTCTGAAGCTGGTCTCGTAATATTAGCACTCGAATGACGTGCACTACAATTCAAAGCGAAGGTCAAGCGGGGAGGCGAGATTTCCTAAAAGGGTGGCAATGTGATCAAGGTGCAGAGAGATTGAGATTGAAAGATGAGATGGGTGGTTTCAGATAAGAAGAAGAGGCTGTTGATGCTGATGATGCGCTGTTTGCATTTGACGTCAGACGAAACAAGTACAAATTACAAAAAGATTTATGAGCTCAAAGATCAGTGATCTCTGTGATAGCGAGTTGAGCAAGGTCAGTTCAAGTGCTACTACACTTGTTCCAGGACGGTCACGTACTCTAAATTGAACGCAGCACCCAAATGGTAGTGCTATCATTTCATTTCATTTGATGACCTTTGGTATTTGAAAGAGGAGATGAAATGATGGCATTCACAGTTGCAAGGCTCAACAGCAGCAATACTTGTTCGAGAACTGCACCAACAATTACGCAATTTAGAGCGCTAGTCAACACACACACTGTTGGCATTCGTAATATTTGGAGAAAAACTAGCCAGAGTGTTCTGATGGACATCAATTGCCGTTGTCTACAATGTTCACCTTATCACAGTATCTCCTTCGTCACCTTCGTTGTTTATTCGTTGTCTTCCTATCACTAGGTGAGCTCAGACACCTTTGAGTCAGCAGCTGTACAAAAGCAACAGACCCTTTGTTAATCTTTCCCAAATTCCACCTCCAGCCCTTCTTCACCTCTCCTCCGCCGCCGTCGAGTTGAACTTTGGCCACTTTCGCCTGCTGCTGGACAAGAACAACCTGTCCACGCCCGGCTGCGGCCTCTCCATACTGAATCGCATCGTCAACGGCCGAGATGCAGTCGACAATTCCTATCCGTTTGCAGCGTTGCTGTACAAAAACGCGAAGCCATTCGGCGGCGCGGTGATCATCAGCCCTCAGTGGATCCTCACAGCTGCCCACAATACGCACAGGTAAGGAAAGGTTTGAACTCCTTTTGTAAACTCCTCACAACTCCTCTGTCCACTCTCTCGCACTCAGCACCCTTGACCCGGCCAACTACAGCGTCGGCGTCGGCTCCATTCACATCACCGAGCTGCAGATGCACCAGGTGGCGGCCGTCTTTGTGCACCCGCAGTACCAGCGCAAGCAGAAGTTCGACATTGCGCTGATGAAGCTGGCCACGCCGCTCGCCTTCAGCACCAAGATCAAGGCCGTCTGCCTGCCGGAGTACTCCTTTGAGCCGCTGAACGCAAACAAGGCGCGCGTCATCGGCTGGGGCTACCACCACTTCAAGGTGAAGAAGGTCTCCGCCTCGCTGCAGGAGGTCGACCTGGACGTCATCCCGCTGGAGCGCTGTCGGACGATGTACGAGCCCATCAAGCAGGACATCATTCGCTCGCAGATCTGCACCTGGTCGGACCGCAAGGATGCCTGCAGTGGAGACAGTAAGTGTGTGTGTGTCGATCTCCTGGTTCCCCGGTGAGATGATAATTGCCTTTTTGCAGGTGGCGGACCGCTCTTTGTGTACCTGCAGGACAAGGCCGTCCTCTACGGCATTGTCTCCTTTGGCGTGACCTGTGCAGATGAGTTTCCAGGTGTGTACACCGCTGTGAGCTACTACCTCAACTGGATGAACAAAATCATGACGCAAAATTGAGCTGGTTCGGGCAATAAATAAAGCATGTTTGCAAAGATAACTTTTTGCTCATCCTGTACAGCATTCGATATGTGTGACATTATTCAGTTTCGAGTGCATCAGTTTCCAGCAAGTCTCAAAGTTTCAGTCTTGCCGGATCAACGCCCTCGAGAAGCATCTTCTGTCTGACAGCACCCTCGTGAACGCCGAGTTTGAGCATTTTTCGGTACTTTTCAAGCTCTTCAGAATGATCTTCTTGAGCAGCCTCAATGTGGTCTGCTTCTTCGTTTGTCGGTGTCTCGCCTCCTTCGATGTCGTCTTTTGTTTTTAACTGATCATTTGCTGCTGGTTCACTCACTTGACTGGATTTCGTAATGGGAGTATCAGTTTGAGAGGCAGAGACACTTGCCTCCGCCTGACTTGAGGTTGTAGCATTCGGTGGTTCTTGACTAGTGGTCACCTTGTCATCAGGAATATTTATACTATTGAGCTTCATCTCTAGAATGACCAGATTGGAGTAGCAAGTGTCAATCTGTCGATTGAGCGTAACTAGCCGAGACTCGACGTAGCAGGCAAAGTTGTTGAGCTGTTCCACCATTGCGAAGAGGCCATTGTTGATGAAGGTGACCAGCGTTCCATTCTCCAGCGGCTGTATTTTATCGAGCTTGTACGTTTGATTGCGAAAGATGTGAAGATTGTGCATGATTAAAAAAGGTTGTTGTGAAAAGTCATAAAAAGAAAAACACAAAATATTTGTTGTTGACAATATCATCCAGCAAATCGACTTTCAACACCACAACAAGAGCAACTTGCACTGTGCACACGACACAACTCCCCCTCTCCGCAGTTTACACGCTGCTTCAACTTTTTTTTAATCTGACACCTTTTTTCATATTTTAGAAGAGTAGAAAAGTAAGCTGAACACAAGCAGACACTGATTCATTGCGAAAGAATCTCTTCACAGGAAGTTTTATAATAAAAACAAAAAATTCTCTTCATGAGACCGTTACACTTTTTATTTTTTTACAGCAAAAAATGACTATCACTTGAATAAATTGAGTAATTTCACAGACTGAACCAATCATTAATTAATAACACAGATAACAATAGTGACTGAGGTGGTGGTTGCGGAGGGATTGACGACGACAACAACTATTCTAGGTGGGATGTGTGCTGCCACTCAGGCACTCATCTGGGGGTGGTGGTGGTGGGTGCTTCAACTTGAACACCAGATTGACCTGACTTTTCGGTCTAACGGTGGTGTTGTACTCCTCGTCGAAAATCTCTTCGCCGTTCAGCGTAGAGAGGGAAAACTTTTGCACTATTGAGACGATGTAGAGGAAGAGCAGCTTGCGGACAAAGGGCTCGGCCACGCAGGAGCGCTTTCCCAGGCTGAAGGGCATGAAGCCTTCCGGGTATTCTATTAGCGACTTTTGGTCGTCCGACAGGAAGCGCGTCGGATCAAAGCGAAAGGGATCCGGCCATATGGTCGGGTCGTGGTGGACTGCCCAGATATTGCAGAGGACCAGGGTGTCCTTGGGAATGAAGCAGCCCAGTATGGAGGCGTCTTCAATCGCTCTGTCAAAAAAAGTGAAACGTCAGAAATCGGTGTTTACCCAATTCAAGCGAGTCAACACGCCGCTTACCTTCGTATAAAATTAAACGGCAGCACCGTCTTCCACCTGAGAACCTCATTGAGAAATGCCACCGTAAAGGGCATGCGAAGTGCGTCCTTGAACTCGGGAATTCGCTGGCCGCCCATCACCCGCTCCACCTCCTCGCTGATCATCTTCTGGTGGCTAGGGTAGTAGGCGATGGAGATCAGCGACCACTCCAGACAGGAGAGGAAGGCTTCAGTGCCGAAGCTGAGAAACACCTGACAGTTGGCGCGTAGTTTCTCGACTGCAGAAAAAACATGGACATGAGTACCCATAAAAGTTTGGCGCAACTTCAATTCAATTACTTACTTGACATTGTCGTTGGCACTGAGTGGGCTTTCTTGCCCTTCAACTCGACCAGATATCCATCAATCAGGTCGCGTACTGACGATTCATTTCGCAGTGTCTTGTAGTGTGTCTTACATTCACTCCTGAAAAAGGACAAGTTTTTCAGTTATAAAAAAAGTTGGTTAAAACGATCGATGATAACAAACCTAAAAACTTTAACAAAAAAGGAGACTCGATAATGATTAAAAATGTCAAAAACTTTAAAGGCGAATTTTCCCAGCCAAGGGGGATAGAGTGAAAGGATGGAAATGTTGACAAAGAGTGAAGAGTCAAACAGCGAATTGACCTCAATGAACTGCTTGCCGAAAACTAAAGCGTAGAATATTTTGCTGATGTACTTTGAAAAGTTGACTCGTAATTGTAGTGGATTTTGGTTCGTCTTTCGCAGGTAGATGAGCAGACAGCGCATCTCAATGAGCATATTCTTGTAGATGATCGAGCTGTCAAAGCTTGTTTTGAAAAGATTCTCATAGACACGACGTTCTTCGCGCCAGCTGAGCGAGTTCTCATCGACTAGACCTGTTTAGGATAGAGGTTAGATTGGTGAGATGTGAACACATGTTTTGTTGTGTACTCATAATTGCACTCACTTTTTATTCCTGTGACAATGGTGAAGGAACCTTGAGCAGCTCGACCTAATTTTTTAAATAACGGATAAAAACCGATAAGCCATCTTAAGAGAAAAAGACGTGCCTTACCTAAAAATGAATCTTTTTTGAGCGAATCTTTAATCGAGTTCCAGTCATTTAGTATAACAATATTTTGCATGCCAACTGGAAGTCTAAACAGTGGTGACAAGATGAGCATAAAATACCTTCCACAAAGCATCAAAGCATCGTCTTACGTGTAAATATTGCCATATTTTTCACTCAACTTCCACAGCGTAAAGTGGGGAAATTTGCCCAGAAAAGGCAGGTAGCCGACGAGCGGTAATCCCCACGGTCCTTTCGGCAGACGCTTCTTGGTCTTGTCATTCAGCAACGAGACCATGTAGCGTATGAAGAGCAGCACCACCACAATCTGGCTGATGTTCGAGGAGATGTAGGTCGTTGCCGATGAGACGGACCACTGCGCGAAGAAGTGCATCACAAGGAGTTTTATTTGATGGCGGCGGGGAACAGTGGAAGATCAAGAAGAGAAAATGGATGCGTCGATAGGGTACTACTATTGGTGATCGGTGATCATCGGTGATCATCGGTGATGCTGATGATGATGATGATGCAGGTGCTTACGACAAAAGAGTGTCATCAATGGAGTGTGAATGAATGGATGGCAGATTGTGCCTGTGCCTGTGTCTGTGTGTGTGTTTGTATTGTTTACACTGCTGCCAAGTGCCACTGCTGCACACTGCAGAAAGAGAGCGAGGAGAAGAGACCAGCAACACTTTCCCTCGTTACATAGCCAATCTGAACTCTGCTTCGTCGTTGAGTCTTGGGCTATCTCCTCTTTTCTCTCTCACTCACTCCGTTGTCTGGGATGTGCCATCAACATCGTCAGAGAAAGAGAGTGGTCTCATTTGGAAGGCCACGAAGATAAGGGAGCCGAGCGACTCCGTGGCAATGTGTTGGTGCTGCCTTGAAGAAGAAGAAGAGGGGCAATCCTAATCATTGTTTACGTGTTGTTGTACATGTGTCCGTAATTCACGCCACTTGTTGAGGCGGGAGAGAGATTACTGAAGCCAAAAGGAACTCTTTTAGTACTTCTCTGGAGGTGTAATCTGTCTCTCCCTCTGTACCTCATTCATTTTCCCTCTTTTGTGTGCCATTGACCGCTTGCGCACGCACACTTACTTTACGTGTCCGATGATGCCCACAGCATTTCAACTCTGCCTTCGACAGTCTCAAATTGGATGGAACTGTCTATCGTTAGCGCTGACTAACTGGTCCTGTCGACGAGCAACCGCACAACAACACTCACTTGATGGACATGAATGATGTGTGATGCTGTACAGCGGCGATCGTACATAGCCAATTGGCCACGGCTGCTGCTGCTGCACCATCCTCGATGAGTTACACTCGGCCACCGACTGCGTGGGCATTTGAAGCATTTTATTTGCTTAATGCAGCACCTCCAGCTGACTGCCTGCCTGCCTGTCTGCCAGGCCGACTATTCTCTCTCAATTATAATATCATTACAATCATTAATAACTTCCATAAAAGGAGACCAGTGCACTGCTGCTGCTGCCTTTGGACACTCGAGAGCACAAGCGGACTTGCAGAGTGCACACTGGACACAAGAGTTGATACAAACAAACTAAGTGTGCCGATGATCATTCAAATTGAGTCGTTTGTTTTGAGAAGTGCTGATGCTGTCCTCCTCTTCAATCGAATGCCCTAGAACAGAATAAGAGTGTCACTCAGGGTAAATGGTGATGGTGGTGCTGGTGGTCCATTAACTGCTGACTGGCCATTAGCTGTTGCTGCGAATTGGTCACTGCTAATTGCCAGCAAGAAGGAGAAACGAAGATTCAGATGCGTTCAGAAGCGAGGCAGTGCGCAAGCCAGGCAGCTGCCATCAATTTGCCTGTCAAGATCTGCTGAAGATGTGATGTGATTTGATTTGATTTTCCAAGAGGACTTCTTGAGGACGTCTTTTCAGCTGTTGCAGCTGCATCTGCACTAGTCAGTCAGTCAGTCGGTCTGTTTACTTAGGCGTCCTCTCGGCTGATCCTTCGAATGCTTCCGTCCGCATGGTCAATTTGTCTGGCGAAAAGCAAGCAAGCAATCAGCAGAACACAGTATTATCACTTGTCCACTTAGTAGTGATGAACCTGTTCACCACCACCACCACCACCGCAGCCCCTGCTGTAGACCACAGCCAGCAAGAACAGTCAGCATCGTTGCCTCCTAATCGTCAATCGAATCGAAATTCTTTGCACTTGACACATAGGCGGACTTGTTTTCAATCTCACTTCAGTACTAGCTGATGCTGCTGCTGCCCTTCAGTGGACTGCCTCCCAACCTACACACCGTCGCTTTTTCTCCCCCCTCTCTCTCTTTCTTTCGCTCTCCCGTCGTCTGCGGACTCGTAAATTTATGTATGCGATTAATTGGGCAGAGTTACCTGGCCAAGTTTGCTACAGCACAGGTCGCCACAAGAGACGAGACGATAAGAGGCAACGAGAGAAGAACACTCTCATCGTTGGCTACACTCTTGAACGAACACACTTCATTTTCAATATTGCCCTGCTGCCGTTCAGTCGTTTTTCGTCGTTGGCTCAAAGGTGGCCCATCGTTGACTGTCTTGATTCATTGTCACTGTTTATCTTCCCTCGAACAACAATGTTTGACACTTGTTAATCCTGCCTCTAGTGAACACCAACGCTGCTTTTAACTACATTTTCTGAATGGTCGGCCAGATCTTAAGCAGTGAGTTATTTCTAACATGGAGCAGCCACTGGTGAACTCCAACTCAAATGCAACTTCCGTTTCGGCGCGAGAAGCCGCCGCAGCGGCAGCCAAGTACAACCTGCGCACAAAGTCTATTCAGAATCGAATCGAAGTGGAGCGGCGGAAGAATGCCCCTCGTCACCCAAAGCCAAAGCAGCGACCGGCGCCGTTGAGCAAGTACCGCCGGCGGACGGCCAACTTTCGAGAGCGCTGTCGCATGCAGGAGATGAATGACGCATTCAAGCGGCTGCAAAGTGTGGTGCCCGGCGATGAGCAGTCCAGAGAGGCGGCGGCGGTGGTGGCCAAACAATCACTGGGCACGTCGGCGGCAGCAGCTGCGGCCGCCTCAAAAGCGACCAAAATTCACACCCTCAAACTGGCGGTCAATTACATCTCTGCACTGACGGCCATGCTCAATGGTCAGTCACAGGAGCAGGCACTGCCGCCAGCAAGGACTCAAATCAGCACATACAGCATTGGCAGTACCAACAACACCAGCAGCAGCAACCACCACAACCACTGCAATCAGTCCTCAGTGAGCAGCCAGACAATGTTCATGATGGGACCGAAGAACAAGGCCTGCCAGACGATGTTTGGCGGTAGTGGTGGTAGTGGTGGTGGCAGCTGTGTGGCAGCCAGTCAGACCGAACAACCAAGACAGCCAAATCAGCACAGTCATCATCAGCACCGACCCTCGGATCTCAACCCCGTCAGCAATCTCAGCCACTGTCAGCAGAGACCACCCTTGCTCCACTCATACTCCACAACCTCCCCTTCTTCTTACTCCTACTCCTCCGCCCAGCACATTGGACATTGTGTTCCTGGGCAGAACAGCAGTGCCAATAAACAAGTACCGCTTAGCATCGACAGCAGCACAAACCAACTCTGTGAGATCTCGCCGCCGCCATTCTACGGGTACAGCAACCAGCCAAGGATGAGTCATGAGTCAGCAGTACACCCCACGACAGCGGTAATGCCCGCTTTTAGTACATCAGCTGACAACCACAACAACAGCAATCATCTCAGCAGCATCTTTCTCCCCAGTGGCCATTCACATCTGCAATCTGTCACTATGCCTGAACAACTAGGCAACAGCGTATCAGTTGCTTCCCCCTTCGATAGCCTGATGATGGAAGATAGCGCTCATCACCCCCAGCACCACCAGCAGCACTACTCGCTGGTCAGCCCCAACCAGGCCCTTCTGGACGACTTCAGTGCAATCATCAACGACCTGCAGCAGCAGGCAGAGGAGGAAGAGGAGGAGGACAGCACCTTTGCGCTGGTGGACGGTCTCATCGATTGACGAACTGAGCGACTGAGTGACTGTTAGCCACTTTTTTGCTAGTTAGCTAGTTAGCGAGGAACGAGCGAGACGTCCGGCCAGGCACGGGCACTGTCGATTGTAATCTACCTTCTTCTTCTTCTTCTTCTTCTTCTTGTACAGTCACCAGCACCAGCAGCACTTGTATCACTTCTCTCTCTCTCTCCCTTTCCTCTGTATGTTGCCCTTCCTCGACGATGCTGTGCGCATCTCTATAAATGGACTTTTTTGTTTGCACTCACTCACTCTCTTTTGCTGACTGATCCCCTTCAGATCCCCTTACCTGGGTGTGGACACTATATATCGCTTCTTGTGCTGCTTACTGAATGGCAAGCTTAGTAGTATCGCTTTCAGCCGCCGCCAAATAGTGCGACAAGTGTCTTCAGTGGTCGCCGGCATTACCACCACCAGCATCATCATCACCGCTTCTCTGCTGCTGAGTGATAAAATTCTCGTCAAGCGAGCACAATTATTAGCCATTTCATTCGGTAGTGCATCCGCAAAAGGAGCAGCGGCGGCGGCGACGGCAGCAGCCCACTCGGACGACCACTGAACGAGTCAACGCCTAAATTCATTATCGCTTGGTGCGCGAGGATTAGGCAAAAAGATAGAAAAAGAAAAGGAGAGGAGAAGGTGGATGATGCGGCTGCGGATCAATGCGCTGCGGCTAATGGCCAGCAGAGTCGCTGCTGGCTCATCTCGCCTGCGGCTGAGACGATCTTGTGCCTCTCTTCACTGCACAGCAGAGAGAAGAGTGCACTCACTCACTCACTCTCCCATTGGGAGCAACACTGACCTTTGCAATAGAACAGGCAAGAGCGACCCTTCACCCCCGTCAGTCAGTCAGTCTGAGCAGCAGCAGCAGCAGCAGCAGCAGCAGCAGCAGTGCCGGACATTTATCACCGATCTCGGCCACCATGCATCATGTCAGACGTGTGTATTGCAGCTTAGGCCACAGGCTTGATTTGCTGCTGTTCCTGCTTCTGCTTCTGCAATCATATCGACTGAGATGATGACTCCGTGTCAGCAGGGCACACAGCTCGCCCTGTCCTGTCTGCGCCTCTCTGCTATCGCTGATTCTCATTAGTTCCCTCTTCTTCTTATCCCCTGCGTCCATTGACATTGACATTGAAACAGTGGTGAGCATGAGGTGCCCCATGCTACAAATTGGGCAGCCGAGCAGCGGAGAGAATCATTGACTGAATCTCTTTTTTTATATAAATGGCTAAAAATGCGATTTGGCAAAGTATGCGAAAAATGCTATAAAATAAAATTAAAAAGTAAGTCGATAAAGATTGAGTTACTTGCGAGGAGGGCGAGAGAGAGAGAGAGAGAGAGAAAGAGAGTATCAAAAGTAGTGCATTAACACTTGGCGGAATTGCCGACTAAAGAATTCGTACGAGCACGGTAGAGGAGAGACTGCCCAGCGTCAGGCCGAGGCCGAGGAAGAGCATGAGGAAGAAGCCTGACAGCTTTCGATATGCAGGCGGCACGGAGAGCGGTCCATTGACGAAGACATTGATCACCAGGTAGCCGTTGCTCAGACCGAAGAGCACCATGTAGAGAATGTAGTAGTACTCGGAGGCAAAGAGCACCGGCAGGTGTCGGCGCGGGTGGACATTGGTGAGCATGAAGACGGGAATGAAGGCCATGCGAAGGACGGCGATGGTAATCAGCGAGGACGACCGGTGACGAGGCAGCAGGCCGAAGCGGCCCAGGTACCGCCCGAGAAAGTCGCACAGGTTGAAGATGAGAAAGCAGCAGACGGGAAGGAAGAACTTGCCTGTCCAAAAGGTCCCCGCAGTTTGGTGGCCGGCACTGGGGCTGACTAGAACGACGACAGCCGGGAACACGGAGAGTGAGGTGAGGAAGGTGAGCATCAACGTCAGGCAGTATGGCCACATCTGCAAAATAAATTTAAAAATACGTTAGTTCACGATGAAAAACTGAAACAGGCAAAAATCGAACCTTCTCAAAGACAATCTTGAATGCCGACAGATCAAAGCTTGACTGCTGTGTGCCTGAATCGGTAGATTCAGACTCAAAGTTGGCCAGTGCATTGTGGTACTGGAAGAACCTCGTCCGCGTGGTGATGAAGTAGATCACCAGCGTGCCCAGAATGACAGTGTCAGCAAAGACAAAGTACACAAAGGTACTCTGCACGATAGACCAGTTGCCGGCCAGGCTGAGAATCTGCGCAATGACAGCAAAGAGACCGGACATTGCTTGGCCGGTCACCATCAGGTGCATGATCTGGTTTGGCAGCAGTGAGGCAAGGCCAGCAAAGTTGGCCTGAATGAACGAGGCGACCATGTTGAGGAAGAAGACGAGAATCAGCGTTAGTCGGAGAAAGGCATTCTGGACTGGATAAAAAAAGTTGCACTGTTAGATACCAAAAACTCCACTGTAAAAGTTAGCTCACATTTATCCGTGTCAATGAGGACAAAACTGGTGATCGTTCCAAAGATGGCGAATAAACAAATGAACGCAACACAGTTTTTGACGGTTTCATTTAGCCTTTTGAGCGTTTGGCTGAAACTGAGCGCAAAAACAATCAAAAAGGGAAGATTGCTAGCAATGGCGAGGTAGCTGTCAAAGACTGCCTGAAGATCAGACTTGTCTTCATCGGCGATGATCGATGATGATTTGTCATTGTAGGTGCTGTAGTCGACCGTTCCGTTCAGATGACGAAACTTGAACATCCAATACTAAAAGGAAAGCAGTTTAGTAAAAAAGAAAACAGGACGCATTTGATCTTACATTGGTAGCTGTCACTAAAAAGTTCCACGGTAGAAGTTGAGCAAGTCCGATGAGGAAGAAAGTACCATGGCAAAGATAAAATCTGGAAAAGAACAAAGGTGACAGTGATTAGTAAAACAGATGACAAAAAAACCCAGATAGCCACCAGATCTGCCCCTGGGGACTTACTTATCACGCGGAACAGGATCCTGATTGATTGGGTTCGCCAGCTCGGCGGTGGAGTCCGAATCATGGTCACTACCGGTGCTCCTCAGCAGGGCCTCACTGTCTTCCTCCTGTCTTTCTCGGCCGGAAGAAGGCATTTGGTTCAGTCGTGTTTCGGTGAAAGTCGATTGCTGAGATCATGAACTGCGACAGAGATGAGTCGCAGTGGCGGCTGCTTTTTAGGTGGTCTGGGCAACAGGCTCCAGGTTCACGTGATCGACGAGGATTGTGATGGTAAGATGCAGCAGAGCATACTTGCTCCTCAGAGTCTGAGCACACTGACAGCCGACAGTTGTTTGCTGTGTTTTGCAACTGCGAGCGGACACTGAGGGAAAGAGTGCCAAATCAGCTGAGCAGTTCAGTGAGGATACTGCACTCCACGTGCGCCAGCAAACACACTGCAGTGTCTACGCGGGGATTGTCTGGCCATCATCGTACCACCACCACCACCACCACCACCGTGCAAATCCTCTCTCCACTCTAGAGACTTTAGAAGACTCTGAAGACGATGGATAAGGACAACAGCAGCAGCAACAACAAACGTCAGCGGACGTCCTTCTACGCAAATAAAACCATCCTCGCGCCGATGGTCAGAGTGGGCGCGCTGCCGATGCGCCTGTTGGCGCTTCGCTTCGGCGCCGACCTCGTCTACACCGAGGAGATTATCGACTTCAAGTTGCTCGGGGCGAGGCGCTTCGTCAATGAGGAGCTCGGCACGGTCGACTATATTGATGCCTCGGGAGCAGTTTTCTTTCGGACCTGCGAGGAGGAGAAGGACCGGGTCGTTTTGCAGGTATGTTTTGTTTTGCCGGTGTTGTTGTTGTTATCGCTGGCATTGTTGTTATCATATGACTCTTTTTCTAACATCCAATCTAGATCGGAACTAATAGCCCGGAACGGGCGGTCAGAGCGGCAAAGATTGTAGAAGAGGACGTGGCGGCAATCGACATCAACATGGGCTGTCCCAAGTCGTTCAGTCTGAAGGGCGGCATGGGCGCAGCGTTGCTTTCCAAACCAGAACTCATTCAGCAGATTCTCTGCAGTCTGAAGGCAGCCCTTAGGAAGCCGGTGTCCTGCAAGATACGCATCCTTCCTGATCTCAACGCCACCGTCGAGCTGGCCAAGCTGATCGAGCAGACGGGCGTTGACGCACTGGGCGTTCATGGCCGCACCAAGGAGGAACGACCGCAGCACCCAAATCGAACCGACTACATTCGAGCGGTGGTCGATGCCGTGGACTCCATTCCTGTCATTGCCAATGGAGGCAGCTCTGAGATTGACTGCTTCGACGATATAGCCAAGTTCAAGGCGGCCACTGGCGCTTCATCGGTGATGATCGCCAGGGCGGCACAGAACAACTGCTCCATTTTTGCCAAAGGTTCAAATGGTGGTGGCAAGAAAGAAGACCTCGACAGTGTCATCAAGCAGTACCTTAGGCTAGCAATTGACTTTGACAACAATGCCATCAATACAAAGTACTGTTTGACGCGGATGCTCGGCTCTCTGCAGGTATCCGAACTAGGGAGGGCCGTTTTGGGTAAGGACAAACTTTTGCCCAAAATTGACTCTCCTACATAACACATTTTTTTTGTTTACCCTCATTAGATTCCTTCACCCTGGAGTCATTTGCTGCGGCGTTTAACTTACAAGACTACTACACTGAGGCGATGGCCAAGCGAAAAGCCAAAAAGGCCTCAGCAGTAAATGAACCTGAGTTGTCTAATAACAACACAAAAGAAAACAACACCACAACCACCTCCGCCTCCTCAACCGCAGAGAACATCATCACACTGCCGGTGAGCTTTGACCAGAACCTCTTTGTGAGCACGAGCAGCCCACTTCCCAAAACGATCCTCAACGAGCACTTCAATAAGAGCGGCAAAAAGACCTCCTCCCCGCTCACCTTTCGCACGGTCCAAGTGGCAAAGCAGTTCCACTCTGTTGTCAGCCAAGGTGGCAAGCACTACTCGACGCCGTACCTCGAGAAGACGAAGCGACTGGCGGAACAGGCGGCAGCCCTGGTGCTGCTCCTCTCACTGGGCCTCTTCAGCGACACCAAAATCATCAACCGGTGTCTGGTCACGACGCAGAACGTCGTCCATGCACTGCAGCACGTCGAAAACGGCCAAACATATTACATCAAAGTCAACAAGTAAACAACAGTTGTGCAATGGGTTTTGAAAGAAAAGAAAAGTTTTTTATTTTGCAATTTGCATCTTTTTGAAATTTACGGCTGCAATGAAAGGTGCAGCAATTGCAAAATTGTTGTGGCAGAAACAACCGCTGTTGTGCCCTCACTTGGCTGGTTCGCCTGGCTCACCAGCTTTGCCTGCACCATCACTTTTGACTTGATCAGTCGGCTGAGCCTGGTTCTCAGTCGGCTGGTTGATCTGAGGACCGCCTGGAGGGCCCTCCTTGCCGGTCTGGAGCACAGGCCCAGCGACAGCCTTTGCTGGTGGTGGCGGCGGGAGTGGCTCCAAAGGGCCGACCACTTTGCTGGCGGCAGCCGCCAACAGCGAGTGCACCTTGGCGTTGATCATCGCCTGGATCTTCTTGGTGTTCACGAGAAGCGCCTCCGCCTTCTTCGACTGCCCAGCCTCCGCCGCCGCCGCCTTCTCGGCACTATGGTTGCTTTTCTTGTCCGAGGTGCTTTTCTGCTTTTCTGGACCGGCAACAGCAGCAGCAGCTGTATTGCCCAGCAAAGCTGAGCTCTTTCCCTTTTCCTCGCCTTTCAGAGCAGTGCAGCTTCCTCCTCCGTTGCTTTTGTAGTAGCCGATAAAGCTGTTCTTTTGCTTGCTGTTGCTGCTGCTGCCGTTTAGTGAAGTTTTGCTGCTCTTTCCATCACTCTCTCTGGCGTTTAAACGGTCGAGAATGTTCGAGCTGTTAACACTTGAGCTGGAGCGACCTTTCGATGTAGAGCTCTGAGACGAGTTGCGCACTTCTAGGAAGCGAGGCGCATTATGATCAGCGCCAGCCTTAGCAGCTTTAGCAGCCTTAGCAGTGTTCTTGCTTTTGCGAGCGGCCACTTTGTGCTTGTAGAGGACAAGCCGGGGAATCCTGTTTTTGCTGGTGCTGCTCAGGGTTCGGTTGCTGGAGCTGGGGGTGTTGGTGAGCGAGAAGCCCGTCTTGATGGCCATCGGTATGCGACTGGCTGCATTCGACTGATTGGCCAAAGCCGCTTCCGCCGACTGTTGTTGCTTCTTCTGCCCGCCACCACCTTCTTCTAGCGCCATCACGGCCAGCAGCAGTTGATCGCCTAGATCATGATCTTCATCATCATCAGCAGCAGAACTGGCATTAGTCTTCGCTGATGAGGAGGAAGAGGAAGAGGAAACACCGCTGCGATTCTTTGAACGATTCTTGCCTCCTTCTTTTGCACGAAGGGAGGCCCTTTTGCCAGGCTCACCTACACCGGTCGTTTTAGCAGAAGACTTCTCTTCCAAGCGGGGCATTTTGCCGAACTTGCCGCCGTTGCTTTTGCTGATGGCGCTCTTTTCAGTGGACTGGCTTCCCTTTCCTCCTTCCCTCTTCTCCACCTCTTTCTCCACCTTCTTCGCCGCCCCTTCCTGCAGTGACATCTGAATGGCGAGCATCAGTTCGGCGTCGCCGCTTTCGCCGTCCTCGCCCAGCACCGCCGGCCCCGCCCGCTGCACCGTCTCGGTGAGCCAGTTAAGTTGCTGCAGCAGCTGCTGACTGATGACCTGCTGCGGAGAGTGGACGGAGATCAGCTGACACATGGTGGGGCCGAGGGCGGTGACCAGTGGCTGCAGCGTCTGCACGCTCTTCGCCACCTCCGCCGGCTCGCCGAAGACCACCAGGTCGAGGCTGATGTTGGCCTTGCGCAGCGCCAGGCCGAGGCGCTTCAGCTCTCGGGCCGAGGTGGTGGTGTTGGTCTTCTCCTTCTCTTTGCCCTTGCCCTTGCTCTGACTGTTCTCCTTCTCCTCGTTCAGCGGCGAGCCGAGGAAGAGCACCACTCGCTGGTTGGCCCGCCGGTTCTTTCGGTGCTTCAGGGCGAGCTGGGCGATGCGCAGCGAGGTGATCGGATCGGCGGTGCCCTGGCTCTCCGCCGCGTACAGCTTCCGCTGGAAGGTCACCTGCTCTCGGCTGAGGGGCAGCAGCATCTCCGGGCGGTTCTGCCGACCGGAGGTGGCCATCAGGGCGATGTCATTCTCAGGGTTGCTGCGCATCTGAACGCGCAGCAGCTCGGCCACGGCCTCTCGCTGCTGCATCAGTCGGCTAGGGCCAAAGTCGCCATTCCGAGTGTGTTCGCTGTTGTCGATGCTTCAATAAAAAGGTTTGATTTAAGAGGTTTGAGAAAATGGCAAGCCCCCTTCAGACTTACCAGATGATTAGACTTTGCATTGCTATCCAATATTGTCTGCAGTAGGCTGGTAGAGCAGAAAAACTAGATACTCAATCAAAACAAAACTTCAACACCATCCAAAAACAAGCAATGACCGCTACTGCAGAGGATATACTCGTTTTTGGGCATTGTTGGCATTAATTTCGAACATTACTCGTCACTTTAAACAAATTAACAAAGGTTCTTTTTAATAATAAAAAATCCCTCGTTTAAAATGTAATTGGCTTTTGCGGTAAACAGAGGTTGTAGAAGGCGTTCTTGTCCCAAAAGGAGAGAGGTTTCCAGCCACACCAGCCCTGAAAAGATAATGACCAAAAAAGAAAGATTAGCACTATTAATGATCAATGATGCAATGATTGAGACACAAACCTTCTTCTGAATGACCGACAGGTCATCGTCGCCGGTGAAGTGCGGATCAAGAATGAGAAACTTGATGTCCCCCGTGGTCTCATCAAAGTGCACGCCAATGATGGTGTGCGCCAGCACTCCGCCGCCAATCATGATCGGCGTGCCGTGCCGCGCAAAGTGGGCCATCAACTCGCGTCCCTTATTCGCCAGTTCGGCGCCCGAGCTGACGAAGATGATCTTCGACTCGATCTGGTAGAGCTGACTAAGCACGTAGCAGACCTCCTGTGAGCCAATCCACTTGCTACTGCCGACGAAGCTGGCCGGCTTGTCGCCCACGTCGACCAGCGCCTGCTGAATTGCCCGGTGAGACGGTACACGGTCAACCGAGCTGTCCAGGTAGCCCTGCAGCTGGAACCAGCTGACGATGGTCTGCAGCGAGCGGTAGGCACAGCCCCACCCGGAGTCGCTCACGCCCTGTTGGTTGTAGTGGAAGTAGAGGTACCGCCCGGAAACGGTCACCGGCTGGCCGTGCTTCAGCCCGGACGACAGGCCCAGGTGGACGTTCGCCAGGCTGCTGTCCTTTGTCGGTCGGCCCCAGCCGATCCGATTGGCCGTCTTGAAGGTGGGCCTATCCAGCGAAATGATGTATCGCAGGTGAAGCGCTTCGCGAGCACTTCTAAACGCCTCCTGGTCGGCGGTGTTGCCGTAGACGACGACGATCGGATGGCAGAAGGTGGTCGGTTCGAAGAAGGTAAACACTTGCGGAATGGCGAGAGCGCCGCTGGAGTCGGTTGCATTGGCAAGCAGTGCCCTCTCAAAGTGAGACAGCACTTTGCTGAGTAAGGAGGTGAACGCCTTAAAGAGAAACGACGTCTGGTTGGCCAACTGTACAAAGAGATGGACTCGAATTGGAATGACCAGGTCAATGGATCTTCCTTCGCTCAACTCAATCGGAGCCTGGCCGTCATCCGTTTCCGGTACTGTCTCGCCATTGTTTAGTGTAAACTTCAGCGCCTCCTTGTCGCTCTTCAGCTTCCTTTGCATCTTCTCAATCATCTTCTTCTTCATATTGGCGGGTATTTGCACATCGGCCAGCTCATCAAACTGCTCAATCTGACTGTACAGGTCCTCCACGGCCAGCTCGTCGGCCGACTCACTGGACAGCGCCAGCTCTGAGCCACTCAACTGGAATGAGGCGTCGCCAAGGCTCTCCTTCAACTCACCAAAAGCAGCCGCAACCGTTTCGGTAAACTTTTCCGAGTAGTAGGAGACCTTGAGGCGGAGAGCAGCGTCCAGCGAGACGTCCACCAGACTGCCCATCACCTCCTGTGAGTCAACAATCTCTGAGCTGCACTCTGCCAGCTTCTTTGACTTGATATCATACGTTTGGGCTTTGACCGTTTCGGGCGTTTCACTCAGCGCTTGAAGCACCAGCAGTTTGCCGGACTTTTTGCTCTTTGCAAGAGCTGCACAGTGCTCAATGATGCTCGCCTCGTCGTGGCCTTCGCCTAGAAAGAATGCCCCCAGCATCGTAGTGCCGGCAGGGAGGTCATCCTCGCTGGCGGCACATCCAAGAACGTAGCTCTCATTAGGTTGACCGGCAGTGTTGAAGCCGAAGACGATGCCACTCTTGGCGAAGTTGACTGTGGTCAAGCTGGCCGCTCCTTGCTTCAGACGCTGTAAAAGAGGGGTTTTTAGACAAACTTGAAATCTTTAAAACAGTCACTAGCTCTTACCGAATCAAGGGAGCTGACGATTTTGAAGACTTTTCCTGACATTTTGAGTTAAGACAAGAAGAGGAAGATCGTCAGTGGCACTGTTTTGGCAAAGCATCCACGTGTAATTGTGCAGGCTGACCGACTGTCAGCTGTCTGCAGTGCACAGCAGTGTACACACCACCAGTTCTGAGCAGACTCCACAAACGATTACACAGGCAAAACTCAGGGTACTCATTTGCATTAACTTTAAAATATCCTGATTTTAATTTTTCTGAATAAAATAAAACAATTTCTACTAATAGAAATTGTCAAAAGGTCAAAGTTCACTTTAACGATCATTTTTTCCTCAAAGGGACTTTTCCCCCCAGGGCAATGTCACTTTTGAAAGTCGGACTCCAGAGAGAGAGAGAGAGAGAGAGAGAGAGAGAGAGAGAGAGAGAGAGAGAGA
>JAALOO010000751.1_pt1 | contig 27076 bp, 13 predicted proteins | sample 7257641 | NCBI WGS metagenome assembly JAALOO01 (sample SAMN14085613, study PRJNA598686) | mite metagenome | biome: ENVO:01001000; feature: ENVO:01001002; material: ENVO:01001226; isolation source: single female mite from University of Michigan culture on fish food culture... ...
CGTAACGTTGGCTGTGTAGCTACTGCGGAAAAGTGGACTCGATTCCCACCCTTGGCCGGGAAAACATTGCAGCAGCGGCAGACGAAAGCTAAATCGACCCAGTCAGACGCACGCACACAGGTGGAGTGGAAATGGTGGCGCCATTTCAAAATTCGCAGAGGATTTCGAAAATCGCCTCAAGCCTCATCGAAACGAAATTATCTTCAGCAGCAACCTGTGTAAAACTATGCAAGTATGTAATTACCCTGCTTCTAATAGTGATAATAGTAATAACATACACTGCTCTACATGCGTGAAGAATTTGAACTTGAAAGGGTGGCGGACAACGCCCAGAGAGAACTCCTCCTCTTCTCAATCAGTGGAGAAGTTCACCGAACTGGGCGCTCGGAAGAAGGTGCTCTCCTCGCGGTGTCCACCTCCACCTCCTCCACCACGAAAACGCCCCTCAGCAGCTCGAGCTCGGTTCTTGAGGGCCATTCGGCTGAAGTAGGCATTGGCCACCATGAAGCTGCCCACGAGGATGAGCATGGCGATGATGCCCATGCCGAAGAGGATGATCAGACTGTGGTGCTGCTTGCTGACGTCGCCGTCATTGCTCCCCGAAGCAGTGTTCTGCTCCTGCTCGGCCAGCACCACTTCCTGCGCCATCTCCTCCAGCTGCTCCTTGCTGGGCATCAGCTCAAAGTTGACGGCGCCCAGGCCGAACCAGAGGACGTCGCGACGGGCAATGGCCGCCTTCGCCTCCGCGGGAATGCTCTCCTCGATGGACTTCAGCATCTGCGCCTCCAGGGTCGCCATCTGGTCGGAGTTTAGGCTGTCCTCGCCGTCCTCGTCGACGTCGACGTCAACGTCCTCACAGGTGTCACAAGAGGAGGAGTCGCCATCACGGGCAGAGGATAAGCGGAAAAAGATGGCGGCAAAGAGCAGCAGCATCAAAAAGAGTGGCCCACTGGTCATCGTCTTTTCTCTAGTTTTTGAAGACGATAGGTCACTGAAAAGAGCAACTCATCAAAAGATCAACAGAAAACGCCTAAAACTGCTTCGAGAATGCCTAATGCGCCAACGCTTGTTCATCTTTGTACCTTCTTCATTTTTACTATAGAACTCCGGCGTCATTTTAGAACTTTGAAAAATGTCAGAAAAAACGCATCCATTGCACCCGTTATCTTGAGACGAGAATCAACAACAACAACACCAATCTCCATTAACATGTACAGCACGTCATTCGGACGCTAATGACGGCAGCAGCAGCAGTAGCAGTGGCCGACTTTGGTGCAAATCCACAAAGTGTTTCACTGTTGCAAAGAGAGAGAAAAAAGAAAGCAGCCACCACAACCATTTCACGGCCATTCATAACTCAATCTCCGCACTTTCTTTTTCTTCTTCTGCTTTATTCGAAGCAACGTGCCGCTGCTGAAGTTGCTGCTGAAGTTGCTGTTGGCTTAGCCTCAGCAGTTTGGATTTTGCAAATCACCATTAGAGGCATCACAAAGACAAACACACAATTCAATCACAATCACAATCACAATTGCCCTCTCTATCGCCCTTCGACTGCTTTGATTTGCCTCGATTGTCTATTAGAGCTGCTGCCTATTGTATGCAGGCGCACAAACTCATTTTCATTTGCACCGCTCAATGATTGAAAAAAAAGTCTGCCTAAAGAAGAAAGTGAAAGTGAAGAAGATGGAAATATCTTTGGACACGACAAAGACTGAGTGGGTAGTGCAGCTGGGTAACCGCCTGACACCTGAGAAGAGGAGAGGAGAAATAATGAAATTAGGAGAGGAGGAAGACAATGCTCACTTCTGACCAGAATTGACTGCAACACATTAGCAAAGTTCTACTGCTGAACACATCTTAATCGTCGCTAACAGTGAAGACTGCCTGGCAAGGTCAGCTGACGCCGTTAGCTGCCACTGCTGCCCACTTATGGCCAATTTCACTGCTGTCACTTTCTCTCCCATCTTTCACTTTCACTGCTATTTTCTTCTCTTCAGCTCTCTTTATTTCCCTGTTCGCACACTTAGCGAGAAAGACCTGTTATCAGCTTATTAGATCATCGCAATTAGGAGCACAGACACACACCGCTGTCAGAGAAAACGAAATGGAAGAGAGAAGAGAGAAAAAGAAGAGGACGAAAACGACGACAAATCACGGGATAGCCGATGATTGCCCTCAACACGTCTTTTTTAAAACGCTATTTTCCCTTCCTCCTTCTTCTCCTTCTAGAAAGCACTACACACATCTTTTCGATGCTAATCACGTGGGGGCGAGCACCCCAAATGAGACAGAGAGGGGAAATGCCGACTTATTAATAGGCACAACAGGCAAAGTGTCTCTGCTTTTTCTTTTTCTTTTTGAGGTGATGTCCACCTTGCCTCCTCCACACTCTATTGATTTATTGGCTATAGTTTCTGTCTATGTGAGTGTGTGAATGAGTGCATCCCCATAAGCACACACACAACGCAAAGGTGAAAGTGTCAATGCTCACGGTGATGCTAAGGATGCTAAGGTGAGCCGCGGAGTTCAGACACGTCAGTGCTCTCCAAGTGCTATCCAAAATGCAAATCTAAATCAGGACTGGATGCACTCTCTCTCTCTCTCTCTCTCCAGGACAGTATTGCCTTCGATTGCAAACGATGTGTGTGTTTAGCTGTCTCTCTCTCTCTCTCTCTCTCTCTCTCTGCACATCTTCGCGGTCACATGTAGCGTCTGACGAGGGCTCCTCCGTACCGCTACGTTCACTACTGAAATAACACCGCAAAAACAACTTCTTCTTCTCCCAAACTTGAAGACACACTGCATAATTGCCATTAGCTGCAACTTTGCAGCGACTCTGAAGTTTTCAAGACGACAATCATCGGCGCAATTAGAGAGAGAGAGAGAGATGCCTGCCATTCAGCGACTACATGGTCGCAGAGGAAGTCGCATCACAGTGCCTTTCCAAATTATTTTTGCAGCAGTTGCTTTCTACAGCAAACAAAATGACATCCTCAACTAATCAACTTTTTGCCGTCGTCCTGGTGACGTTCTGCTTTGGAGGTGAGTAGAGAAGAAAAAACACCTTCCGCATCACCTAAACTCATCTACTTTTTCCCTTTTTAGTTATCAGCGGACAGCAGCAGCAGCAGTCAACTGTGGCGGAGATGTGCGCCAAGGCGCGCGGCGGCCTGGTACCGCACGAGAAGTACTGCGACGCCTACTACCGCTGCGACAAGTCCACCGGGCAGCCGGTGATGGTCAACTGCCCGAACGGGCTCGCCTTTGCCGGCTACAAGCGCGGCCTGGTGGGCAACTGCGACTACCCCTTCAGGGTGGGCTGTCCGGAGGCGGGCGGCGAGAAGGTCATGGGACGTAAGTGAAAGCACAGAAATTGAACTTCCTTAAATCTTTAACATTCTTTCACCCCCCTCCCCTGCCCTAGAACCTCCGCTCAACTCCGGGAACTGCGACTGGGCGTACGGCATCTTCGCGCACGAGTCGAGCTGCACCCGGTACTGGCAGTGCTGGAACGGCACCGCCGCCCTCCAGCGCTGTCCCTTCTCCCTCCTCTACAACGACCAGCTGCACGCCTGCGACTGGCCCGACAACGTCCCCGACTGTCAGAAGCACCGTAAGGGGAAATCGTATAGCAAAAAAACTGCCTAAATCTAAACTCCCAATTTTTGTTCTTTTCCAGCCCTCTGCAAGGAGGCAAACAGCCGCGTGCCGATAGAGAACAGCTGCACCCGGTACTACCAGTGCATCCACGGGTACCCGCGACTGCTGCGCTGCCCCGGCGGCACCGCCTTCAGCCGCGAGGAGAACAACTGCACCTGGGACTACATGGTCAAGGGATGGTGAGTGATATTTGGGTGACAGTATTATTTGTGGCTGGATGAGTCATATGACTCACCGCCATCATTAAGGTCACAAGTGCACCTAATTAGCAGTCATGTGTGGCGAGGAAGGTGGTGAAAGGAGGTCAACACGTCACACCACACCGAGTGACACAACTATATTCTAACCACTTTATTCTTTCACTCTTTTCACCCTTCCTTCCTTCTTCACCACCAGTGAGCCACCACCGCCGCCCTCAAACGACGTCGACGGCGGCTCCACCGGCAACAATGGAAGCAGTCAGGCGAACAGCAGAGACAGCGTCCTCGCCTCAGCCTAGTGTCACTACTGGACATAGGCTACTGCCACCACAACAGCAGATCACCACCACAAAACAGATCACCACCACCCAAGCATCCAAATGCACTTCATCTGACACTTCGATCATCTCTCTTTCTACTTTTCCTACTGCCAAAGCCCAGCACACACACACACACACTTCAGTGCTGGATACTACTCTGTGCCAAAATGAGCCCAATTCACAAATCGGCAACACAATCGTCACCACAACAATAAAATAATAATAAAGCCACACAGACATTATGATTCCAGCGAAGTGAAGTGAAGTGAACTAAAGAGGCGCCCCTTTCTCCCTCCCTCCCTTCGCTCCCTCTCTTGTCAGCAGTAATATTACATTAATTCAGTTGCGCGCGAGCTAGCTGCTGCTGCCGCTGGCCACACAATTGTTGTTGCCATTGCTGCTGCTGCGCCATTCGCCTGCTAATGACCACCAGCTCGCGCGAGGTGCCCATAATTGCCCAACTGCTGCAGAGATCTACAGAGTAGTGCAAGAGACTGAAGGAAAAGAAAGAGGGAAAGAGGGAGAGAGAGAAAGGCTCGGTAATTGTCTGTAATGAAAGTGTTAACATTGCCCTCAGCAGTAGTGCTGTAGTGCTGCTGCTCTGCTCTAATGGAGCTAAAGGAGCTAGCTGGGCGCCAGAGGAGAAGACGCACTCCTCTCACAATCATTCTCAGTCGAGCAGAGTGCAAGTCACTGCCGAAAACTGACAAGAGATTGAAGCTGACTGATTCCTTCACTGGCAAAGTGAGTGATCAGACAGCTGCTGCTGCTGCTGCTTCGGGCACAAACACACTCGAGATTTCACCCCTCTCACGATTCTCACTCTCTTTTCTCTGTATATTAGCAGCAGTGTAACCAGTTCCATCACCCTCTTCCCTTTTCCTTTCCCTTCCCTCACCCCTTTGCCTCATGTCTGCGTAGGCAGTGCCTTCATTAATGATCAGTGTCTGTGCAGTGCAATGCTGCTGCTGCAGCTATGATCGATGCCTACCTCCTCCTCCTCCTCCTCCGCAACTCTCTCTCTCCCTCCTTTTCCCTCTCTGGTCTATTCTATTCTGCCTGTTAATTGTTACAACTGAGAACCACTGCCTGACTGGTTTCATCCTCTGCCTCAGCTCAGCTCTTTCACCATCACCGTCATCCGCGACAGCAACGATTGCTCGTCATTTGAATCGCAGCAGTGCTCGCGACTGCTGCGATTCATACGACTTTTTCTCTCCAATTTCCAGCTAATCTCTCCCTGTCTGTCTGTCTGTCAATTGATAAAGCCGCAGCTCAGCCTCACTCTTATCAGTGAGTGCGCCTGTTGTTTAGTGCTAATAGGTGTTTTAGTTGTAGTAGAGGTGTCGTGCTGGTGTTTGCACAAGATCATCAGTCAACACAGTGTCAGTCAACACAGTGGTGCTTATCAAAGCTGAGCACAATTTTGTTGTGCAGCCAGCCATCCATCATCAACCAGCGTGCCATCATCCTCTCTCCTTTCTTTACACTTTGTACAAAAAGTGAAAGTGTACAAAGAAGGTGAGAGCCAGCAGATCAGCAAAGTCACCAGTTGAAGCAGTAGTGCCCCCACCCTAGGTTAGTACCAACTCTCAAAAAAGATCATCAAAAACTAGAAAGAATCCCTTCTTTTCAACAGAATTCAGACACTTCCCTCTCAAAAGGATGAAGCTGATCCAGCAGCTGGAGCGGAAGCTGAGCTGGCGAAGCAGCCAACGAAGCACCCCGGGCCTGGCCGAGGCCAAGGCCAGGCAGCGAAAGGAGAACGGCAAAAAGCAGCGACAGCAGCAGCAGCTGATGGCGGCGAAAACGGCGGCCGCAGTACGCGTCAGCGACGCCGAATTCAGCCCGTACATTAGCTTTGGCAGTAGACTGAAAACCGTACCGCTGAATTCCGATTATGACAGCTCTCCCGCCTCCTACGAAGTGGTCGCCATCAGGACGAGGGCGCCATTTCAGACCATTGTTGCTCCGCAGTCATCGCTGTACAGCAGTCCACACCATCACCCTCGGTCACCTTCACCTCGTAGTGAAGGTCACAGACCAGAGAGTGCTGGTTCTAGTGGTGATCACCATCACCATCAGCAGCAACAGCAACAACAGCAACAGCCGAAAACTGTGGAGCACATCTACGACCAAATCGACTGTCACCACCGTCGAAGCTCCTCGCTGTCGCCCACTACTACTACAACCCACTACCAAAACCATGATCACCACCACCAGTGGTCACCCTCCTCGGAGGGAAAGCAGAACCACTTTGGCAGCCAAAGTCCGACCACCTCTTCAGGCAGCAATGAAAGCAGCGGAAGTGGAAGTGGCAGCAGCCACTGTGGCCCCATCACAGTGACCGGTGGCAGCAGCCGCCGCCGTCGAAATCGCATCAAGACCAATCCCTGGTTTGCCGGCTCACCCTGGGCGGCTCCGGCAACAAAAAGCAGCAAAGAAAACCATCAGCAGCAGCAGCAGGACAAGGAGAACATCTACGAGTCGATTGAAAACCTGCTGCTAAACAATCGCCGAAAACAGCAGCCTCCAATAAACCAAAGCTATACCCGGCCCTTCGCACAACCTTCTCCTCCCCAAAACTCCTCCGCCACCTACCTCCGACGACCCGCTCGACCGACAAGCCTGGCAGTACAAAAGCGGAAGCACCTCATGGAGACCTACCCGACATCGCCCATGTTCCTCTCCTCTAACCAAACAGTAAACCCTGTTGAAGAGTCTCCTGCCGACCACCTCCTCTTCACAAGCCCCTCGGTGGAGTTCCTCAACCAGTCGCAGCAGCTCTGTCGACAGATTTCGAGCTACTTCGAGGACATGTCCTCGAGGGCATCACCACCACCACCACCTCGAGAGGAAATGAACAGCAGCAGCAGCACTACGACGAGGCCATCTCTCGAGCGAAAAGTGGACACTCTTCATCAGCAAAGCTCATTGCTGCTTTCCAACAACACCAGCGACTCAATGGAGACCATCGACCTCTCGCCGGTCAACCCCTTCAACCACCACCACCAACCGGCTCTCTCAGAGTGGTCACTGGCCGCAGAGGATGATGATAATGATGATGATGATAATGACAATGGCCATCATCGTAATGACCACCATCAATTGGACAGCACAACCACCGTGCCCACCATCTCCTCACCAGCTCCTCCTCCACCACCACCTTCGACCAAAAGTCCATCACCCCCAGCTCGAAACAAGCGAAAGCTGCAGTCTCCGACCAGTCGTCCCGAGTCGCTCTACTCAAACCCACCGTCGAACAGCCCCCGCCGCCAGTCGGCCAAGGTGGACCGCCTGAAGTGTCAGCTGAAGGAGGTAGTGCACGCGGCCATTCAACAGGCCAAGACGAAGAAGAATAGGAAGGAGGTCTAAAACCAAGTAGCAATACTTTGAAAGCAGTAGAAAATCGTACTTGGTGCAGGATTTACTGTAAAAACGCAACAACAACAATATTACAGGTCTACCTGATGAGCAATAAAAAGTGGGGATGAGCAATAAAAATCTGCCTGTTGCCACAGATTAGTGTGCTGATGATTACAGTGATTGAGATTACAGAAAGATTAGTTCCTCGTCCTCTACCGAAGTAAGAACGAGGAGCATGGCAAGAGAAATGAGGTATGGCGGCAATGTACAAATGTGCTAGTGTGTTGAGTATCACAGATAGTAGTGGATGAAAAAAGTGGTGTGTTGACTGGGAGCCGAGAAAGGTGATCACGAGATGTGCGCGTTAGTGTAATCGGCTAGTTACGCCGGAGAGAAGGTCTTGAGCGGTGAGGAGGGCGTGGTGGGAGTGCCACTACCCCCGCTCAGTATTTTGCAGGTGGAAATCTGCAGGTCCTTTTCCCGCTTCAACGCCCGCTTTCGCTCCTTGTTGGTGGAGAGCACCGAGGCGACCACCGCCGGTTGGTGGTAGTGGTGATACAGATCAAAGGTGGTGGTTTGGGGATGAGACTGAGAGTGAAGCAGGAGTTGTCTTGGAGGAGGTGGAGGTTGAAGTGGTTGGTGAAGGGGCTCCAGCCGATCCAGATGGTGGTCTTCAAAGTCAAAAACAGTGTTACTGGTGTTAGGCTGCTGCTGCTGCTGTTGAAGCTGAAGCTGCCTAGGCCTCCTCGGCAGTGACTGGTGAACTCCCGCAGAAGGTGGTAGTGGTGGCGGAACGGGCACCCTCAAAACACCTTGGTTTCTCGGCAGAGATCGATAGTTTGAAGAGAGGTGGTGATGATAGGCCAGATCTCGATAGTCTGCCGGAGTGTAGGAAAAGTGCTGCTGATGATCACCACCGATACCACCGATGCCGCCCTCTTCAGGGTCATCAGTGGTGGTACTTTGAGAGCTGCCCTCGATGCCAGTGTCCTGAGAAGAAAAAGTAGCCAGTTAGGAAACCATTCGAAAGCGTCAGGAGTTCAGTACTGCTGAATTACCTTTGCAGAGGAGGCCTCCGACTCGTAGCCGAGACTCTGCTGGTGCTGGTAACCAGGGTGAATATGCTGGGGGTGATGGTGGTGGTGATGAAGCAGCTGGTGGTAGTGGTCCATTGAGAGGTCAGTGGTGTAGGGTGGCACGGCAAAGAGCAACGGTTTTCCTGCTGCCTCCCCTCCTCTTCGAAGCGACTGTACAGCAGCCGAAGACTCTGGATCAGCGGCGTCAAAGGAGCGAAGCTGCTCCTCCTCAAAATCACCAGGTTTCTCATCATCAGGCTTCCGGTTGTGGTTCTTCTTGAAGTTTACCTGCTGCTGCTCGACGACCACCTTCCGCCGCCCATTATCCACCCGCCTCAGGTGGCAGATGATGGCGATCCAGATGATGGAGGTGAGGACGACCACCAGGACGATGATCAGCATGATGAAGAGGTGGGTGCGCAGAAAGAGCAGTCCAGTGCTGAAGTCAGCCGAAAAGGAGGAGGAGCTCGACTGAAGCTGGCGATGGTACTTTGTTGAGGGGGGTGACAGGTGACGGGAGGTGGCGGGGGAGTCGAGGTGGTTGTGGGATTCACCACCACCAGCGGCAGGGGGTGATCGGTATTTCGAAAGTTCCGATGAGCTTCCACCTCCTTCACCTCCTTCTCCAATCTTCAGCACAAAGCTGCCCTCAGCACTGCCGTACTCATTGTCAATTCGACAGCGGTACCGCCCCGCGTCCTCCTCCTCCCTCAGCTTGACGATAATGAGGAGCTGTCCCTGGGCGGTGAAGAAGTGCCGCTGCGTGTCGACCATCGCCTCCGTCGAGTCGCCCCGGTACCAGGTCACCTTGGGCATCGGCAGGCCGGCGGCCATGCACTCCAGCGAGACCATCCCGCCCTCGGGCGCCACCTTGTCCGCCAGCGGCCGCACAAAACTGGGCGGCTCAATGACGTTCAGCGTCAGGCTGCTGACCGCCGTGCCGGCGTCATTGCTGGCATTGCAGCTGTAACTTCCGGCGTCCGCCTTCGTCACGTCGACGATAAAGTACACGTCGTCGGAGGGGATGAAGCGCATTCGCCGCTCCTCCGCCGCGGGAAAGTGCTCCTGAGCGGCAGCGGAAACGGAAGCTGTTCCATCCTCGGCAGTTGTGCCCCCCAGCTTCCGCCAGCTGACCACCGGGGCGGGCTGCCCGCGTGCGGCGCACTCCAGTCGGGCGGTGCCGCCCACGCGGACGGTGATCTCCGCCTGGGGGCGCTTGATGAAGTAGGGCACGACGTGGACCGCGACGGTGAATTTGTGCGAGTACACCGAGTCGTAGGCGTTGCCGGCGACGCACTGGTAGGCGCCGGCGTCTTCGTCGGCGACGTTCAGCACCGTGAGGACGTTGGTGTAGAGGGTGGCGTTGGCGGAGTAGGCGCTGGCCAGCGTTTCCACCTTGATGCGAGAATTTGAAGAAGAAGAAGTTGAAGTAGGTAATGAGGAGGAGGAGGTGCTGGAGGAGGTATCACTGACCACCTTCCCGTCTTTGATCCACTGAAAGGTGACCCTATCGGCCGCACTGGTGGCCACCTTGCAGTAGAAGGTCATGTTCTTCCCTTTGATGGCCGACAGTGGGCGGTCGAGCATCGAGGCGTAGTCGTCCAGTAGGTGCGGCTTCAGCCAGTGGCGACAGTGAAAGTCCTCGGGGCGGGCCTCCAGAAAGCCGCCCCGCCCCTCCGTGGTCCTCCGGTGCAGCTCGTTTGGGTGCTTGCAGCGAATCGCGGGGGCAAAGGTGCTCCGCCGAATCAGCGGGCCGCTGGAAAGCCATCCGTGCAGCCACTTGAGGGTGCAGTCGCAGACCAGGTCCGTTTCCGCCAGTCCCAACTCCTGCAGCTCCCGAAAGCCGCTGAGCGTTCCATTCTGAATCGAGGAGATGGGGTTGCCGGAGAGGCCGAGCACCTGCAGGTGGCCGGCCAGGCCGGCAAAGGTGCCCTTCTGCAGGAGGCGAATCTGATTCGATTCGAGGTGCAGCCGCTTCAGAGACTTCAGCTTCGAAAAGAGGCCCTCGTTGGAGCTCTCCAGTGCCACGGAGATGGAGTTCTCCGCCAGGTCGAGCGTCTCGAGGGAGGGCAGGCCGGCAAAGGCCGCCTCGAGGATCACCGTGATCCGGTTGCCATTTAGCTTCAGCGTCTTCAGCGCCGGCAGCTTCGCAAAGGCCTCCCCGTCCACGGTGGTGAGGTGGTTGTGGCTCAGATGAAGCTCCGCCAGCGCCGGCGTGGGCGTCCACGCCCCGGGCGCAACCTCCCGCACCTGGTTGTGGCGAAGGGTCAGCTCCACCAGCGCCCGCAGCCCGTACGTCCAGCCCAGCCGAACGTCGGTGAGGTTGTTGTGGTCGAGGACTAGGCGCCGCAGCCGTGACAGGCCCCAGAAGGCGCCATCGGCGAGCGCCTCCAGGTGGTTCCGCCTCAGCTTCAGCACCTCCAGCGACTTGCTGCCGTTGAAGGCGAGCGGCCCGATGGCCTCGATTCGATTCGAGTTGAGGTCCAGCTCACGCAGGGCGGGCAGCCCCCCCAGCCAGTGGTTCCCAATGGAGTGAAGGCCATTTCGGGACAGCTTCAGGGTGACCAGGGCGGGCAGGCGGTCAAAGGCCCCAGCCTCGATTGACTCGATGCGGGTGTTGTGCAGGAGGAGCGTTTGCAGGTGGTAGTGAGGTGTGGAAGCAGCTGCTGAAGCAGCCAGAAAGTGCCTCGGAATCGACCCCAGCGGATTGTCCGACAGGTCGAGCGTCTCCAGGACGGGAAAGTAGGCGCCCAGGTCGACGCTGCTGGCCATCGCCTCCGACTCTATTCGATTTCCGACGACACTTAGGGAGCGAAGTCCACTCGCCGAGCTAAAGAGCGGCAGACTGGTCAGCGAGTTCAGGTCGAAGCTAACCGAGGTGAGGCTGCCCTCAATGTAGGCGACGTCGTTGAAGAGCGAGGAGAGGAAGGCGGGGTCGAGGGCGCCCCGCAGGCTGGTGGAGGCAAAGTCGAGGCGCGTGAGGTTGCTGGGCGTCACCATCAGTCGCTGGCCGGGCGCCACCGCCAGCCGCTCCAGCGGGTTGCCCGCCAGCAGCAGCACCTCCGTCCAGGTGGGCAGGTCATCGAGGAGGGGCAGGAGGACCAGGCCGCGACCGGTGCAGTTGACTATTAAGGGTGAAGAGGAGGAGGAGGGTGATGAGGAGTTTATGGTGGTAGTCGGACAGGAGCAACTGCGAGGACATGGCTGCTGTTCCTGCTGTTGATGATGGGGATGGTAGGCAGCAGCAGTTGTTGTCGTTATTAGAAAGAGTAACAGAAGAAGGCTGATCGCCGAGTGCGGTATCATAGTGAGGGATTGGGTGGTGGTGGTGGTGGTGGTGATGATAATGTCGACGGTGACAACATGGCCGAATGACCAGAAGAGGTGGTTGAGAAGGTGATAAGGACGACGATGAAGATGATGATCAAGATCAAGTCAGTGTGTACAGTGAGCAGGCACAGAAAGAGTGGACAACAAGCACACAACTTCGAGCTGAGTAGATGCAGCGAGTGGCACAACACACACTGCGAGAAGGAACGGCGAGCGAATGAGAGAGAGACAGGCAAAGCGAGCAAGCAACAGCTCACAACGGCGCGCAACAAGCTAGCTCGTCGTAGTCGAGGGTCGGCGAAGAAGTGAGCGAGAAGGGACCACTGAAGAAGAAGAGGAGACAAAACTGAGGAGAGCGAGCAAGAGAGAGGCACGCTGGCATGCAGTCAAACTCGCTCAATTCGTTCAAGACCAAGAGGAGAGGAGAAGGAGAAGAAGAAGGAAAGCTAGCTCAGCAGTGGTCGAAGAGGAGGCTCGCCGAGGTCAGAGGCAATGGAAGGAATGGACAAGGCAGAGAGGGAAGGCAGTGATTGATGGGCTCGGGTGCGGGCGGCAGTCAGCAACTGCAGGAGCAGCAACAGCAGAGAGGACCAAGCTTTCCAGTGATTGCCCCTCTTCTCGTCTCCTTCATTCGCTCATTCGAGGTGTCACACCAAAGTGTGAAGCAGTAGAGGAGGAAGATGAATGCAACGCCGAGGGGAAAGCAAGTTCAAACGTTTTGAGGGGTAGACAACAGCAGCAGCAGCAGCAGCACCGACGCAAGTGAAGTGAGAAAGTCAAAGTCGAAGAAAACTTCTACTACTGCTGCAGAATAAAAAGCACCAGCGAATTATTAACAATTAGCAAGAACAAGAAGGTCTGAGAGAAAACGAGCGAGACAGACAGACAGACAGACGCACTTGTTGGGTAACTGGAGAAATGGTGGTTTAACAAATGGTGGCTCAAACGGTAGCAGGCACCAAAAAACAGCTCAGCGCGCCAAAGATGAGCTTGTGTGTGTGTGTGTGTGAGCTACAAACGAGAGCAAACAAAAGCTGGCAGTTCTTAGTCAGTCCCCTAAACAGCAGCAGATAGTACCAGAAAACCCAAAAGAAAAAATGGAAATAAGAAAGATGGAAGGTATACGGGCCTCTTGAGATTAGGCAAAAGATGTTTGCACAGCAGCAGCAGCATGCTCACCTGTACAGAGTTGCTGCCTGGAGACGCCCTTATCAGCAACTGCAGCAGCAGCAGCAGCTAATCAGAAGAAAGAGAGCTGTTGCAGTTTGATAAGTGAGAGCTCTGCCAAACTAAAACTCTGAGTCCTGGTCACGTTCTTATGCATGTCAGGCTGTGCTGACTGAGAACAGCAACAGGTAAACACACAGTGTGTGTGTTTGGTGACAGGTATCAACCAGCAGCAGCACCGAGCACCAATTCCCACTTCACCTGTTGCTGTTGTTTGCACTGTCCATCAACTCAACTCATCTAAAGTCAGAGAAGAGGCAAATAAAGAGACTTTGGAGCTGCAGCAGCAGCAGCAGCAGCAGCAGCAGCAACAGCACTAAACTAAACTGAAGAGAGAGATGACAAGTCGCACCTTAATCCTAATTAGCTCCTCATCGACTTATCTTCTACTCTTATCGAGAAGGCGATGGGCGCAATAAAAAAAAAGAGCAAAAGCTAAAACTAAGGTAAAATGGAAGAGGAGATAATGGCAAAGAAATAGAGAAATAGAAAGAGAGTCACAAGACACTGAGGTGCGTGATCAGCTAATTGAGAGAGTGAGAGAGCCAGCAGTGATAAGGTCCACATCAACATCATCGTCACTAGCTTTGGCAGACAAACTGGCAGGTGAGGAGTGCAAGTTAGGAGGAGAGGAGGAAAAGAAACAGTCAACAACTGATAGAGTTAGGAAATGAGAGCAAGAGATCTGCTGCTGCCTTAATCAGTCCTGGCCCTAGTCTCTGCCATTAGCAGTCCTTGTTGCTTTGAGTTTTGTGCTTCAAGGTTACGCACATGCAGGCAGACAGGCAGGGACAGAGAGCAGGGTGTTACTTTTCTCGCCTGCAAAAAAGTGTTCAAGAGAGGAAAGCCTTCAAACGACGGTGGTGACCAGTGGCTACTACTACTACCGAAGCAGCAGCAAGCCAGGTTCACTGCATTTCTCAGTAGCACTCGTGTCACCGCCGCTCAGGTCTTCCCACCCTGCTGGGTCCACCCCAGTGACACTTCAGGTGTCCCTCACACACTCTCTCTCTCTCTCTCTCTCCTTTCCCCTCTCTTCACACCTTTCATCAAACTCATTCATTCAACACACCGGGGCAGTCAGTCACAGGAGCACACACACACAGTGGCCCAGTTTAATTTGATTTGCCTCTCTTTCTGCTGCCCCGGTTGGCAAATAGTTTGGCAAGAAAACTGTGTGAAGCACAGAGCACAACACAATGGCCAAGGTCCAATGGCAGCTCGGACCTAGCTTGCGACACTTTTTTTGTGACCAAGTCGTTCCAAGTCTTTTCCCTCCTGCTCTATTATGGCTATCATTAGCGCACTAAATTTGAGCATTATGAGCACGGTCAACTTCTCTCTTTCTCTTTCTCTCCCCTTACCATTAACACTTTAGGAGATTGTGTGACCTGAGCTGCCCTGGTCCGGCCAGGACATTTTTTCTGTCTCTCCCTAACTGGCTTGTTAACTTTCAATTAGATTAGCTCTGTAGCGTTTGTGTGTGTGTGTGTGTGTGTGTGTGCGTGTCGGCTACCACGATGCACACTGTCACCGAAGAAGAAAGCACATTCAGGCATTCTTCAGACATCACACACCGTCAGCACAAACAGCAGCAGCAGCAAACTGTAAAGTTGACAAGTTTAGCCAGCTGCAAAGCTGCGGTGTGAAAAGAGCTGAGAAAGGAAAGAAAAAGAAAGCGGCGGCGGTGGTGGTGGTCAAGCGATCACAAAGCGATCGACACCGAAGAAGCTGAAGCTGAAGAAGAAGAAGAGGCAAAGGAGACAAATTGCCGCGCGCACATTGCGCTTAGCTTTCTTCTTCTTCTTTTTAAACACCTTCTGTCTGTCTGTCTGTCTGTGTGAAAAAAAGAAGAAGTGTAGGCATGTGCAAACACTAAAGCTAAGCAGCAGCTACTAAAGACTGAGGCAAAAAATTGGCCAAAGTCAATATTTGCCCTTTGCCAGCCGAGCCGAAGGAAGGAAATGAGCTCAGCTGTGCCCCGTTTCTCCTCCTCCTCCTCCTCAATTACAGAGAGTCCGTCGTCTTAATCTGACTGACTGACTGACTGACTGACTGAAGCCAAAGGGCACACATCCGAGCCCGAAGAATGCTCACACCTCACACCTGCAGAATATCTGCAGAGACACAAGTGCTCAAAGCTGATCAAACAGCAGAAGAAGAAGAAGAAGAAGTAGAAGAAGAGGCACACGTGTTCCTCATCAGCAGAAAAGATTGTGCGGCAGACCGCCGCTTCTTTTATGGCCAGCAGCAGTTGAAGAGCAAAGAGCGAGGACCAACCAGGGCGAACTGCAGTCAGTCAGTCTGCGAGGGCCACTCTCTCAGCAAGAATTTGTGTTCGCCTTTGCCATTCTGACCATTCTCAACTTTAAGTCAACTGTTTGAAGGCAACAAGTGCCCAGCAGCAGCAGCAGCTGTATTGACCAAAAGGCTAGCCAAGAAGTAGAAGAAGGGAGCACACATGTGTCCACCGAAAACAGAGAGAGAGAGAGAGAGAGAGAGAGAGAGAATGACAGGGAATCGAAGTTGCCGATTTGGTGACAACACAGATTTGCTGCTGCTGACAGCAGTCAGAGAGCTAATTAATGGTGCCGGCCACTAAATTGGTCTGCTCAGTTCTGAAGAAAGAAGAGAGGAGAGACCCGAGAAGAGATGAGACCACTGTCTTCCTATTCGATTCCCAGGCAGTAGTACTGCTGCAATTGAGACCCTGAGTGCTCTGCTCAATGTCACCGCTGTCCGACAAGTGATCGTGGTCCACCCAAAAGACTCTAGGTCTCCGGTTACCACAGTGGCAACCCGAGTGCAGAAGCATTTGAAAAAGAAGTAGTAGTTGACAGTTAGCTGGAAAAAGGACTGATAAAGGACAGAGAGCTGCTGACATGAGACACTCAGGACTGAATAGAGAAAAGAGAGAACATGACTTCTTGTTCGAACATGAAACACACACAGAGAGAGAGAGAGAGAGAGAGAGAATAGTTGAGCTAATCTCTAGCAAACCTCAATAGTAGGAAAGAGCATCAGTGCTATCAGTGTCTGAAGCAGAAAAAGTTAAGAGAGAGAAATAAGCTATCTGCCTAAGCAATCAAGCAGGCCTCTTCTTCTTCTTCAGCCGCCCGTTTTCTTGGCCATTTAACGCCTCGACACAAAATGACTACAGAAGAACACTAAAGAAGAATCCACAGCACAAACAGTGTGTACGTGGGGATTGCTATCAAGAGCGCGCGAATTAACACCTGCGAAGAAGAAGAAGGCGAGAAGGAGAAAAATGGTGAGCACAAACACAAACAGCTCAGTTCAGGCAGGCAGTTCACACAGCAGGTAGCGGCAGTTTGGCTGCTGCCTACCTGTTCCTCTCCACCTATCCTCACTCACTCTCACTGTCTTTCTTTCATTACATCACACATCACACAGTCTAACTGTCAGACAGGCTAGCAGTGGGCTCATAAATAAGGTAATAAGATGAGCAGAGCTGTGGGTACCCTGCAGAGGCAAAGGCAATGGCAGCGGCAAGCGGGCAACAGTCGCAGCGAGAATTGCACATCGCAACAAAAAAAAGTAATCAGCAGAGATTAATCTCGCCAGCAGCAGCGGCAGCAGCCTGTCCGCCCAGTGTCTTAGCAGCAAAAAAGGCAAGAAAAAAGCAATTTTCTTTCCTACCTGAGAGTCTTGTCCGGCGAGAGGAGAGGAGAGGGAATGGGATGGGATTAGCGACATCAGATCAGAGCAGAGCAGACAGATCTGATCAGTTCTTCATCAAATGCACAGCTTTTTTTGAGTGGCACCACGGGGAGACAGGAAAGGAGGAGGAGGAGGATGAGGAGGGAAAGGGAATCCTTGGCCATCATCGGACAAGACAGTCAGTTCAAGTAGTTCTTTCTTTCTTTCTTTCTTTACGAGCTAGGGATCCGCCTGCAAAGAGAGGAAAAGGGAAAAGAAGCCGTTTAATAGGATGATTAAAAACAACAACAACAAAATAAGAGTAGAGGGGATGAGCTTCACGGGTGGATGATTACATGAAGGGGTGATGGGGGTGATGGAGGCATTCCAGCCGGGGGGCTAGACAATGCCCCAGGCCTCCTCAAAGGCCGAGCAGATTTTGGTGCAGGTAAGGGCGGCGCTGAGCGGGTACTGCGAGATGGAGATCTCCCCCTCGGTGTAGTCGACGTCCACGGCGCCGTGGGCCATCGCCCCCACCACAATGGCCAGCGGGCCCTGTGTGGCCAGCTCCTCCTCGGTGGGCACCAGCTCGCGCGGCGAGACGATCTTAGTGGCCTTGAAGCTGGTGCACAGCTTGCGACAGCCCACCGGCAGGTGGTCAGTGATGGGGTTCTTCACCACGCGGAGGAGCTTCTCCGAGGAGTTGGACGCCTTGATGCTCAGCTTGAAGAGCAGCTGCGCCATGAGAAAGGCGAAGCGGCGGAAGGTGCGCGGGAAGCGCGTCTGCGGATTCACCTCGATCAGCACGTTCTTCTCCGTGTGGATGTACACCTGCAGGAGGCCGGCTCGGTTCAGCGGGCTGTCGAAGAGCATCAGCAGGCACTGGTGGAGAATGTCCGGCCGGCAGGAGGTGGGGTCCTTGCCGTGCTTCCGAATGAAGTTCCCGTGGTCGTCGGTGTTCAGCAGCTCAAAGGCCGTCTTCACCTTCACCACCTCGAGGTTGGCGCGCTCGAGGATGATGATCAGCCGCTTCGACTGGTTGGTGATGTTCTTGAAGCGCTTCGGATTGAGTAGTCGGTCGGTGCCCGCTTTCTCCTTGAAGGCGCTATTGGCGTCGGGAATTTCGTGGTCCTGTGGTGGCAGCTCGACGATAGCCACCTCCTCATTGTTCATTGCAGGGTCATCACCGCCGACCTGGTGGTGGCTGGACAGCTCCTCTGAAGGGGTGGTAGTAGGTGGATCGTCGAGGCTGGGCCTGTCGAACTGCTTGTAGTCGGAGAACTTGCGCTTCGGGCCGCGTGGTCCGCTGGAGAAGCTGCCGCCGCGGCCACCACCGCCACCTCTTCCTCGGCCTCTGAAGGAGCTTCCACCCCGACCTCGAAAACCGCCGCCGCCGCCACCACCACGGCCACGACCACGTCCACCGCCTCGGCCTTGCATGATGTGGATGAAGATGCGGATGAAGAGAATCAACAGACAGATCGGCGATTAAGGTTCAAGAACTTCCAAAAAGTAGAAGTAAAGCGAAGAACTTCACAACACGTGGAGCTGAAGCGTGCACCAGCGGCGCGGCAAAACAAAACAGCAAACGCGCACCCTGTGCCCGTCACCGACGCTGTGACGCGAGCTGCTGGCGCCATCTAGTGCTCAGAAATATAGACTGTCTGGCAGAAAAGTTTGGGCACTCTAGCGCCATCTGTCGAAACAGTTTACAACGACAAGAAAACCAACAAAAAATGTTATCTTTCATTCGTTGAAAGTTCCAACTTGGAACGGAAAGAATTTAACAAATACACACACCCAATGTCGACACAAATGAAAGCATAGGCAAAGCTCTCCGTTGTATGAAAAAAACTTTAATGAAATCGTCGTGCTTTGGAAAGAGAGGCAAAAAACTTGTGAGCTGCTCAGATAACAGTCAAGAAAGCAGGGAAAAGCATAAAGCGAAAAAAAGTATTAACACATTGGCATGGCTGACGTGAATGGAACAACAGACAAACAAGCATTGGATTGCGCTACACAATACACAGAAGAGAGATTGTGTACCGAAAGGGAGCGAGCGAGAGAGAGAGAGAGAGAATTAAGTATGAGGTGAGATTCATGAGAGGGAGACAAAGAAGGAGAAGAAGGAGGAGGAGGAATTGGAAAGTGGATGATGATTTGGGGTGGATGGAGGTAATGGAAGCGAGCGAAGAGAGCTAGAGGAGGCTAATAAATATGACCGAGTGAGAGAGAGAGATTGGATGACCGAAAACGAGGTGAGGCAATGGAAGAGGATGAGGAGGAGGATGATGCTTCTAAAGAGTGGTGGTGAACTACCACTTGTGCTGTGCCTGCCGCTGCAGCCGGGCCAGGTAGCGAAGCAGCGAGGGACTGCTCAGCAGCGGGTGCTGACTGAACTGATGCAGCTGATGTGCCGGAGAGGCTGCTCGACCGGCAGCCAAGTCCCCAGTTGACCGCTTTCCCCGTCGTCGGTGCATCGCCTGGTTGTAGTAGATGTCGGGGAAGACCATCGGCGGCATGGGCGGCACCACGGACATCGAGGGCAGGCTGAGACCACTGTTACTCCCAAAACTCGAAGAATAGTCGGGAGACATGCGACGAAGCTGCGTGGCCATGGGAATGATCAGCGGAGAGAGGAGCGCCAAACCGCGAAGCACCTGCACGCCCACATTGGTCGACTTGGTGGCGGTGCTGCCAAAGGAGCTTAGTGCTCCGTTTGAGTCAGAGGAAAGGAACCCTGAAGAGGAGGAGCCCGCATCGGCGGCTCCCGAAGAGGAGCGGGTGATGCCGGGAATGTTGAAGCCGACCTTCTGCAGGAGTTCGCCGATGATGTCTCGCAAGGAGATCATCGCCTGAATGGCCGTCATCTCCGTACTGGTGAACTTGTAGGGAATGGGCTTGTTTACTGAGGAGGACGATGACGACGATGAAGAGGACGATGAGAGGAGACCGCCCTCATCATCGGGGTCCTTGGAGCCACCACCACCACCACCACCTCCACTGGAAAGTGCACTGGCCAGCAGTGAACTGCCTGCACCGTCTGAACTGGCCGAGCTGGCGCCACTGGCCAGCTGGCCCAGCGCCGCCAGACTGTTGAAAAGGGCTCGTTTCTGGTAATTCCAGAAATGGCTGTTGGATCGAGGACTGCTGCTGCTGGAGGAGGAGGAGTAGGTGTGAAGTTGGGCCAGGGCGGGCAGAAGGGCTGCTGCTGCTGCCTGCTGGGGGTGGTGGTAATGGTGCAGAACCGCTTGTGGAGGTGCAACACTGTAGCTGACCAGTGGCAGCGAGTGGACCAGGGTGGCCAGACAGCACAGGCCGAAGAGCAATGTCTGGAGGAGGAGGAGGAGGAGGAGAAGGAATGAAAGATGGCGGTCCGATTAAAATGGTGGTCATAATGGCAGAGGGAAGGAAAGGGGAAAATGATTAGTTGTCAGGCATCTATTTGGCAGACTTCTCATTCTATTCTATTCTATTAGCCGTCTCTGTCTGTCTGAACAATCTATTCAAGGTCTAAACTGAATAGCAGCATTTCGAATCAATCAGAAGGTGATGCACTATCAAGATCGACTGTCACTGTTTGCTCTCCCCAGACATTCTGTCTGTGCTCTGTCCGATGGTGCACCTAAGCCATAGATCACGTCTCTTTTTCTTTCCGCGATGTGTCCCACTTTAACACACTGGCACCCAACATCATCACCACCACCACCTCAATCACCTATTTTCGGCCGACTTTGGTCACCACCTAGTAGTAGAGTACAATCGCCAGCATTTGCCCAGTCACCCCAGAGCACACTGTGTATACTTACGAGGCGCACAATGTTGGCCATGTTTGCCGATGATATTAGCTGGTGGTGGTGGTGCTGTGAAGAGGAGGTCATCCAAACGGAAGAAAGGCGAATTCGGGTGCCCTGCAACCAAAAAAAACTGGTGCTACCAGACGTCCACCAGCTCAGAATGAGCACATGCACCGATACACCGATGGCCAAAGAAAAAGTCAAACTGAGAAGGAATTCGGCTGGAAGATGCCTCAAAACTCAGTAACTGAAACACCAAAGTCCACTAATGAAATGATGATCAATTGCGGTGGTGAATGGTTGTGGTGAATGGCAAAGTGGTGAGTGAGTGTGCAATGAAAATGAAACAAGGAGCAATGACGACGATGATGATGGTAGTGGTGGTGATGATCAGAGCACACAAAGACTGAATGATGAAAATTCTGACGACGGACGTCGACACTGAAGGGAACGGCGGCAGGCGGTCAAGTGGCTGGCAGTACACTCGGGCGGCTCAATATAAAGCAAAACGGTACTATTAAGAGAGGAGAGGAGAGAGAGAGAAGAAGACAAGACAAGACGAAGAAACGGGAAAGAAAGAAATGAAGAGAGAGACAACTTCGGATGAGAGAGTGGGACAGGAGAGGGAGAAGGAAAGGCGACGGGCACTTCACTTCATCTCAGCTCACCTCCACTGACTCACACACACACATACTTTACCTACTACGGTTATTGCCTATGGTGGTGGTGGTAGTAGTAGTTGGCTGGCTGGTAGAGCCTGTGCATAGTTGCGGTATTGTCGGCAGCGTTGCCGGTCATCGCCACCGAAGGAAGCAAAGTCAGCGGCAATATTAGGGTAATGCGTGTGAGAATGTCCATCAGCCGATGATCGCCATGTCCAGCACACAGCTATTGCTCATCTATTGCTCAGCGCCACTTTGATCAGCCACCTCTGTGTGCTCACTCGCACACCCCATCACCACTACTGTCCATCGCAGGGCTAATCATAAGAGGCAAAATACTGAACACAGCAAGCGAATTAGGCTGCTTAGCTGTGCCGCAACAACAGCATAAGGTGCCATTACAATCACATCAAATGTCGATTTATTGGACAGCAGATGACCAAATTGAGTCGGTCGATTGGGATGGAGTGGATGGAGAGGATGGAGAGGATGAAGAGGATGACTTTGGATGCAGTCCAGTGCTCAATGGCTTTATTACCACCTCGAGCGAGAGAGGGGGAGAGAGATAGGCAAAGTAGGCAGGAAAATGGCGATGCTCAACAAGTGCCCATTACCGGCAAGTGCTGACCAGAAAAGAAAGAAAGAGAAGAGAAAGGAGAACAACAGATCAGATCAGAACAGAAAAAGATGCCGACAAAGAGCGAGAGCAGTGTGGTGTGTGTGTGTGTGCAGCTGTGGCAGCACTTTAATTAGCTCACACAAACACACCTCACCGACAAACACCGAAGAAAAAGGAGAGGGGAAAGATGTCATCGCAGAGTGCCTCGCTCTCTCTCTCTCTCTCTCTCTCTCTCTCTCTCTGGTCACTCAATTTATCATCAGGTAATGAGAGAGGCAAACAAAGAAAGGAAAGCAGTGTGATGACAATGAGTATGTGTCCCCGTGTCTCCGGAATGCCGCTCAATTCTTCAGCAGCGGCACTAAACCGAAGATGGCAATGGCAGATATGGTGAGGATGGCAGTAGATAAAGGAATGACCAACTGCTGCTGCTGCTTAATTGCCGACCATGGAAGAGAGCAAACAATGAGAAAGGTAGGTAGGGAGGATGCTGCTGAATGACTGACTGAATAGCACTAGCACTGCTGTGCGGTAATTAGACGGGCGACCGAGAAAGGAAAGAAGAGAAGAGGCACCGATTGAGTCGGTCACCTCTTCTTCTTCTTCTTCTTCTTCTCCTCCTCCTCCTCCTTAACTGTTGATTGTCTGCCGTCGATTGACAATGTCACCATGTCACCCAGTCTGCCCTTCTGACGGCGTCTCCTCTCCTCTCCTCTCCTATCCTTTTGATGATAATCAGTGCAGTGGTGGAGTGGTAGGCAAACAGAAGGCAAACCGAGTGCGCAACAGTGTCACCGACCGACCGACCGTTGTCCATAATTAATGCTCTGCTCTAGTGACAGCTTAACGGGAGTACGAGAAAGAGAGGAGTACAGGTGTGCAATGTAGGTTGCAGCAGCAGCAGCAGTAGCACTCAATTAATGACGCTCCGGTGGTCTGTGTGGTCTGCAGCAGCAGCAGCAGCAACAGAAGAAGTCAACAAGAGCAGTTCTTGCTTGCTTGCCACATCGGTTCCGGAGGAGATAGAGGTGAGCGAATGAGCAGCAGCAGCAGCAGCAGTGCCCCCCCCTTCCCCCCCCCAGCACTGACAGCAGACAATGCCCGCAGAGAGACAGTGAATCAGAGAGACACTGACTGACTGACACAATACACACTGCTTCATTCACCAGCAGCTCATTTGCCTATCGATACCATACCATGGGCATTGCATGGCTGCTGCTGTTCCTCCTCGGTTATTATTAGCAGTGCCGAAGTGAAGTGCAGCAGCAGCAGCAGCAGCAGCAGCGGTGGTGGTGATGGCAGTCAATGTGTGGAAGAGTGCTGAACACACTGAGCGCTAAGCAAACAAGACTGATCGACTGATTAATGAGCTGAGTTGTGAGAAGAAGAAGTAGTAGTAGGAGAAGAGGAGTCTCATAAAGCCTGCTGGATAACACACAGGCGAACAACAGTCAGTCAGACAGTGGGGTAAGAGAACAGTCAAACGGGCAGCAGTTTTCAGTGACAGACAGACAGACAGTTAAGCGGAGTGAGGCAGACAGATGCAGTGATGCATAGCCAAAGGAGGACTGAACAGCTGAGCAGAGTGCCCCCAGCGGATTCCACCAGAGCAGTCCTTGGCGCCTTAGTTACCAGTGACCCATCTCGGAGAAAAGTACAACTCATCTCAGCCCAATTGCTGGCCAATGAAAATGGGAAGTCCACTACGTCCGAGCAGTAGAAGTGAAGTCACCGAACTGTGTGTGTGTGTGTGGACACTGGACACTGCACCAGCCAGGACAGGAGCCACCACCTGTTGATGGTTAGCAAATGGAAAGTGGTATGCATCAAATGCGAGAGTGGACCGTTCAGCGAACTCCAGCAAAAGCGGGGGGGGGGGGGAAGCGATGGCAATATTTAGACATTTGCCGAGCTGACAAAGGCGCAGCTAATCAAATCTAAATTAGACCGCCTAGTGCAAGTGGTAGCATCACTGGGGAGGGAAAGGGGAGAGAGAGAGAGAAAGACAATGTGCCTGCAAGTCTGCAAGACAGTGAACCAGTGAACAGTGCAGTGGCCACTGCTCTGTGTGCCTTGTTGCCGCCGCCGCTTCATCATCATCGGCCAATATCCTCGCTCCCTCTCCCTCTCTCAACTGACCAGCACTAAAAATAGCACTTCCACTGGCAGTGACAGGTGAATGGAAGAAGCAAGTGGAGGCAAATGGAAGTAAGCAAGCAAGCAAACCACTGCTGAACTGCAGCAGCAGCAGCACCGACTGACTGGACAATAAGGTTCAATTCATTTGGCTCGCGTGCCATGCACACACACACACAGTCAGGCAGACAGACAATCTGCAACGTGAGAGAGTGAGAGGGAAAAGGGAGGAGAAGGAGGGGGACCGAAGAGCGAATGAGCAAATGACCAAGACTGGTACTGAGCAGCAGCAGCAGCAGCAGTGAGAGTAGTCAACCACCACCACCACTCAGCCACTCAGCCACTCAGTCAGTCGGTTAATTGAGCGCAACCAAATGGCCAAGGTGCAGGTAGTGGACAGGCACTCACTTAGTGTTCGCATGCAAATTCACCATTACAGCATTATACCAGTGCACAACAGACCAAGTAGCAGCAGCAGCAACAGCAGCAGCAGCAGGTCATTTAGCAGGGCAATGTCATTTCATTTCACTTGCGGAATGCAGAGCATCACAGCTCAGCACAGCACAAGGCAACAACCCCAACAACAATAGAGGAATACCAACACACAGACACAGCTCGTGCAGTGAACATCATCAACTGCAGTAATTAAGAGTACAAATTGGAAGCATTACAGCAAGAGCAGCAGCAGCAGCAGCAGCAGAGGCAATTAACATAACAGTAGCTCTACTACTAAATATATCCCAGCACTCTCTCGGTGATGGAACCAATTCTGCAACAACAACAACAAAACAGCAACATCGAGAGTGAGTCTTTGTGTCGTCTTTTTTTGTGTGTCAGCGAGAACATTCAACAGGTAGTAGTGTGGCTATTGCAGTATAGTCAGTCATTGGCTGCTAAATGCTCATTGTGCCCGTGGCCACTGGCAGAAAGAAGAGAAGAAGATGCCACTTACCTGCAGAAGTTCTGAGTAGTCGGCTGATGAGCTTAGGTGGAGAATGAATTGAAATGGGAAAGAAATAAGAGAAGAGGAGGAGGATGCAGTGGCCAAGGAAGTGAGACGTTGAGACGCTGCTCGTGTGTGTGCTGATCTCTCTCATTAGCGGTGCCATCCATCCATCCTCCATCCTTCTTCTTTATCCTTCCCTCCATCCATCCGTCTTGATGCCTTCTAATTCTCTGCAAAGAAGTGGAAAGCAGTGGGTTAGTATCAAGTCACTAGTTCTAGTGTCCGACATTGCGTCAGCTGCTAAGTTGTGTCAGTTAATCCTCCCTCTCTTTCTCTACTTTGCTCTTTGAAAGGGTGCATATTTGCAGTTGACCTTAGCTCAGTGCCAGCTCTTTCTCTCTCTCTCCGCTTATCCCCTTCTTAAGCGCGTCTCCGCTCTTTTAAGCTGCCCATGTTCCCTGACACACTGATGAGCACTGCTGTGTGTGTATGTGTGTGTGTGTGTGTGTGTTTGTGTGCTCAGTACCAATTTGCCAATTCCGCCCCGACTCAGTAAGCCGACACACTACACATTGAAAGACAACACAACAACGGCACTGAACTGAACTAAACTGAGCTGAGTAGCTGAAACTCGCGCGCTCGCTGTTGTTGTAGTAGTCACAGAGTCGTGTGGCAGGTCAAATTAAATCAGAGGAAAGTAAATGCCGCCGACATGCAAATACTTCTTCTTCTTCTTCTTCAGCAGACACACATCTACAGCAGCAGCAGCTATAATTTAATGGTCTGCCGAGTGATGCAGCTCATCGAATGGGCAAAAATAGATATTGTCAAATCGGATGAGATGCCGATGCTGCTGCTGCCAGTACTGTAGCCCTTTGACAGGTCTTCGGACAGTGTGTGTGTGTACAGAGCAACTGACTCACTGAGCCCGGCAGACATCCCCATAGGATGCTGCTGCTGCTGCTGCTGGTGGATTCAATTAGGAAGAGAAGATGCAGCACACACACACACATAACGGAGAAAGAAAGAGAGGGATCCCATCCCGGCACTCAGATGGCTGCCGGTAATTTGTATCAATCACAGAGTGCGCGCAGAGACAGTGTGCTGCTCCCCACTCGATGCCTAATTAAAGTGTCTCCTTCTTCTTCTTCTCCTTCTCCCGATCAGTCGTCGATTCTGCCGATGCTACTGATTGAACACTGTGCTCCGGTGTACTACTGCTGCCGCTCATCATCATCATCATCATCATCATCATCATCTGGCTGATCATGTATATGTGTGTGTGTGTGTAGTAACTCGGTGATGCCTGCACTTCCTCAGCTGCCGCTGCTGCTAATTTATGTGGCCAGCGCTATTATTAGCTAGAGACAAACAGAGCTGGCTGAGATGGTGGTGAAGATGCTGCTGCAACACCGGTGCAATCGGCACCGACAGCAACAGAAACAGCAGCAGCTGACCAAGTGAACATCTTCGCCTAAATTGAATTTGCACTTGGCAAGTGTGTGTGCTGCAATGGCAAAGGGCAGAAGCGTTATTTGCATGGCTAATTGCAGGAAAAGGAGGGAGAGAGAGGGAAGGAGAAGGGTCAGGAGGAGAAGAAGATGAAGAAGTGTGCAATGGCACACATGTGTGTGTGTTGAGGGCGATTACCGAGAGAGAGGGCACAGTTAGTGTTTTCGCTGATGATCACTAACAGTCAGTCAGTCAGTGTGTTTAGAGTGTGAGCGTGAGCGTTCGGGTGTCCCTTTCCCAAATCAGATCAGATCAGTGGTAATGTTTAGTAATGGGAGGGGGAATGAAAATGCGCTCGTCGATCGGATCGGAGAGTGACAGGTAATGCGATCGGAGGTGGCAATAAAAGGCGAGCACAGTGCAGCAGTTTTTTATTGGCGATGTGCACACTCGCTTCCCCTTCTTCGCCATCGATTTGCACCGTTTCACCACCAGTTGTTGCGCTTTTGCGCTGGTAAGCCTATTTTAAATGCCATTGCGCAGAGACACAGAGGCAGCAAATTGAGATGATTTATGCTCTCTCTCTCTCTCTCTCTCTCTCTCTCTCTCTCTCTCTCTCTCTCTC
>JAALOO010000753.1_pt1 | contig 27057 bp, 18 predicted proteins | sample 7257641 | NCBI WGS metagenome assembly JAALOO01 (sample SAMN14085613, study PRJNA598686) | mite metagenome | biome: ENVO:01001000; feature: ENVO:01001002; material: ENVO:01001226; isolation source: single female mite from University of Michigan culture on fish food culture... ...
AGACTGGCAAAGTAATAAGCGGGCTTTTGCCCTACCGGGCCGCCCGCCAAAAAAGGAGTATAACAGAAAAGAATATACTGGCTGATTGCTGTTTACTGAACGCCTACATTAGAGAAAAGAGCGGTAGCTCGTCACACAAATGAATGATGAAAGGGAAAAAAAGAAAAGAGAAATGAACAAAAAATCAGAGCAGTGTCTGCAAAGTGAAGACAAATAATCAGTACTGTTCTGTTGATAAGTTCTCCGGGCGCTGTTGTTGTTCTCCAGTGCTTGCCAGCTCACTGGCAGATGATGCCTGTCAAGATAAATTATACATTAGCGCGCGCAATTCGAAACGAAACGATGCACCAGACGATGCGTTCTGCAGTTGAGTTGTTTGAGCATACCAATCTTCACCAGCAAAATGTTCTGTTCAATAACTTTCTTTAATTTATTTTCAATTGCACAAAAGTTGGACGACGGTTTCAAAGGTCAAGGTCAGGCGTTTGCGCATCTACCCTAAGGATACGGAGAGTTGCCCTGTGCGATTATCAGAAAAATGCTAGGTATTTCAATTTTAAAACTGGTGCAGCAGTCTAGGTAAAAAGAGGTGAAATCTGTTATTACTTTCCTATCGCCGCAATAACATGGAAATTCGGCAATACTCCTTTCCCCCCTTGCCCAGGCTTCAAAACGGTAAATTTTCAAATCAAAACGCGTTTTAAATTGCTCTATAATATAATAAAAATAAAAAATGTAATTATATCAGCAGAAACGAAGCAAACATAAAGCGAAAGTTTGCTAGTGCAAAAAAAAGTTTGGGTGCCCACTTAAACTCTTAAAAGGGAGCACTTCTAGGCTGTGTGTGCGCCAGACGCTTCGGCTACCTAGACAAAAGTTTTTTCATTGCCACTTGGATTGAAGCAAAGTGGAAATGTGTTTACCGAAAAAAGTACAAAATGAAGTGAAGCAAATTTAATTAAATTATAAATTTTTTTATTGCAAAATAGCGCAATTGTATTAACTGAAAAAAAACGAAGAGACAGCACCCAGTTGCTAGGCACTGCTGGTAGCAGCAATTACTCTGGTGCTTTTCATCACTCTGTGCTCTTATTTATGACATTGACTAGCACTACACTTTCGTTGCATCCTTCTTTCTTTCTTTCTTTCTTTGGTAATTAGTGCTGTTTATCACTGGCCCATCACCATAGCATCTTCTGCTTATCAATAGTTTGCACTGAGTGTTGGCAACACTGTCTCAACAGCACTTCTACATCACATCAGTTATCAGCTTTATCAGTTGGTGTAGTTGCACTTGTGTTTTTCGTAAGTTTGTTGTTGAGATGAGATGAAAACTTGTCGTGAGGTTATGTCAAAAACAATTTTAAAAAAATAATTTTTTTCTTCGCACTAGTGGCACCTAGCGTCGAAGAACGTGAATTGTTTAAAAAATTTTATTGTAACATAATTTTTTACTTTTGTTTGTCCTATTTCAAATCACCTGATTGAGATCGAGATTACTAGTACAAAAGCAGTATTTCTCCAGTATTGAATCATCAATACAGGCAGACTGGTTTCCATAGGCATTCAATCGCGAGATGTCACCAATCAGGTGAATGTGGGGCATTTTGGCGGGCAGCAGTGACTCGGCATGATTGAGGCGCAGCAGCGATGAGTTGTCCACTCGAAGGGTCGCATCAAAGAGTCCACCACCAGGCTCCAGTACAGCCTGCACTGTAAAGAGGTCACTGCCGTCAGCAGACAGTGGCTCAGTGCGAATGAGCACCTCTTCAACCTGGTCCAACTGCAGTTGGGCACACTTTGGTTCACCGCCGAGAAGCAGATTCACCTGACCGGCGACAAAGTGGCCTAAAATCGCCTTCGCTTCTTTTGTGCCGCCGCCCCAGCTGTCAAATTGCGAGCAAAGACACCACTTTTCGCTGATTTCCGCCGACTCGCAGGTTCGATCAGGTGGAATTGGCGTAAAGAGCGACCTTCCATACGACTCATCATCAGTTGTAGGTGCTTTCTTCTCCACAATGTGGCGCAACGTAGCGTGCAAATCAAAATGGCTCGTCAGGCGATGTGCATTCGCACGAAGTGTTGCTCTCAGCTGTTCCGCCGGTGTTTTCCGACTGTTGTCACCCGTTTGCTGTTGGTTTCCCTCAGGCACAAAGAGGTAGAAGAAGGGCAGACGTTCCTCCATTTGCCCTGAACGGGTTCGCCGCATGCGGCCAAAGCGTATGCCGTGGTCTGCCAGCAGGAAAATGAAGGTGTTCTGGGTGATGCCTCGCCGAACCAGTTCACTGAGCAGTCGATGTAGTGGCTGGTCGGCCTTGCCAGCGGCCCAGAAGTTGTTGTGCGTCAGGTCGGCCAGGTGGGCGAAGGTGAAGAAGGGCTGGGCTCGGTCTTTTAGAGCGGTCACTTGGTCGAGAATCCAGGAGTAGTAGTACTGCAAAACAGTATTTTATTTTCTTGTTTTGAAAATCAAAACCAAATACTCACTTCCATTCCAATTTGTCCCTTGTAGCAGAAGTGATTGTTCAAGTCATCGTCCACCAGTATGGACACCGGTCTCATGTAGTAGTCGGTGGGTGGGCGTGTAAAACTTGCTCGACCGTAATTGAAAAGAGAATAACTGGGCATGTCTTCCACCAGGGCCGTCAGGTAGCCCTGTTTGGAAAACCGTTTCCAAATGAGGGGCACATCGTCGAAGCGCATGTTGTAGCCAATGGAAGAGTTCCAGTATCTGGTGTAGTGATTCCCAGTTAAAACTGATTTTGTAAACAAAGTTATTAACTTGGTTTTAGGTAAACAAATTATAGGTTTTCTACCTCCCATCATGTTGGGAAAAGTGTTGTCGCCCACCTAGAGAAAAAAAGTGTGTATATAAAAAAAAGTGGATATAGCAAAACACATTCAGAAAAGTTAAACTGCTACTCACCTTGGTAAAACCATACAGAGGCGCAAAATTGTGCGTTTCTAGAAATTGCTTAGATTTAGGAAAGTATCTTTTAAAGTTGAGCCATGACACGGAGTCAATTCCAAGTAGTAGAACATTTGGCTGGTTTGCATTGGCTGGTTGTTTGTGTTTGGGCATTTTGAAAGGCACTAGTGGAACTACCTTTGACTCGACTTTGGTGAGCACTTTTAGCGGCGAGTGCAGCGGTTTCATGTGTTTGAAACATTCTACTCGCACTGCATCCAACTTTGGAAAATTAGTAACAGGCGATTTTAGCGGACCGAATCGTTTTCTAAAGGTGTAGGTATCGCCCGTGGTGCTGATCAGCTCATCGACAAAGCACTGCAATCCCGTACCACTGCTTACCCCCTCCACGTACAGCAGTGTTCCATTGAGACGTTCAATCTTTATCAGCGGCTGCCTACAGCTGAACGTCCTCTCTCTGAACTCATCTACAATGGGCCCCGTCTCTTCGTCGTACACTGGCCACTCGATCATTCGACACGTTTTGGTGTGCACCAGATAACGATGACGATGACGACCAGCGTGTTTGTGCTTGTGATTGCGAAATGCTCGGCGATGTGCAGGTGTAGAAGCTTTATTACTAAAGTTGGCATTATTTGCAGCAACCGAGTTAGTTTTGACAATGCTAACCAGACGATGATTGAGATGTCGTTGAGACGCGTGGGACAGTTTACCGGCGGCATCTCCTGGGAGTGCGACACCTGGTTGTCCTTCTCTGGCACCCACTTCCTGATCGTGGTTCTGCTTTTTGCCACCGCCATTTACGTCATCTTTAGGCAGCCAGTGAATCTTGTGTCTATTTTAGTGGCAGTGGTGGTGCCATTGTTTAGGTGGTTCGCCGCGTGGTACGCAGCGTATGACAGGGACAAAAGAAAAAACAGAAAGACAACTTTAGATTAATGGCAAATTAATTGAGAAGAGAATTTTACCCAATACTGAATAATGTATAAAGTAGGACATTACAATAATTAATTACTTTATAATTAATTAGCATTGGAAATGCATCGGCCACTCACTAACTGCTAATGGGGAATATGGTGGATTGGCACGGCAATACTTTACTACTACTAATGCACTCTACCACTCTTTAGACAGTGCCAATTGTGTGGATTATACTTATTATTTTCCCATATGTATGCTGATTAATAATTCAAGTGTATTAGCAAAACAGAATTTAGCGTGTGCCAAACTGTGTGCGTGTGTGCGTCCTTGTGAAGGACTGATTTTAGCCGCCTTTTAATCTAGCACCCTAATCATCACTGTCGATTGGCTCGCTAATTGCCCTCCCTCGGTGTGCTACTGTTCCAGTTTGCCGCTGTTAGTGTGGTGCTGCTAATTAAATCGCAAGCACCACCAATTGAATTGCCCACGAGCTGTGCACACACTTCTGTTGCCTGTTTCATTCAATTTGCACGCCAGTCTCGAGACGCCAGGTAACCAGTTTAGTGCAACCACCAGTCTGCTCAAGCAAAGCAGAATCAAAATCAGAAGATGGGTTCTAGCAGAAACAATAGCAAAAGTGTCTGATGTAAAGCAGACCCATTTGAGACACTCAGCAGTGCTGACACAAACAGACAACAACAGCTTATTAAGCATTCAGGGAAACAATAACATTGAGTGCATCAGAAAGGCAAAAATGATGGTGGTGCCACAGGGCCCACTGAGCACTTAGGATGCTGAATGAAGCTGGCACTCAATGAAGCTCACAGAGAGAATCAAACATTATTAGGGGTGATAGTAGTGGTAGTGGTAGTAGTACCTATAGAAACGCAGCATATCTTGCAAATCGATCAAATTGAGGCTGATAAAAAGAAAGAGAAGGATGAATATCACGACGCGATTTAGTGATGGATGGCCAGTGAGCCAGTAAACGGAGCAGGGAAAGCACGAGCGATGGCCACGAGCAGGCGAGTGATGATGATGATGCGTCCGTTGCGTCCAGACCAACTTCAGGCGATCCATTCTTCAGTTCTTTTTTCCAACAGCAATTTTTGAAAAAGTATAGGCACTTTTACATTTACCAGCTTTCGCTAACTGGACAAGACTGGGATGACTGCTGGTGATGATGCATCAGTCAGGAGCAATGATAAGTGGCAGTGGGAGAAGAAGAAGTGAGGCGCCTGCTGAACTGAACTGTTGATCGGTGGGCGACAAGCTTGTGTTGAGGCCGAAAAAGTCAAAAGCGGCCATCGATCACCGATGAGTCGTCGGTTTGTTGCTTCGGTGATGATGAGAAGAGTGGCACAGCAGTGGCGGGCAGAAAAAAAACACCAAAACTGACAGGAGCAAGTTGTTAATAGAAAAAGAAAATAGAAAAAAGTGTTGGGGAGGAAAACATCACCAGTCATTGTGAGCTGACAATATCGACATAAAGCAGAACGGAGAAAAGCTTGTAAACTCAAAAACTGAAAAAACAACAAAACTGGACTAACAGATTGTGTCAATTCACAATTAACAGTGGTCAAGAAAGAGGTTAGCACATTGATATTGGCGTGTCAGGTCAAAAACTAATGTTTGATAAAAAACTAAATAATTTATCAAATACAAAATTCAAAAAATAAAACCATTTTTCTATAATGAAAAAACTTTTTAAGAAAATTTTAGGGTAGTTTCTTCAGAATTTGTTGCAACTCACTAGCAAAAAAAACTATAACAAGCACCGAGAAATCACACAATTAGGAAGAAATCAATTTTGATAAGTGTGTGTGTTGCAATGTGTCCCCTTCTTGTACCTGCTTAACTAATGCAAAGTACACATACATCTACACTTGAAATAGCGACAAGACATGTGGGGGTTGATCTAAGGAACAAAAAAAGAAAAGTCAAGTTACAGTCACCAAGGTGACTAACTACCTCTCAACGTTGACAGCGGCATTTCCCAAAACTAACATTAAAAATTTCTATTTACTGAAGTGAACGACTTTTTGTCTTAATAAGTAGGAAACGCTAACAAGTACAAAAAATGTAGATGCTGAAGCTTAGAAAAATAAAAGAAAGCGAAGGAGCGCAGACAGTGCCCCCAAAATGAGTTGTCAGAATGGTTGCCAAAAAGTTGGGTTGATTGCAAAACATCCCCACTACTGTATTGGTTTTGTATATTCTCATCTGCCTGCCTCTCCGTTGTTGCTAGGGCCTTTCATCTTCAACCTCAAATCCACTTGACATTTTTCCATTTTTTTTCTTACTGAAGAACAGTGTTTAGCCAGCGAAGCCATTCTCAATAATGTGCCCATTTGATACTTATTATAATCAGCCTACCGCTGAATAATGTCAAGTGAATCAGGACAATTGAATAGTCAGGCGCCTGCCCCGGTCTTTAGCATTGGCAGCCAAAGGCCATCCGCAAGCACAGTGGCAACTTCTGCTGTTGCTTCTTCTTCTGCCTCTTCTTCCTCGAAAACAGTAAGAGGCACTTTGGCAGCGAGCTTCAGAACGACGTCAATTGTCTCCTGCTCCCGCTCTCACTTGTTTTCTATAGTGTGTCGCCAGCCGTCATAGATTAGAGCTCGAAGAAGACTTGGTTGGTTAGTGGTGGTTGAACACCCAAACCAAACCAAACACCATGAAGACGATGAAGTGTGGCCCGAGCAGATGTGACAGTGCAGAGGAAGAGCAGGAGGGCAAAAAGAAGGGGGCACACACTCAGGAAGTCTATTGAACGCCAGATCAGCAACAGCACCCTCGAACTCTTCACTTTGTGGAGTTCTAGTGCTCACGTAGTTCACTCTCCAGGAACACTCCAGACACGGTTCCTTTTATCTTTTTTTCTGGTTCATCTGCAGTTGACGTCAGCCGAAGAGCGTCAATATTAAAAATCAATTATAATCACATTGTCAGTGTTTATGATCCAATTTAAATCATTAGAAAATCATTACTGCTACGGTAAGTGCAAATAAGTGCCCGAGTGAAGCAGAAGAGCTTTTTCTCTCTCTCCTTCTCAAGACGCCATTCGTCAATGCCTGGTGCTCATGGCCTCGTGGAGCTGACAACAGCCACCACAAACAGGCTCAACCAGACTCAATTCAACCAGCACACATATGTGTTTGTTTTCAGAATGTGCAGTGTGTTACAGCGGCAGTTTTGTGATTTATGACAGAATCATGAATTCGAAATGACAACAGCTCACTGCCGTCGTAGCAAGTTAGCAAAACGCTGGAAAATAAACAATTTTCCCTTTTCAATGCTTTCATTGAAAAACAAACGAATAAATTAACAGGAAAAAGAAAGAAAGAGGCCAGTTTTATATCTAGCAAAAAGAGGGAAATATTTTGCACAATTGAAACACAACTTTTCCCCGCTTTGCACTGTACAAAAAAGCAAGGCATTTAAAATTAGAAATGCAATCATTCTGCTGAAACTTAATAAAAGAATTAAGTTTTAAAATTTAAAATTTAGTGTAATTGGAAAAAGAAAATATGTTGTGTAAAAGAAAAAAAATCTGCTTTAATGTGGAAAACTTTTTCTTGCAGCAGTTGATTGGAAAACAGACATTGTTTTTTAGTTTACGACGATGCAGAAGTCACTTTCAGCGTTTCTCTCTATGGTATTGTGCTTTATGAAAATGTATTTTTTGTGTTTTGCTCTTGCTAATTATTCTAGAATAGTAGTGCATTCTTCAGACTGTACAGACAAACACAGGATGACTAGTAAAAGAAACCAGCTTTCTAAAAAACACACATAAAAGGTTTTTGGTGGTTATCACAGTCATCCTGTAAAAGATGGCACTTGGCAATCTAATTGGCACCGTCTCGACAGGAAAAGTCAGCAATATTGAGTATGTAAATGTGTGCTATAGGTAAAATTGACGGCAATGCATTTGGTAGCCCTCTTTTCAGTGAGTGCCTTCACAAAAGAAGGATGGCTGCTAGTGAATATCAGCGCCTGACGCCTTGAGCAGTGCGCTGAAATGTATTGTCAGCCCTTTCAAGGTTCATTGTGACGCATCCGTCTGCTTTCCTCCAAGTAAGCATTTAATTAAATTTTACAATTCATTATGGTTTTATTTGCGAATATAATAATATCTGACATTTGCTGATTTTTGAAAATTTCCTAGATCAATCTAGATAAATTATTTTTTGTTTTTATTTTTCAAAAAGCGTTCTAGTGCTTGTGTTTGTCACATTTTTTGTTAACAAGCAAACATTCGTTTTAGTGCAAATTTGCATTAAAATTACTTAGGTTTACTAGGTTTGCACTGTTTTTCTCTGCACTGGAGGACCAAAATAGCCAGTGCCCGTTGGGTGATAGTTCTGGGCAAATGTGAAGAAAAAGTGCTTTCAAGGTTGCCTTCCAGTTATTGTTATGAACTTATTTCGTTTATTTGCTTGTGTGCAATTGAAAAGCTCCCAACTCACTTGCCACTCTCTGGCCTCATTTCTTTGCGCTTCTTCAGATAATTGCGCGGCGCAAGGCCAATAAATTCTGTGTTTTTGTGCGTTTTACCACTGCGTTTCTCCTCGTTTAAAACAATGCTTTCCAGCAAACACACGTTTTACACTCAAACAAAAATCCTGTCCGAGAAGGCGGTTGCAGCCAAGGCAAACTTAACGCTTGTTTGCAATTACCAAGCAAGAATAGATTTGAGCAACACACAAAAAAATGAAAAAAATTTGTAGAAGAAAATTGGAGAAGATCAAAACAGTAAATTTTTTTAAAAATTGATTGAAATAGAGATGGATTCTTTGATGCACTGGTGTCGAGTTCAGTACACAGAGGGTACCTGCTACCACCATCATCATTTTTTTGATTTATTTGATTTATTTTTAATTTAATTTAAACACACACAAATCCTTTTTTGTTTTTGTTTACAAAAAATGTCACTAGCAAAATTTAATCTTTAACAAGGCAAAAACAAGTACAAACTGGACAAATGAAGGACATTCATTCAAAAGGAACAAAAAACTCAAATGGCACGAAAGGTTATCAGTGGCATATGCATTAGCACTTGTCACTGTACATTTTAAAGCATGCTGACCTGTCGGCGACAGTTTGTCAAGAACTGCCGACAGGCAGGCAGGCTGACTTGTTTTGAATGGCCACTTTGCTGCACGTCTTTCTTTCAGGCAGTCACAATTCCCCTCAGTGCTGTCCCGTTGACAGTGAGAGGTAGACTTGTCAAGAGCAGCACAACAGTTGTACAGTTGCAGTGTTGCAAAACAAATAGACACACACAGACAGATAGACACTCAATCTACTTTTAGCGTCAGTGTCAATGGCGTTTCGATTTCACCGATCTACTTTGCCTCGGTGGCTTCAAAACCTTTTTAGTTCCCTCTTCTACCCCCAATTTGCAGTGTTGTTCGCTTTTACTTTTTTTGCTTAGCAAGTTCTCAACTAATTGGCAGAAATCAAAGTGAGTGCTTTTCCGTCTGGAATGCAACTTTTGCGACTTTTTCCGCCTGAAAGTATTCCTCCTTCTAATTGTTCACCAATTATCCTATGATCACTTGAACACAGCTGTGTTCTACTGTGCACTATGAAGCAGGAACACAACGTTAGTCACCAAAAAAAGTGAAAAAGAAAGTGGGTGCTGATCCAAAAACGAGGAAGGAAAGGACCACATTGCTCGTTAGTCGGAAAATGAGACGATTTACTTGTTTGTCCGTTCGATTTGATTCGCATTATCTCTTTGCGTCAGAGTATTTATATTTGTCAACAAAAATGCTTTCAGCATTTCATTATCAACTAATCAGCATTGCATTTTTTAAAACGCCGACAACTGCAAACTATACAATTGTAATTTTGTATACTGAGAAGTAAATTTTTGCTGTTTTCTTAGCCTAAAGTGACAAACTTTTTTTAAATTCACTGTCATTGTTTTAAACAATTTAATTGATTAACAAAACCTGTTTTTAAATTTGTTGTAAATCTGGTTAATACATCAATATTTGCCAAAGTTGATCTGTTTTGATTTGCAAACATCATTAAAATTTAATTTTACTGTTTTAAAACAGTTTACGAATTTTTTCTACTGAAAAATAGAAGTTTTAACTGATGTTTGCAACTTGCAAACGCCCGGTTTAGCAATAAATAAGGTTCAAAAAGTAAATAAGTTTTGTTTTACGAGCACTTCTAATCACTTTTACCAGTTTTACCTTACTGGTTTCAGCCTTGGTCGTCAGTTGGCAGGCATTTTTGTCTCCGGATATGTGGACCAATTGATTTACACAGTGAATGCTTTTTATTTAACCTCCCCCATTTTCACTAGTTTGATCATTAATATTGATTAGTGTACAGGACGACGCTTTTTGAATTCATTTTGTTTAGCTAAAAACGTTGATCGCTTGGGAAAACGCATTAGACTGCACTAGACTGAAAAAAAATTCAACCGAGTTTTTTAAGCTCAGCAACAACTGTTTGTGAACACCACTAACCACTGTTAACGACCATCTCACTAAAAAACAAGTAAAACAAAAAAGTACTTTCTTTCCAAACAGTGCCATTTTAAATTGCTATTCTGATTCTAATTTTGTTCCAAACAGGAATAAATTTGCTAACAGCAGAAAATTGGAATTGCTTTAAGATTTTTTTATTTTTTTGTTGTCTCAAAAAAGTGCTGCATTACTGGCGCAACGAGTAAAGTGAAGAATGTACGACAAAAGTAAATAATAGATAATAACTAAGTGATTAAAGAGTCTTAATTATTTGCAATTTCTGCAAATGGCATTTCTGCAGCATCTACAACTTAATCAACGTTAATCTTGTTCACCGCAGCAAAGAGAGACGGAAATGGAAAAATAGTAAACAGTGAGAGAAAAAATTAGGAGATTGTTCAATGTTTAACACATAAACGAGTAAGAGATTGGTGACAATTCTTTAAATCAGTGTAAGCAGCAGCAGTGAGACAATCGGATTGCAGTGCATCGATAAACAGTGCCGCACTTTGAAAACCAAGTGGGGCCCCGCTCTTTCATCAGTACTACCAACCACAGTTTCAGATTTAAAAGCCATTAATAAACTTTTGTGCTGCGCAAATGAATTGCCTCCGATTTAGCGTTTCATCGAAGATCTATCACTGTCCTATCTGCACACACACTGTTCACTCTCTGTCAGGGGAAATCAATAAACTCGTCACGCAGTGTACTCCAATTTTTGGTGAAAGTGTGACTGAGTGTTCTTCTCAGTGGTGGCAGTTGCAGCACCAAGGAGAGAAAGAGAAAATTGCCAAAAATCTATATATCTCATTACTGAAATAATAATTTGTATGTTTGTGTGAAACAGCAAACTATGATTGAGTTGAAGGCGCAAAACGAGGTGCGCGCTAATAATAACGCTCCGCAGCGGCACATTAACGGCACAAACCTTTCTCTTTTTTCGCTAATGAAAAGAGAATGAAAGTGAAAAAGATTTGCCATTATAAAATTGAAAATATTTTTATTTTTTTATTTTTTCTTAGCGGAATTATACAGAGAATGATAATTAAGTTACCAAAGAATGGCATTATTTGCAGCCAAAAGAATATAAATAAAAAATTTTTGAAAAAACTGACTGGGAGCCACAACTTTTGTTTCGCATCAAGTTTGTGTCATGAGCACTCGTTGATTGAGCACTCGTCTCGCCTTTCAATTGTCTGGTCTGTGCCTCCTCTTTTCTCATTTTTCCATCAGTCTGGCACAGTCCACAGTGCTGTCATCAGGAAAAAACAATTAAAAATTGATTAGTTCATTAATTGAGACTGATCAATAAATTTACATTAGACAGTGGGACAGTAGGAGCCTCAAATTAGAGTTTTTTCTTATTTTTGTCCAGAAGTTAAGAACGTTTTCAGTTTGTTTTCCCCTCTTTCTCCAATCGTCACATCGCATTTACGCTTCATTGTGTATTCTCTGGTTGACTTGACTCTCTGATGACTTTTCCCGAGTTTGTCTACTGCTTCTTCTTCTTATATCAAAGTTGTTATAAGATAAACACACTTTAAAGTTTTCCTTTCTTTTCCGCCTGCACTGAAGCAAACTTTTTAATTAACAAAATCGCGACTCAACTTTCAAAGTTCAAATGACAGTTGTCAAAGACAGTAGAGGCAGTTTCAAGTTACCCAGACTGTGTGTGTGTGTTCTGCTCCAATTGAATAGGCTCCCAGAGTACTGCCACGCAGTTTTTGTTTGCCAACTAGCTCTCTCTCTCTCTCTCTCTCTCTCCTTTCCCATTCTCTGCCTCATTTTGCGGGCAAGTGAACTAGTTTTTCTCTTTTCTGTACTAATTCTTGACTAATTAACATTTAAACGGATTCTTCCCACTGTTCATGCAGTTCGTACGTAGGCAGCAATAGAACTCTCTGCAGGACACTGTAAACAGTAAAAAAGAGTGGCACAAACAAGCAGCAAGCAAGCAGTGCTGCCAAATAGGGACAGACAGGGGCCAATTTAAAATAAAACGGTGCACAAATTCAAGCGAACAACTCTGATTGCAGTTGCAGTTGTGCTATTTTCTCTGATTGTCTGCCTCTGCAACGGTAATCAGCCTAATGGAAGGCAGCAGCGAAGGTCTTGCGGGGTCGCATCTGCGTCACTGCGCAAAGCGACAATCCGATTGGCCGGTGGAGCAGCCACTGCTTGCAGTTCCCACCACCACTGGGCAGAATGGTGCAGCAGCATCAGTAGAAGCAGTAGTCGTTAATAAGACGGCAAATTGGTGACATCTACGATAGTGCCAGTGCCAGTGAATGGGCGTCAGTGAGCGGCAATCGATCGATGCAAAGGATTCGCTTGCGCTCGCTGTGTTCACTCACTCGCTTTCTCCATCTCTTTCTTTTTATGCTATCTTTCTTTCTCTCTCTATTGCTTGGCATGCCGATGCCACTGTGGTGGTTCACAGCGGTGTAAGCCCACAAAGGTCTTTCTCTCTGTCTATGTTTCTTCTTGTCTGCCTTACCGTCATTTGTCTCTTTCGACAAGGTTTCAGGTAGCAGAAAAAGAGGAGAAAATAACTGGCGTCAGGCAAGGAAAGGTAGCATCTGATGGCGCAGTCCCAACCTAAGCAGTAAGCTCAGCGACAGCTGCAGCCGCATCCACCTTCATCTTCTCAGCTCACTTGCAGCAGCAGCAGCAGCCTCTCATTTCATTTTCTTTGCTGTATATTGACTCTCTCTTGCTTTCTCTTTTTTCTTTGCCTTTCCGTTCCCTTGAATTGAAACGTTTGATGCGATTAATTGCTACTACGCAAACATGCGACTTTTAGACTGAGAGGAAGACTTAGTCAGGGGAAGGTAGATTTGTAAGAGAGAAAGAGAGAAAGAGAAAGGAAGATGCTGTGGTCGTCACAGAGGGGTCGAGTGTGTGTGTGGGTGAGTGTGTCGGACAGGAGGCCATGTCATGTTGTGATGGGCCATTCCATTTATAGCTGAGGCGTGCGCGCACACACACTTTCTCTGGGCGCACAAACCAAGAGAGAGGACAAACACCGGGAAAACACTGGTGCTAGAGTCAAACTGCACAGTGCTGATGGCCTCCAAAACAACGAAGCATTACCAGGAGCTGTGAATGAAAAATACACACAGAGGAGTAATAGGTACTTTCTCCCTTTTTGGTTCACCCTTGCCACATTGAAAGTGAAAGAGGTGCTCATGGCATCAGTGTCAGTGGCACCGTGCCAGTAGCACTTGTCAGGCGTGATCATCATCTGCCCGATCAGCGGCAGCAGCAGCAAGTCTAAAGGGTGAAGAAATGAGATGGACAGCTGGAGAACAAATGAGACAACTGCACTTTATTACCCTGTTAAGAGTGCCTGCCCATTGCCTGCCTGAGTGAACCAGTGAAGGAGAAGGGGTTATTTCGAGACATGACAAATTGAGATGTACTGCACCAGTGCTTAGTAATGGCCCGCTGCTGGCAGTGTGAAGGAGTGTGTGAAGAGGGCAAATTAATTGAAAGCAAAGGCTGGCTAAAAGTAAGGGTAAATGGCCACTGGAGCACCTTTCACTGAAGTACAATAGAGCACCAGTGGCACCACCACCGCTCACTCGTCTTTCACTCACTTGCTCTCCGCTTTTGTTCTACGCTTGTACGCATTTTTAAAATTAAATTCACTAATTAATCAGCTTATAATTTATGCAGAAGAATTGTTTTCATAAATTCTAAGGAGAAGAAAGGGCATGAGAGAGGTGATGGCATAATTTTATAAGCACTAGTTTTTCAGTGCTTTGCTGACACGAGTGCAAACTTTTTCTTTCCGTTTGTAAAGTAATTAAATGGCATGCTGCAGTAATGCTGCTGCAACAGCAGCAGCAAATGGTGGTGCTTCTAAATGGCCGATCATAATGATCAAAATGATCCATCGGAGTTGCAGTATCGCTGGCACTGCAAAATTGCCTCCTACAGCTCTGAGTGAAAGTCTCGTAAAATTTTTCAATTTTAAAAATGTGTGTGCGTTCTAATCTGTTGTTACTAATATTATTATTATTTATAATGGTCTAAACAAATTGAAATTGCCATTAAAAGTCATAGGAGAAGCCGCGGTGAAGAGAGGCCGAAGCAAAGAAGAAGAAGAAATTATGGCCTGGCACTGCTTAATGGGCACATGGCCTAGCGCTGATTACGCGTTCTTGGAGCAGTTCTTTTTTTGCCAAAGTTTCACTTTCAACGACAAAAAATGCAAGCAAGTGAGCCTGGCACTTGATTATGCAGCCCTGGTTCTGGTTGCCAGGGCGTCAATGGACAGCAGCAGCACTTGGCGCCCCAACACACACACACACACACACTTTTGCTTCATCTGCACTGCACTGCCTTCTTCATCAACGGGCTCACACTTTCTATCTCTATCTCACCTCTCAGCCTAGAAAATTTCACAACAAGCGACCATTCTGCTGGAAACTCACAATGCGCGCTTGTTTCGTTAGCAAATTAAGTAAGCAAGGACGGCAAGCGAAAAAAAGAAAAAAAGGCAAAACACACAAACACCAAAGAAGAAAGGAAGGAGATGCTCCTCCGTCTCCGGATGGCGGTGCAAAACGAGCGGAAAGAGAAGACCTGAAAGAAGACCTAGAAAAAAGGAGAAAGGAAACGGTGGCAAACAAACAGACAAACAAGTCGAGACATATCGTGGGTAAACAGAAAGAGAAAGAGTGTCACCTAAACTTACCAGGAAAACGAGAAGACGAGGAAAGCAAGGACGGCAGGCGCCCTGAGCAGCAGCAGCTGAATTGAATGAATACCAGCCATTGAGGGCCATTGTCTGATTAAGTTAGATTGTAGAGCACACAGAGCACTGCTGTTGCACTTTGTCCTCTTCTTTGGAACGGCTGCATCAGCAGCAGCAGCACCGAGTTACTATCAGCAGCCTGGCATCACACAAGTGCACCGCTGCACCGCTGCAGCAGCTGTTGATGCACTTTAATGAGTGGTCAGAGTTGGCAATTGTCACTGTGTTCTGGTGAGTGAAAGACATGCCTTGTCAGTTGGGATGTGGTACTGCTGCGGTTACATGCCGCATAACTGCTAGTCAGTGCAAGAATTGCGTGTGTTCATGTGTGCTGAGAGTGTGCTGAGTAGATGTAATTGCCAAACTGTGATTGCCCACTGTACATTGTATCCTTTCCCTTCTTTTCATTTTCATTTTGCAAGACAAACGGCGCACAACAATAACGTGCCAGGCCGAGCACCCGTAGTTCACTTGCTGAGTGGCAATCACTGGCGAGATTTGTCGCACGCTGCTGCTTCTTCCTATCAGTGCACTACATTGCTACCACCACTACTGCTGGGCTATCCCCAAGTGCACCCAAAGACCAACAATTTGCTGGTGGTGGTGGCTGGCAGAACAAAAAGGGTACGCGTTAGATAAACAGTCCCTCACGCACATATTGTTCCGCCGTCTTCACACACAGACATAGACAAACAGACAGAGAGATTGTGAAACTGATGCAAGATTGGATGAGATGGTAAATGAAAAATGGAGAAAAAGGTTAGCAAAAGAATGGTCTGAAGAAAAAGAAAAAAAGCGGTGAGAAGATGGAATGCAAGTGTACAGTGCAAAAAGAAGCAAAAAGAAGCAGGTCGCTTTTTTGTGTGAAGCAGAAGCCAAAGCAATCGATGAGGAATTATAACTGCTAGTACAATGTACAGCGTTTTCCCCATTCCAAGTGCGTCAGACAGACTTCCAAATCAGCAGATTTTTGTTTCTTGTGTCACCGAAACACAGAAAGTTTTGCAAAGGTGGGGACTGCACTGCTGCTACCTCAATTGGCATTTGGCCGACTGAATTGGATTCACTGAAGCAGCATGTGTGTCGCCGTCATGTAGACCACGTTGCGTCAATGTTTGCTTCAAAATTCATTTTGCCATTTTTTATATTCGTTTCTTTTCATTCAGAGGCATTTTTGATGTATTCTATTAAAAACAGTTCTGCATATATGACCGGTAAACTAGAGAGAAAGCCCGGCAGAAAGAATGAGATGGAGAAGGCTGGATAACATTTTTTGCTTGAAATGCTCGTATGTATGATGAATTGAGATATAAATAGTTGTACAAAGTAAGTGCAACTACCGCCCCGCCGCTGTTTGTGCCACTGTTGCAAGTGACTGACTACGAAGAGCAATTACCATAGTACAGCTAAGAACAGGAAAACACTACTACTACTGCTGCAGCTGAAGCCACCTCAGAATAAAGTTCTGCACACAAACACACACACACACAAAACCGACAGGCAGCCAGCAATCATCTCTTTTGACAGCGAGCATATTGATTCAGGTTTCTATGTAGTCAGGCAAAATGATCGAAATGGGTTATGTTTACACAAGAAATGCATTATGCAGCTACTGTTAACTGACTATTAGGTGACCAGCAGTAGTGGTAGTAGCTGGGGCTGTTTCCAATAAAAAGGAGATGAAACATAAAACAGCTTTACTTAATTTGGTGCAAGCAGATGCTTAAATATGAAATGATGGTCGTTCTACACACTATAACGATTATTGGAATTGAATGCCGCTTTATTGCCTCGGAGTGAGTTGTTTGTGTGTGTACACTCACTTGGCTCTGTTAAGGTGCACCTTTTCAGGCAGCCCCTTTGCACAGCTTTCCCTGGTCGGCCATAAATGGTCATTGACCAGCACTAACAGTCACAGCACCATCATCATCATCATCACTTGGCCCTACCCCAGCCTCTTGCACCACCGCCAAAATTGCAGTCACGAGAGTCGGTCAAATTAGCAGCTCATCATAACCGCCCATCAACCACGCCTTTAATGTGTTTATTAGCAGGCTCTCTTTTTTCTTTCCAGTGTCAAGAAAACAGGAGTGCTCGTGAGAGTGGACACTTTATCACTTTGTCACTTGGTCAACTTACAACGAAGACCAAATTAGTGGTGCAGTTAAACAGTTCTGACTGCCATTTGTCCATTTCCGGCTCAGTTCAGGCAGTCTCACCGCAACGTTTGCGTCCCTCTTATCGATTAATCATTAAAGTATGGGGAAAAGAATTAAAGTAACAACAACTATAGTGAAAGAAAGTTTTTACGATAAAATAAAGTCAAAGCTAATTAAATTGCGGTTAAATTCCAGAAAAACGAAAATTTAATTTTGAAATTTTTTACTCTCAAAAAGACCGCCGTCGGCGGCTGTTGCAGACATCAGCGTTGCCGTACAACAGCAGTTAGCCTTGCAAATGAAATGAGTGGGCATAAATAAAGCGAGTCCATTTAAATTGACAAATCGAGCAGAGTAGCAAGCAGGGAAGGAAACGGAAAAGGAATAGAAAAGTGAAATTGAGACAGAGAAACACTGTGTGTGGGGAAAGAATTGCAAAAATGGCAAAGTGTGTCTGCTCGAGCGAAGGTGAAATTAGGCAAATGAGTGTATTCTGGTGGAGAGAAAGAGAGAGAATAATTGTACTGCGAAAAAACGAAGGGGCCAGCAGAAAACACAACAGTGTACATCGTAGTGAGTCCTCCACTACTGCCACTGGCAATGAGAATTCAAATGGTGTGCATGATGTGATGATGCCAAGTGATGGCTCACTGAGTGCTTTCTCTCTCTCTCTCTCTCTCTCTTTCTTTCTGTTTTTTGCTCCTCCATTGCAGAAGTCTGCTGAAGACAGGCAGCAGCAGCAATGCCCAGGCACTCTGTTCCACCGAACACCGGACAGGGTGGCAATATTGAGCCAATATTGGTGGTGGTGGTGGAGGTGCTAAGAGTTCTAAGATACCCCACCCAAATCGAACAGCGGTCGCCCTGTAGTGGACGAGCCGGTGAGGGGCACACATCTTGCTAAATAAAAGGAGGGTAAAGGTTGGGTAAGGTGCTGCTCCAGTAGTGTGCCGGGACACTCACTCACTCAGTCACTGACTGACTGCTGTTTTCCCTGTTACCACTGAGTGAAGTGAGTCAGAAAAAGAAGGAAAAGAAGAAGAAGTAGTGCTCGCCGACTGCTCGTTGACGGTACACGGTGGCAAGCGAGACCAGTGCTCTCTTTCTCTTTCGGGGATTCTGTTCGAGCAAAGGTGTCTGCTGGTCTGTTGCTGTTGCTGCTGCTAGCAGCTCTGACGTTCCAGCAGCAGTAGTCCTCTCTCCCTCTGTCCAATTCGGTGGCGCCGATTTGCCTGCTCACTGCGACACATACACGCATTCACTTGCACGCATTCGCATTCATTGGAGCTCGCTGCTGAGCTCGCCCAACTCTCCCCCGTTCGTTCGTTCGTTGCTACGTTCAATTGCCGCCGATTGGTCGCCTGGTTTTTTGCCGCTTTTTCTCTCTTTTTCTCATTCTCATTCCCTCTCTGGACCTCTCTGACAGGGCACACAAGTTTCTCTTTTTCTCTTGCTCAAATTCAGCGTGGCGTATTCGTTTGCAAAAAGGGAGACGGAGACATTCTGGAGGCATTCGTTGTCCGCCTGTACAAACAGACAGACAGCAGCAGCGGCAGCAGATCAAAGCAGAAGCAGCAGCAGAAACGGCAGAGAAGCAGCAGAATCAACGTCGCTGTGGAGGCTGCAATAAAGCGGCGTTCGTTCGAACACGCCGCGATCCACGCGGAATGAAACTTGCATGTTGGAGCGAAATGTGAGACGAGGTGTGTGTGTGTGTGCTAGTGTGCACTCACTGCATGCACCCACTGCCCGATCGACTTGCCGCTGCCACCGACCGATGATGACAAAAAAACTGAAAATGGTTTCAATTGCATCTGCAGCAACTGTCTCCAGTGCTGGACTTCATCAGGCGCCCTGCATCTGTTTGTAGAGCCAACAACAGCTTGTCAACCTTGTCCGCTTGACCTCGCCTTTTCTAACAACTGACAACACAAGTGCATCAACATCATAATCATCGTCATCATAGTCATCCCAAACATCCACTACTTTGACGTCAACAGCAGAAGCAGCAACAGCAACAGCAGCAGCAAACAATTGTCGTCTAACAACAACAACAACAACCATCGGCAAAAAAGTGTGGTAGCTGCGCAGTGGCACTTGTCCCTCTTTCTAATTTGCACTGCCAAGACAGTAGCAGCAGAAGCATGGCACCGGATACCGTCTGGCCGCATCCGCTGCTTCTATCTGCCGCTGCCTCTACCGTTGAGTTGGGTGGGCGCGTGTAGCACATCCTATCCTGTCCTATCCTTTCCTCATCGACACACTTGCTCAGTAGCTGATCGATTCGGTGTACAGTAAGAAAGCAAGCGAGCAAGCAAGCGATAGAGCGAGAGAGCACCAGAAGAGTGTGCCAGTGCTTCTGCCCACACTGAGAACAGAGCAGAGCAGCGAGCGGACCAAGTGATCTGTGCATTTGTTGCATCGCCTGAACACGAGTTACATCGCAGTCGACTGCAGCCGAAGCACAGCTCCTGTTCAGTGCTCCTCTCACCACCACAGCGGTACTGTTCTCCTCGTTGGACACACAGACCAACTCAGAGAAAGTGAGAGTAGCGAGTCGGCGATTCTGTTCGCCAGTTGAGTTCTGTTCGGTTCACCGTTCGCTTCGGAGCCGCCGGTGGTGCCCCTCTTTCTTTTCATTTGCCGATTTTTGCTTTCACCAACCGTTGCTCCGCTGCTGATTTCGCTCATTCAGTGTTTTGTCTTTTCTGTTCCACATCACTACCTTCGTCATCAATTGAACTACTACTCATCATCATCATCTTCACCTCACCACTATCAGTGATCACTTTTGACCAGTGCCTGAGTCAGAGTCGCTTCAGAGTAAACCGACATATGAACATTGAATTCCTTTGCAACTCTGCATCATCCACACAAATCGGCACATTTTGACACACACAACCAGGCAGACATACATTGGGGCAATTTGCAATGCCGTCAAATAGCGGTGGAACATCGACTGCAACACTACCAGCAGCACAGGCAGAAAGCAGTGCCTTCTAATTCTCCCCCTCTGCCATTTGAACACATCGACATCGGCAATAAAGCAATAAATCAACACTCGCACGAGTCCAATCAAAGCTGGTAGCTCCAGAGTGAAGTGGTAGTGCATGTAGTTGCTGCTGCTGCTGCTGTGTCGATGTGCTACTGTTGTTGTACCTCGTGTCGGTGGCAGTGGCAGCAACTTGCAGACACCAACCAGAAAGTCAGTGGCAAGTCGGTGAGAGTGCACCACAAACCAACTGCACACTCACTTTGATCGTGCATCGCCCTGGCTCCCTGTGTTCTCCAAATACGTCCGTTTGTCTGTCTGTTTATCAGAAAAGGAGTCCCTCAGACATACTTTTATTTGGAGCAAGAAAACCAGCAGCAGCACAGCACTTCGTCATCTCATTGCCACCACCACCACCACCACCACCACCACCACCACCACCCCGATGCAAGCAGCAAATTCTTTACATTTTTAAATCACTCTTCAGATGTGTGCCTGTGAGCGTGTGTGTACTGCAGAAAGGAGAGCAAATAAAATCAAAAGGCAACGGCGCCAAGTATAAAGTATAAAGTTTCCTGAGCACTTGAAGTAACGATTTTGTGCAGAAGACTTCTGCCGACTTCTTCACTTTGTGTAATCACTTTCCGGCCCATTTGGCTGAATGGCAATAAGGTAAGTTGGCGGTGGTGGCAATGCTGACGACGACGGCGGCGATGATGATGATGTACTCACATACCCACACTTGCACTTGAGCCAGACACCCCAGAACACTCGACAGACAGACAGTGCTGCTGCATGAAAATTGAAGAAAGTGGGAGGTCATTTGGGTAATGTCAATTAAGGGTGGCAAAGTGATAAAGAGAGGAGAAGACACCTGAAGAAAGTCAGTGTCCAGTACTGAATGCCATTGAGATGCCACCACTACACACACACTCACTCACCACTGGCCAATGTCCTAATGGACAGCTTCAGTGATTTATGGCATCCTTAATGAGGCAATTACTGTCTTTCCTCTACTTCCTTTCACAGTTCATCTCTCAACTTGTTTAGTTGCACAGTACAGTAGTTGCAGGCCACGTATGCACTTTTTTTTGCCGCAGACCGGCGGCCACATAGATGGTCAACTTTCATTCAGGCGGTCACTTTGCTATTGTGCTACTCACTTTTTTTGTCAATTGACCGCATTAACGCTTCGTCAGTTTTTTTCACTAAAATAACTTTTTTTTCTTAATTATCTTCTACTAAATATTTTTTAAACTTTTTTCTATTCTTAGTGAGAAAAAAAGTAAAGCAATTGATTCAAACGACAAAAACGCACGCAAGCCACGTCCGTTTTCTGAACGGCAAAATTTAATTAGGATTTTGCATGAATTTTGCGCTACTTTAATTATTAATTTTTAAAACATTTTGTGCATTTGAGAATTTTTCATTTAACTTTTGCAACAAAATAAAATTTAATTGAAACATAACAAAATGAAAAAGCAATAGCAAATAAAATAGTTTGTAAATTAAATCAAATACTGGAGAGCGGTTGACAAAAAAAAGTACCGTCTGATGAGTCAGTTAAAAAGATGACTGACAGCGGAACAAAGAGCACCTCAACTGAACATGTATGCATAATTAAAAAATATTTAATAAAGTTGAGCTTTTAAAAAGCTGCCAACCACAACGGTACTTTGGTGCTTCGTTTGCTATTTGCTCTATTAGTTGGACGACAGTGTCTGCCTGCCTGTGTGTGTGGGCTGCGTAGGCCCCTGAAAGTGCTCATTACCGCAATGCATTTGAGGGCTGAAATAGCAAAAGCGAAAAAGGCTGCCAAAGGCTGTAAAACGATGTCAGCCAAAGAGCGTCGTTAAGCAGCGGTGTAAAAATATCAGGTAAAATTAGCACTGGCACATAAAATGTCGTTCGTTGATAATGAGAGTGCCACATTAGCAGTAACACAGGGAGCAGGAGAACAGGCAGACAGGCAGGCAGGAGAATAAAACATTGGGCTGGAAAAGCGAACAGTGGTAGTGCAGCTGTGCACAAATGGGCTGTAAATTTAAGAACGACATTCATTGCGGACATTGGACTAGAGAAAAAACGAACAGGCCGACACAAAAGCACAAATCACTTAATCAACAGTCACTTGGTCTACTGGGCCATCTTTGGATAATTTCCACTGAAACCTTCAGCTTTGCCGGACAGGGAGGGCAAAGGGTCTTTTTGATCACGGCTGTGTTCAATTAATAATTGATTACCATTGAGGCACATTCTTCGGCGGCCGCGGTGACATCAGTTGATGAGGGTGCTGCTGCTGCTGTTCGAATTTCATTGCTGATTTCATGGCTGGTGGGCGCCGCACACTGCAGGAGGCAATCAGTGGCAATTAGGTGGACGACGTAATAGGAAGTGAGAAAATAGAAACATAGACCGATAGACAACAAGAAAAAGAAACAAAAATCAAATCAGTTGATGCTTATATTGCAGTGCAGTGTCACCGTTGCGATTAGCACTGACTTCTGCCAAAACGAGCAGTGAATGGCAACTGCTGCAAATATAGATAGAAACGGGCAAAACCTCATTTTAGTCTTATCGATTCTGCTGATCAGAGTTGCCAGGCAATATTGGCAACTTTGCAGTTAAAGTTGAGCTTAAGTTTTGTCAGAAACCCTGCCGATAAAAAAATATGTTTGACGTTCATTCAAACAGCAGAGCACACACTTGATCAGCAAAGTAAGTCAGGAGATGTTTTGAATAACACTGCCAATTTTTTTCTGCGCCAAAAGGCGCATCAGTTTATTAGAAAAGTGCTCTTTTGTGCTAACTGAGCCTGAAAACTCAATTGCACTGCTAGCAAATTGCAAGGCAGTGTTCAAAATTTAAAAGCAATATACACTTCACTTTGTGCTTCTTAAATTTGACGCGTTTGAAAAGAGAGCCGTTTTAAAATATTCACAAGTAAATAAGTTGTCTCAATAGTCTAACTAGATGGGTGAACAGATTTTGTGCCAGGCAACTTAATAGTTTAGATCCCCCCTTTCTAAAGGTAGTCGTCTTAGTAGATTGCCCCGATTAGAGCAGAAGGTGCCTCTATACTTTTTGGTCAATTTTAAATGCTGATGAGCAGAATGGTAAAAACATGTTTTTCTAAACAGTGCTTTTTGTTGTCTCACTTTTTGTAGCGGCAATCCTTCGCCCAACTTGAGCAAGTCTCAGCAACGACCGACGTCCATTCACAGCAGTGCATCATTGAGAAGCACAGCTGACGGCGGCGGCAGTGGCAGTGGGCCGCAGTTGGCGCGTCGCGCCATGAACTCGGCGCTGAACGAGGAGACCTGTCGGCAAGTGGCCTCCTCGCTGGTCGATAATCTAGTCGCCACGGCCATCGTCAAGGCCAGTCAAGAGCTGGCCTTTACCTCGCACCAACCGCCACAGCACCAGCAGCATCAGCAGCAGCAGCATCAGCAGCAGCAGCAGCAAGTGCAAGTGCAACAACAGCAACAACAACAACAGCAACAAAAAGTCATTGCACAGCAGCAAAACAGCCGACGCAACAGTGAGAACATGAAGGCGAACACGAAACAGAAGACGGCTCTGGTCACCAACATTGACCTGAACGGCGCAAATAATGAGGTAAGAGAAAAGAGCTAGTTTTTACAATTTCAGCTTATCATTCAAAAAATTCTTTTTGGATTTTTAGAATCCGCCGGAAATTCAAATAGACCTTGTTGGACCGAGAACGCCCAGTCCCGTGGAGGAGTCGAGTTTTGAGTTGCCATCTGCGCCTCAGAAAAAGTACAAGTTCAAGGTGGCCTATGATGGAGAGTCGATGTGCAATGCCGATGACTACAGTGGCGAAGAGTCGAGTTGTGCTGAACCTGACTGGGAGTCCTCCGTCTCCTACAATCCAAATGATGCATCGACTCATCATCATCAACATGTGGTGAACTGCCATCACAATCACAACGACTCTCAGGTAGTTGATGTGGCCACTACGCCTGAGCTGGTATGTTTTTTTATCAAGATAGCCATTTCAGTTTAGTACTGACATTACTGACATGATTAAATCAGGAAATTGACCTTGCTCAGGCGCATGAGCTCTCTAAGCACATTGTCAGTGAGGTCATAAACCAAGCGGTAGACATTCTGAAGAAGGAGAACCCCAACAATTTGCATATTATCACCACTCCTGGTGGACAGCAGTTTAACCTCAAACGTAAGTTTATCTTTTGTGTTTACTGTAATTGATATTCACCATCACCACCACCACAAACCCGCATTAATTACTTCTCACAGGCGAACCCGAGTCTTACTCAAAGATCTCCTGTCACTCTTCTCGAACGGCTGCCAGTGCGGGCAATTGCAGCTGGATCAACAGGGCCCGTCATGCCTTGAGTCGCATCATGCGCAACGCGTGCCTCTGCGCCAAGACCAAAGACCCGACCTTTCACGTCTGAGACAAGTGACAAGTGGCGCCCAATGGAGGTTTAGGTATGAGAAAATGAAGAAAACACCACATTGCCCAAGTGCCACTTTCACTGTGAGTGGGCGCATAAAAAAGTTTAGGCTAATAAAAAAATAGACATTTGTTTTGAGTGAAAAGAAAAGCTTTTCAACAATTTTCCACAGACTTCTATTTTCAATCATCCCTATTGCCCCCTTTTCTCGATTTAAAAAACAAACTATTTTCTCTGCATAACCTTTCAATCCTCTTTGTAATTTCCCAATGACGTATACGCTACAACTCACACATCAAATCAACATCACGCGGGGACGGTAACATTCACACATTCAGCAGGGTGAAGCATAAACACACATAAACACACAGAAGCATCAACCAGAAAGACAGAAAGCCCATTTTGACCGCCAGCACCAGAGAACGTCAACGTTGTCTCTAATTGCAGGAATTAACGGGCTAAAGAGAAGGAGAGCAGGCACTGCTGGCAAATACAAACACACAAACAGACATATCGCAGAACGACAAACAAAAAAGCGATGCGGCGATTCAGTTTCCTTCAGCTCCAGTGAAGAGGAGGGCACTGCCATTGCCAAAGGGACATGAAGGCAGTGTGGGTGCTGGGTGCAAAGTGCCGCTAACCAAACAGCACCGAACATACGCTCTCTCCCTTCCTCACACAAAACAGTGACAGACACGATCCGATGGGAAGATAGGCGGATGCCAGAACAGAACTGCTGCTGTTGTTGCTGCCATTTGCTGCCAATGATCCGAATGGTGCCAGAAGCAGCAGAGGCAGCCAATTAGAGCGACCACATCAGCCCAGTGAGGGGCACCACTGGCATCAGTGTGGCTAATATTTCCTCGCCACTGGCACCACCGAATGATGTCCGTTTCCCATTGCTATCAATCTCCCATCATTCTTCATCATCAGCAGCACCAGCATCGTCATTTTCATTTTCATTTTCATTTTCTTCTCTCCTCTCTTTTTCCTTCTTTTGTTTGTCCACTACAGCCCGACTCATTGTGATACTCCTCTTTTTCTCTCTCTCTTTTTCTCATATCCTTTCTCATTTTCCTCCCACGCCTCTCTTTCTTTCTCTGCCCATCTCCTCTCTGCCCTTTTGCTACCACCCTGTCCTTTGAATGCAATTCCAACATTTTCCCTCTATTTTCCTAAATTTATTCATGACTTTATTGACATATCTCATTTGAATACCACACAACTATCATCATCATCAGGATTAAGCAAAAATCTTTTTATTTTTTTTCATTTTGCATCTCACCTCTGTGAGTTCATCTAGCTAACTGTAAATCATACTGTACAAAAGTCATTTCGGTTTCATTTTATTTTTCTCAGTATTATTTCCAGTATTATTTCTTTTTTCTTTTTTTCACAAAATTTAGAACTGTTCTTTCTTTTTTTGCTTGGAAAACAACACTTTGCTCTTCTGTTTCAATCTGCTCCGAGACGTGGAAATACAAAAATGTCCCACTTGCATTGAAAGCGCTCCTCCACTTGCCATCTCTGCAGTTGGGTGCCCAGAGCTGAGCTAGGCACCACCTGGGCGTAGGCCGCTAGAGCACACTAAATCTAGAATTCGGTAGAAATCAGTGGTAAGAAGTAGTCACTAGTTTTTACTGGAACAATCTGTAGTGAAGATAGTACTGGTAATTACATTAGCCTAGACTAGCAGCAGCAGTAGCGACACACACTAATGAAAACATGTAAATAGCCTTACAGACAACCAAAGTCTGCCCCAGCCACTGAGCGCTGGCGAGCGGCTTGAGGAACTACAATGCACTAAAGCAAAGAGAAGTCATCTACAAATCCTGACTGAGGAGAAAGCGCGTAACACACACATACACATTCTTTTCTGTTCTTTTCTTTTGCCTTTTCTCACCGTCCTCCTTGCCATCCCCTCTGTCGGGTGTCCTCAGCACTGGCTAGTGCATCTGAGGATGTAGCTCACTACTTGGTAGTCCACTGTGGTGGTGATAAACAGTACCAGCTAGCACGTAGACACCGCACCGGGAGTAATAGAGAACTAGCAAGAAAAAACTGTTGTCCCCAGTGTGCGCACATGTACAAAGGAAAAAAGATGTCCAATGATAGGACACTGACACAACTTACAGAACACACACACTGACATTGTAAATAGCCAAACATAATCACACAACCGGTACTGACCGTTTCTGAGATGGAGAAGTGCCACCGCATGTCCCAATCGAAAAATGAGGGTCGACATCTCCAAGACCAGCAACAAATCCCAATGCTAAGGACAGTGCGCTACTGACCAAATCAAATCTATTCGCTGTCGACAATCAGACCTGTGGCGACCTCTATCAGACTAAAAAGGCAAAT
>JAALOO010000754.1_pt1 | contig 27048 bp, 20 predicted proteins | sample 7257641 | NCBI WGS metagenome assembly JAALOO01 (sample SAMN14085613, study PRJNA598686) | mite metagenome | biome: ENVO:01001000; feature: ENVO:01001002; material: ENVO:01001226; isolation source: single female mite from University of Michigan culture on fish food culture... ...
TAAAGTCAGTCTGGACTACGTATGCTTGTGTTCACTCTCACTCAGCGCTTCTAAAGCAAAAAAAATAAATAAAAACACAAAACAAAAAAAAACAGCAAAAAATATAAAAAAGAAGACTCACTAAAGCTAAAATAGAAAAGGGTAACTAGAATACCTTGGGGAATGCATGACGACAGTTCAAATGAGCAGTTCAATTTATCTTTTTTTCTAATTGTGTCCATTACCGATGACCCACTTTTTGTCATTTATTTGCAATTACTTTTCTTTTAACAAAATTTAATTAAAAATAGTTTTATTCAGTCAAACATTAGAAGTTTCATTTAAAAAAACTTTAAATTAAAATTTTAAAATTATTTTTTAAGTGAATTAAAATGATCAAATAAACTAAAATGTTTAAAGTGTTTTAAACAAAATTAAAACTTGTAAAAAAAGTTCAATTTTATAAAAATCAAATGTCTAAATAGCAAATAAAATAAATAACAAAACCAAAAATTTTTATGTTATAAAAACCCTAATTTTTGAAAATGACAAATGTTATTAAAACGAAATTTAAATTTTAAATCGTTTTTTAAAAAACAAAAAAACATCATTTGCAAATAATTAAAATACATTTTATTTTTAAAGTCAACCAACAAATTAAAAAAATTTTTAGCGTTTTAACTAGCCTAAACTTGAACTTTAAACTGTACTTGGCTGGCGCGGGCACAAAATAAAAAATACAAAAACAAAAAAGATAAATATATGAGAAAGAAAAAGTGTGAAAAGAGGAGTGAGTGTGAGAGAACGAAAGATCGCACCAGCAAATGAGGAAATCGGATATCCGATCACACACTTTTTTTTGCAATCAGAGTAAAGTAGAAGCAACAACAGCGCTGATGTTAACTGCTAGTTTACTGACGTGATACTTCTGACCACAAATAAATGAACGACTGCTGCTGTTGCTGATGGTACCGAAAAAAAACTCTCCTACTTTCAGTCAATCATTGATTTTAGCATTCTAAATGGAATCTACAAAGGCTTTTTAAACAATTGAAATGACCAAGTACGTAACTGAAGGCTGAAAACAAAACTGAAGAACTGGAAAAAGCAAAAATAATGCAAAAAAAACAAAAGCCACTAACAACGGCCAGCGGAAATCAAGCGCAGCTGAAACGGCAGCAGAAGCAGCAACCAGAACAGCAGCAGCAGCAGCAGCGCTTGTTTGGTAGGATATGATGATGATGATTTACACCAGCAGATACCATGCAAACATTTTGCTCATTTTGCAGCTCATTGCTGCTGTTGTTAACAGCTAAAATGTAAAAAAATTGCAGCTGCATTCTTCTGCCGTTAAGAAGCTCACCGCCACCACCACTACCACCACCAGCTTGATTGATGATGAAGGTAGATTCAGCTGTTCAGCTTTTCACTGTTGTCTTTTACAATTTCATTGTGCAGTGTCCGCTCTGACCATTTCCTTTGGTTTGTTTTATCTTTTTCCCTTTTTTTTGCAAATGTGTGTGTGTGTGTATGTGGTCTTCCCTGCTTCCTGCTGTGAATTATTCGTTTTTTGTTTTGTTTTGTAGTGAATCACTTTAACCGACGTTTTTCTGCAAATCGATGAAGCAAAAAATCACCTTTTTATATTGAAAAATAGTTTTTGTTTTAAAAAACCTTTTTGGAGCATTCTAAATCGTTAAATCATTGCAATTTAAACTTATTCTACTCTTTTTTATGTTTTCATCAATATTTCACTTGCAACTCTTTTCCCACAACAATTTTGCAACCATTTTTTGCACCTTTTACTGTTCCTCCCCCCTTGTTCACCCACTAATAAGAACATCAACTGTCAAAACTGTCAATTTTTTCACAAAGTGTCAAACTGAGGGTGAGCACCCACACCGACACACACACACGCGCCACCAACACATCACTTAACAACATCGTTTCAAGTAAAAAAGAGGGTTCATGAACCAAAATTGCGTTTAGAGTGAAAAGTATTGAAAAGTATAGAATAATCTTTTGAAGCAGTCGCAGCTACATCTACAGCAAGCTTTGCCAGTGGTCACGGTGTGTGTGTGTGTGTGTATGGCAGAGTTTGTGCTTGGGCTTGGCAAGTAATCAATTTTTTCCTCCTTTGAAAGATAGGAACACCGGCAAAGGAAACTACCCACCAGCAGCCATAACCATTAGCCCATCAACTTTTTTGCCAGTTTTTTTATTTACCAAAGTTGGCCTCCGTTTTACTTGGTTTGGCACTCCTGTTTCACTCTTTGCAGGTTTGTTTAAAAGCCGCCACCACTTTTTTACGTTTTTATTTAATATCAAAGTCGTACCGTTGTACACAGCACCGGTCTTCACCAAAATGCTTTTAGTTTATCACTAGCCTAGTTAAGTTTAGTAATATTTACCCCAACAATAGTAATCGCTTTTTAACTTTTTATTGCTATTTTAAACGATAGGCATTTTGATCATTTTAACCACTTGTCCGCCAGCACCAGCAGCACTTCCAATCAGCTAAATTATTTATTGCTGCCCACTATCAACTTGAAATCAACTGCAGAGCCTGTGATTTTTCTCTTTCTCTTTTTCCCTCATTTACCGCCGCGCAAATTTTTATTGTTGAACTTAATGACCACTTCTCCACTTTGGCATGTGTTTGGGAATGTTTGAAGAAAAAGAAAAAAAACGGGAAAAAGAGGAGGAAACTCAATAGAGGAGATGCTTTCGGGTTCAGAAATACTTTAGAAGGGGGCAAAAATGCTGGAAAATGCGAGCAGTTAGTAAATGTTTTTCAGGGTAGCACTCGACTAAATGCCAATGAAGGCCGATTACCAAATAGCGATAAACAAAAAAAAAGAGAGAGAAAGCGAGAGAGAGAATGATAGGCCATTTAGGGTGCCAGTTTCGGCAGTTTGCCTCTCTCTTTTTTGCTTTCTTGATTGGAAATTTATGGTAATTGGCGCCGAACTTTCTCTCTCTCTCTCTCTCTCTCTCTCTCTCTCTCTCTCTCTCTCTCTCCAACAACACTTGCTTCTTGCTGTGAAGTTCAGTGAAGGAACTGGGTGAATTGGTATAAGTCCACCATTGTTGTTACTGTACAGTACTGCTGATTCGGCAACGCTGTTGTACAGAAAAAGAAATTTGGCAATTAATTTCTGTTGTTTGTCCTCTCTTTGCTGGCTGAGAGAGTGGTCGATTTTCTAGCTGGTCCAGCTTCACTTTATAATTCATCCCTTTTCCTTCCTTCACTTCTCCTCCTTTTATTGCTTTCATTTAGTACTTTTAGTTTACCATTAGCTTGCAGTTAAGCGTTAAATGCTGAGTTTTGGTTTTTGGTACTTTGAGGCTAGTGGTTAGGGAAAAGCGATTTAAAAACGATTGGAAGTAATTGACGGCGGCAGGAAAGGAAAATAAATAGTTTTAGGTAAATTAAAAATGCAGTTAATAGTTTTGCTTTGTGGACCTAATTTTTGTGTTCCAAAATCAACTTAATTTGTTGAAAATTAAACTAAAAATAATTTTAAACTCAAGTTAAAATGTAATTTTACAAAAAACTTGTTTTCATTTTTAGCATTTTCTGGCAAAACACTTGCAATTTAATAAGGCAAATCTCATTTAACTGCTTACAAATAAAAAACCAACTAAATCAAACCAAAATCAAAATGACCAGCGGTTATAGCGGTGGGATTAACTTTAAGGACTTTGAAATGAGGAATTTCATCACAACCACGACTAGCACCACCACCACAGCAGCAAGTACTATTTTGTGGCATGGTACCTCCCATTCTTTACTGAATCAAACTTTAGCCTTAAATCAAAGTGTTTCAGTAGGCGGCAAAAACGTCCTCCTCATTCCCGACACTGCCGCCTACCTCGCCTTCGTCTGCGCGCTGCTGATCAGCCTGGTGGGCGTGGCGGGCAATTCGATCACCATCGCCGCGTTGGTCAAATTCGCCGCCCGACTGAACTCCCACGCGACCACTCGCTTCGTGATCAACCTCGCCGTGGCGGACCTGCTCTTCTGCCTGCTGGTGCTGCCCCTCAACGCCGGCCGGTACCTGATGAGGGCGTGGCCCTTTGGTCAACTGGCCTGTCGCCTCTACCCGGTGCTGTACTACGGCTCGGTGGCCACCTCGCTGATGCTCATCACCGTGATCACCTTGAACCGGTAAATTTGATAAAAATCCCGTTGATAATGAAACCTTATCAATTATCCTATTTCGTTCCGTTCCAGCGTAGTGCTGATCGCCTTCAACGACCACTACCGGGTGATCTACACCAAGGCGAAGGTCAATGCGATGCTCGCCTTCTGCTACCTCTTCAGCTACGGGATTCTCGCCGTGCCCCTCCTGGGCCTGTACGGCCGGACCGGCCTCCAGGCGGAGACCTTCAGCTGTACCATCCTGCGAGACGCCGGCGGAAGGTCGCCGAAGAAGTTCCTCTTCATGGTCGGCTTCCTCCTGCCAATGGTCACCATTGTGGTCAGCTACAGTATCATCTTTGTGCACGTCCGCCGACAGTCGAGAGGTAGTAAGCAGAAGCGGATGATTGGAGGTGGTGGTGGTGGTGGTGGAGGTGGTTGTGGAGTTGGTGGAGGTGGAGTTGGTGGTGACAAGAGAACCTCGAAGACCTCGAAGCGCGATCTCCGCCTGACGGTGCTCATCAGCGTCGTCTTCTTCACCTTTGTCGGCTGTTTTCTGCCCCTCTTCGTGGGCAATGTGCTGATAGCGGATGACCGGTGAGTGCGAGGTGGTGGTGTAAAATGCAGAAATGCGGACTTTACTTTTACTAAAAACTGCCTCTCTCTTTTTTTCGTCAGGTATCCGTACTTTCACGTACTGTCCTCAATTTGCGCCTGGCTGAACGCCTGCATCAACCCCTTCATCTACTTTGCGCTCAATCCCCGGTACCGGAATGCCTTTAAGAAGCTCTTTCGAATTCGATCCTCCTACAATATCAATGGCGGTGGTGGTGGTGGCAGTGTTGGTGGTGGCGGTGGCGGTAATCAAAACGCCATCGGCGCCGAGCTGTCGACGCTGTCCAATGAAAACTCCCGTTCGGTGAAGTGGACGTCAAGTAAGCGGGCAAGTTCCAGTAACCACATTTCGGGTTACAACAGCAGCAGCAACAACAACAACAACAACAACGGCAACAACAGCTAATTAGCCATTTTAAACTTTTGCTATTATTTGTCTGATCTCCTCAATTGCAAAGTAAATGTGAAATGCTTGTACGCGATATAAGTGCCGTTATTGCAGTAAAATCATCATTTTTTACCATTTTAACAACAAAATGAAACGTTTAATTTTTGTTCAACAAATGTACTAAACATGCTTCAATTTTGAATAAATAATTGATTGTTGTATATTAAAAAAAAGAAAATTGCATTTATTTGACTGCAAATAACAGCAGCAGCAATTTAAAAAGGAATCACAAAATTTACACTGCGCAAAGTTGTTTGCACAACTGGTAGCGTTTTTTACTGGTTCAAAAGTTGCAAAGTGAAAACTGGAGAAAACTGCTTGTCCCAAGACACACGCCGACAAGTAATGGCAATGATGATGATGATAATAACAAAAAATTACAAATGAAATCAAACAGTTGCACTGCTAAAGTTAGGCGAGTTGGCAATGCGAACTAATTAGATGCAAAGTAAATGCAGACAATATTGACATTGACTTTTTTGTTGTTTGCCAGACAGACCTAATAGTTTGATTTTTACTTTTTCAAGTTTTTACCAAGCACTTTATGCACAATTTATGCACATTTTTTAGTATTTGACATTAAAAAGTAAACTGCTCAACCAGTATAAGTAATTTACTAGTAAAGCAGCAAAAAGATGCTTAATGCAGAAAACCAACAGAAAAAGTTTGATGATGGCAAACACTGACATTTTTTATTGCTGTCTAAAAATTTTTTTTGATTTTTAAAAAATTAAAACAAAATAAATGATAAAATTGTAAAATTGCAAAAAATGCTCTAAAAATAAAAACAATAAACAATAAAACTAAACGCCATATTTTATGCTAACAAAAGATGCCAAACTGAAACTGTTCAAGGAGAGCAATCGATTTGTACTGTTTTATTCCAAACGTTCATTGCCGTTTTTTTTCAATCGATTGCAAGGCCGTTGCTGCTGTTGCTTTAGGCAGCAAAAAAGCAGCAAAATCGTTGTAGCAGCATGTAAATAGCCAAAAAAAGCAGCAAAAAATATACCAAAAGAGAGGAAAACAGTTCAATTCACTGCCTCTGTTTTATTATGCTGAATTAGGTTCAAGACAGTAAAACAGTGGAAAAGAAAGTGTAAGAAGCTGACGGCAACAGGGAGCGGGATTGGAACAAGAAGGGTACAATAATGGAAAAGTCAATTGTAAGTGATCGACAGGCATGCATAGGCCTGTAAGGTCTTAAAGGCTTATTTGCAAATGTTGCCCAGTCTCGGTGTGTGCTAGATGCAAAAATTAGGAATATTTTGCTGTCACAGTTTTTTTGCTTTTACTACAATTTACTTACTCACTTTTATATTGACAAAAGAAGTTGACGTTCTAATTTGATGTAACTGTAATAAATGGCAAAAAGATGAAATAATGCAAAAATTGATCAAAGGAAAAAACGCTTTCATTTTGGCATTTTGATTAACACCACAAAACGCATGTCCTAGCAGCAAGCAAAATGTTCAGTAGTAAATAAATGTTTTTTACCTGGTAAACATTTTTAAATCATTTTTTGTTTTTTGTTTCTAATAAACTAAATTTGCAAACAAACCTTAAAATTATTTTAAAAAAGTGTGCAAATGCTCATTTGCTTTTTATAACCAAACCTAAAAGCACACTTATATTTAGTAGAAAGAAAAATAGTAGTAGGTACTGCAGTTTTTACTCACAAAATCTATTAAACACTGCTAATAAAAATGAAAATAAAAAACTGACACAGCAGTAAATTGAGAAAGGTAAATCTTTATGTGTGTGTGTGAGAGAGTGTACAGCTTATGTCATTTGTGTTTGTCGTAGTCGTAATCGTCATTTGTCGTACCGAAGTTAGACTGCCCAACTTCTGAAATATCAATAAAAGTCACTGAATGAACGTATGTGTGGTATTATTTTCATTGTTGTGCAGTGTACGGTGCAGGACTGCTGTATTTATTACACTGGTTATATTCGTAATTGACAGGAGATAATCGGGTAATCGGGTAATTGCCTTCGTTAGCTTTCATTTTGTTTTTTCGTTCACTATGTTCTGAAGATTTTCAGGGCACCCTGGAAGACAGACTGGTAGAGTCTGGTAATTAATTGGCCTCCATTTGTACGTAAACGATAAGATGATTAGCAGCACTGCAACTTGAGACAGAGGAATGGAAACTGTGAAGAAGAAGGGGAAAAACACATAAAGAAGAATACATGTGAAGTATGTGTGTGTGTGATAATCAAATTAGAGAAAATAGTAGATAGAAAAAGATAGTATAGGAAATAGTACAAAAATGGAAGACAATAGGAAGTTAAAAGAGAAAAAAGGTATGAAATTCTGTTTTCTCAATACAAAAAGGAAGCACCAGACAGTTGATCAAGTGAGAGTGAAATGGCCTATGTGTTAGTATCAATTGGTAAGACGCCAATGCCAATAAATCTGATTTGCTGTTTGGGAAAAAATATGTGTGAGAGAGACAGAGAACTTTCAAAAGTATGAAATTTGTTTATCGTAATTGAGTTGCAGTGGAAAAGATGAGGAGGCAAAATTCAATTGCGAAAATGAGTGAGAGAGGGAGTGTGTAGTGTATGGAAAAATAGTAGTGTGCACCCAGTAGTGTTTCGTAATGTAAGTTAGAAAAGCAACAAATAGAAAAAACGGTAAAAAAGAAAATATCAGTTGCATTGCAGTTAAAAAAGAGGAAAAAGAGGTGTTTTCTGATGTACAAAATGTGCCATGTTGTGGAATCAAATAATTTTGTAAAAATTCTCAATTATTTCGGCGTAGACGAACAGCTTTAAAAATGAAGAATGAAAGTATCAATTAGAGTTTGAAATTAACAAAAGAAACCAATGTTTACTCTTTTTTTAATTTCGAAACTACAGGAGCATCGTCTCCTCCTCATCAGGCGCATCCAGGTAGTGGTCGTACACCTCCCGTTCACAGCTGCTGCCATCCGCCGAGAAGACGTACTTGTGGTAGCTGCCGTCCACGCAGACGGCGTACACTGAACGACGACAGGTGGAACCCGGACCGGAAGTACCCAAAGAGCCGGCAGTACCAAAGGTGGCCACGCAGGCGCACTCGGCGGGCAGGGTGAACCTGGCCAGGGAGTAGGCGGCGGCGCCGGTGACGCCGGCCAGCGCGGTCAGGTGCTGGCTGAAGCAGGGGCCGACGACGTTGTACAGCGAGGAGCGCCGATTGAGGCGACCCTCCTTGAGGGCAAAGATGTGCACGGTGCCCTTGTCGCTGGAGGCGAGCAGGAAGGCGTCATCGGCGGAGAAGGCGATGCAGTACACCGTGGCGACGTCCAGGCCGCGGCGAAGCTCGGTCAGCAGCGTTGGGGCCAGGGGAGCAGTGTACGGCGAAGATGAAGCAGAATTGATTTCTGAAGAAGAAGAGGAAGTTGAGTAAACACCTTCTGAAGATGAAGATGAGGTAGTAGAGGTTCGAAAGACGCGAATCAGTGTGCCCTTTTGAGAGGCAGTGGCCAGGAGGGTGCCTCGCCGATTGAGTGCTAGACAGGCCACCTCGGTTTGGTGGGCGGAGAGGGTCGTCGGCGAGATGGACACTGAGGCGGATTTGTTAATGTCAGTGACAGGAGAAGGTAATTGTTGCTGGTAGTGGTGATGTTTTTTCAAGTTTTCAGCGTCACCAGCAGTGTCCCCATTCAGTTTTTCACCGCTTTCATCACAATCAATATCTTCTTCTTCTTCTTCTTCTGAAATCTCTAAGGAATCACTCTTCCAAAAATTAGTTTGCCCATCTTCTTCATTTTCACCGTCATCGCTGTCAAACAAAAAGTCCTTTTGGCTTGCTCCATTTTTGTTTTCGCCATTTGTACTTGCAGAGTAATCAGTTTTTTTGCCTGCCAATTTCGGCTCATCGCCTGCAATCACTTTGTTTACCGTAGAAGTGGTGCCGTTTTTGGTGCCGAACTGACTAGAGGGAAGAGAAGCTGGTGCAGTGGATGATGATAAGCAGTTTGCCCCTGCTGCTGCCGTTGTTGATAAGCAGTCCCTGTTCATTGACCGGTGGTTCACCAGCTGCACTGAGCCGCACTTGTGGCCGGGAAAGACGAGCAGGTGCAGGGCGGCGGCGGCGGCCGCCGTCACGGGCGTCACCTCGCACAGCCCCCGCCCATTGTCTCGGGTCTCCACGGTGAAGAGGCGACGGACGGGACCCGGGTGGCCCAGATGGCCCGGGAAGGTGAAGGCGGTAATCTGCGCCCGCTCCACCACGAACAGCCGCTCGCGGGTGGTGCGCAGGGCCAGGACCGGCGAGGCGAAGGTGAACTCCAGCACAAAGCGGCGGAGGGCGTCGTCCCAGACGAGCACCCGTCTATCCGACCACTTTGAGCAGCAGCCCTCCTCGTCGACGATGTTTGAGCTTTGATCGGGATCACCTCCGTTTCCGTTTCCGTTTCCGCCCACCAGGGCGATGAGGTTGGTGCGGTGGAGGAGGGCGCAGAGGCGGACGCTGCCGCCGCCGAGGACGGTCCGGTCAAGGACTCGCTTCACCACCAGCGGCTCCATGTTGAGGACGCGAAGGCCGGTGGAGAGGGCGGCGGCGAAGAGGCTGCCCTCGGTGTTCACCGACACGCTGTTCACCAGGGTGGCTGGCATTTTTTTAATTGAATTCAAAATAGGTAATGAAAGCCAAGAAGTTATTCTAAGGATGATGAGCAATGCGTTTGAGTTCAGATAGATCAATTGAAAAAAAAATGTTTTGAAGAAACTTGATGATATGTGAGGCTCAGTGAGGCTCAGAAAAAAAATATTTCGTAATCTGTGTGTCGTAATGTTTGTTGTAGAGTTTTCTCTTTGAAATGTTGTTGTAGTTGAAGAAGTGTTGTGTTGAAGTGTGTTGGTTTTTACTTTTGTATTTCATCAGCAGTGTCGATCTGCGGAAAGCAAAATGTTAATTATTAAGATTGGTAATTTTAATGGTTACTAGTGAAGTGCTTTGAAAAAGCAGCAAAAAACAGTTGTTAAAGTGAAATTGAATAATTTTGTTGTTAAAATACTTTATTGATCAAAACAAGTGTTTTTGCAAACCACTAAAAAGAGAAGCCCCTATCCAATAACCCTGATACTGACTGAATATGCCGACTAACCGTCTAACACTGATTAAACACTGCAAACTCATGATTTTCTCTCTCATTATTGCAAATGTTTGCATTTTTAGATTTAGAAATAAGATTTCAAAATTTTACTTCAGCCAAACACTTACAAGACTTGCTGTACAAAAGCTGCAGCAGCAGCAGCGCCTAAGCATAAAAGTATGTAAAAGAAGGAAAACGCGTAATGGTTGAGTGAATAATCACTGACTGGCTGACTGACTGAGTCATCGACACTGCTGGAAAATGCAGAACGTGTACATTCAAACGATTACCCTGCGACTGCAAAAAAACTACGACTACAATGGCCACGAATGGCCACTGATGATGACTGGTTAGATGAGGCTGCTGCTGATGCTGTTGCTGCTGCTGCTGCCTGAAAACTAACTAAACGTTGATCTTAAAAGAAAAACGCTTTTGCAAAATCACTATTTTAAATTTTCCCCTTTGTCTTTTTTGTCAGCAGTGTAATGCAGCAGTTTAATGGATTACCTAAAAGTGGCTAAGTATTTGCTGCTCAGCTCCAGATGTGAACCTGAACCTGATGCAGTGGTGAGAGTAGTAATGAAAGTAGAATGGCCTTTAGCGTTTCCTGCTAATCCTGAAAAACTGTTTGCTCAGAAGAAGAAGAAAAACTAGTGTTGCACTTGCCGTCAAAAACTGCTAAGCTGCTCAATTGCGTTTGCACTTACTTACTTACTTACTTACTTACTTACTTACTTACTTATACTTACTCATTAACGTCAGCTTCTCTTCCTTTGGCTGTACATGTACACCGTCTTTTCATCACCACGACTGTCTCGTACCCATACAGTGTACACTTCAGCAGCAGCAACAGTCTTCATCACCTCGCCACCCTCATCGAAATCATCACCAGCAGCAGCAGCAGCAGCAGCGGCGGCGGCGGCGGCAGCATGTTACGACGCCGACTTTGGCTTTCCTTTTTGCAATTTTAGCCATTTTAGTTGATATGTAATAATAAAGCCTAGAATGATGAAAATAAACAAGTTTTGATTTTTAAAAAAAGCAACAAGGTTGAGTTTTAAAACATTTTTAAAAAAGGTAATGTGTGTGTGTGTGTGTTAAAAAACCACAAAAACCAAGGAAGCCACTTGACTTTTGTTTTTAGGTTGTTGACACTGCTAGCTCTTTCTCTTTCTTTTCACTTGAGAGAGTACTTGAGAAAAGATGAGGTCGATGAGGTGGTGATTGCAGTGTGTGTGGAAAAACAAGCAGATAAATACACACACACAGTCAGTCAGTCAATCAGACAAACAGTCAATTTGCTTGAATGAAAGAGAGAAATAAAGAGAAAATTATCAGCTAAATGTTGTTGACATGTCTATCACTGAAAGCAGTAGTAGGGTAAAGGCTGTTTTAAAAACTGAGAAAAAAATATCACACGGTAATCAGTGGTTTGTTGATGATGATAGTGATGATGTTGCTGTTGCTGTTGTTGTTGTCGGTGTTGTTTTCGTTGTTGTCATTTCAGTGCATCAAAGTTCAAGTCAGTTCTAAATTGTGAAACAAGGCTGTCATTGAATTCTAACAATGACAATTAGGCTAACCTAATGCTGGCAACAACAGCAAAAGCAACAATTTAATTCACTTTTTACTATTAAATTTTATTAAAAAAGAAATCAGGCGCCCAGAGTTCACTCTTGGGCACACTGCTATGCTTTGGGCAGCCCCTTACGCCGTTGATCGCGCTAAATGCGCACACATCAGTGTCCGTTGCACTTGCAGCACACAGCAGGCAAACAAAACAAAACAAAAAGTGGAGAAATGCTCAGCTGGCGCCCACCTGGTGGCCGGTGTTTAAACTGGCTGACTGCAGTGATTTGCAGTAGAGCCACTCATTTTTTCCTTCTTTTAGTTTTTAGCAATTTGAGGCCATTTTTAAAACCAGCTGATTAACTGTACAGCTAGGAACAAACTCAGTTCATTAGCCAAAAGAAATTAGTAAAGAAATTCGGAGAAATCCAAGAAGAAAGCCACTTCTTTTGCGCTTGTTCATTTCGCGAGCTCGACATTTTCGATTACGCAATGTCAGCCAGTGACACCAAATGGTGACACAAGGTGGTAACGCAAAGCGTTTCCACCAGGCCAGTGGCGCATTGTCAGCCAACGACGCCAGGCTGACGATGACATGTTAAGGAAGAAGGTGATGATCACGTACCTTTGGTTGAGAAAGAAGTCTTTGGTGGTTTTGCTGATGATTATGTCCAAAAATGCTGGAAGTTGAAAGTTGAAGAAGTGTTGCTGCTGATAGAGACAATGATCACAGAGTGTTGAGAATGAACATTTTGTCGATGTGAGATGTCGGAGACGAGTTGAGAACATTGTTGTGAAAGAAAAAAAACACAAAACAAAAATGTCAGCGATGATGTGAGGACAAGTGCCACAGAGCGACTGAGAAAGTTCTAGGTCACGAGGCAGCTGCCGCCGATGATCTGATAAATCAACGGCAGTGACGGGTCGTCCTCGTCAGTGGCTGATAGTGATAGTTAAAAAGATCTCGCTGTTTCAAAACCATTTTCATGATTTTGTTTTCTGTGGTCAACTGTGGTCGATTGGGAGTGTAATGTAAATGTGCGCCATTTGTAAAAAACATAAATTTTACCAATTTTAAGTTTTTTCTTTTACTATGCTTTTGCTGTAAGTTTTAATAAATTTAATAAACAGATTTTTGTTAGTTTGACAACGCGATTATGCACGTTGATACAGTAAAAACGCCTTTTTAGTGCATCTATTGTTTTTTGTTAAATTGGGTGGGAAAAAATTGCAACTTTTTTTAAATAACAAATTCAAAGTTAAAACTTTATTTTGCTAATAAAACTTTTTTGTTTTAAATTTGTTAATCTTTTTAAAAAAACAGTCAAAATGGAAAAGAAAACCAAACTTGAAAACGTCCAGCATTGTCACGATTTATGGTCAGTTCACAGTAAAACGTTTCATCAAGTTTATATGTACTCTTCCTTTGAAATATGCAAAAATTCTTATTTTTATGAAATTGAAATGGTGAATGGTGGAAGTATAGAAATTGGATGGGCTACTAGATTGGCGGTTCTTGATCGAAAAAATGGTTTTGCAGATAATGGACAGTCAGTTGTGTTAAAAAGTAATTTTTCAACACCTGGAGACACAATCGGCAGTTTTGTTAATGTTGAAAAAAAATTAATCATATTCTACTACAATGGTAAAGTAGCTGATGTGCCAATTGACAACGATTTTTTCGAATTTGTGCCCATTTTTGCAACTGCATCTTTACCGCCTAATAAACAAATAATAGTCAATTTCGGACACAAACCGTTCAAATATCCACCTTCTAGTAAACATATCTATAGAACATTTCATTTTGAGACATTAGCTAATCATCAGTATTTTCAGTTAAAACAATTTTCAAATTTAATAAAATGGCATTGTGTAAACAAAAAATTTCATTTGTTTAAATACTCTCAAGATACAATTTTTGAACCAATATTTTTTAATGATTTAAAACAAAATGAATTTGACAAAATGGCTTTAAAAATTCAATCAATGATTTTAGAAAAGAAAAACATTACAGTTATCTTAAACTATTTTAATTCAATGTTTGACAAATCTGAAACTAAAATAAAATATTGCCGGTTTATTCAATCTACAATTGAAATTATTGGCAACAACATCGAAAATTTTAATAATGAGTTTGCATGTTGTTTAAGTACAATTTACTGCAAATTTATTAATAAAATAGCATTTCACAATTTTCATGCTATAATATTGTTTTACATTGAAAATTTACAATTAGACTCTAACAATGATATAACAAAAATACGCAATTTAGTAATTATTTTAGCACATTACCGCTTTTTTCACGTTTTAGGATTATGTTGTAGCTACATCATTGAAAAAAGTGCAGAATTTTTAATAAACGTTATAAACAGAAATACAGATCTTTGGACTAAACTTTTTTCACTTATTGCTTTAATAAAAATTCATTATTTAAAATCTAAAACTAAAAAATATGAAATACGTCATTTAAAGCATTTAGAATGTGCATCTGACATAACAAACACACTGAATAACTTTATCCTTCATTGGAAAAACAAGTTTGATGTAAACAATGAGTTAAAAAATATTCAAAATGTTAGCGATTTGTCAATTCAACTACAAATCTATCTTTGTGCTAACACATATCACAAATTAACAACAATTAACGATCAATCGTTAGTTTCACAAAACGATGCCATTTCAAATTTTAATGAATCGTTGATTGAAATGAATCCTTTAGACAAAAGCAATTTTCTACAAGTATCTCCATCTAATTTAATGATAAGAAACGATGAAATTGGGTTTAAAAAAATTCGGTCAAAATTTTACATTAACTTTGGAACATTTTATTTTGAAGTAATAATTCTAACTGCTGGGAGCATGAGGATAGGATTAGCAGCCAAACAAATAAGCATTCAAGACTGTTACATTGGAGATGACAAACTTTCAATTGGCATTGATGGCTATAGCCAATTTGTAAAAATGAACAAAAAAGAGTACACCTTCAAAGACTCTTCTCTGCCACGATGGAAGGTCGGTGACGTGATTGGCATTTACATTGACTTTTACAAGCAAAACGTCCTTTTTGGTATCAACAATCAAATCATTGAATTAAATGGAAATCCATTTGAAGAGGAGTTCATTTTCTCTTCCCTTCCATGTCATGTTGCCGCCAATTTAGGCACATTTCAGCAGTGCTACTTTAATTTTAGTGTTAAAAGTGTTCCCCCAGTTTATCTATCCAACTCAAGCCAACTAGGCGAAGTAGTCAACATAAGCAATTCAATGTTTCTCTATCACTCGACAAATCGAATGCAAGATTTTTCAGGTAGTGAACACACACTAGACTAGTAAAGAAGACAGAACACTAACAACTTTTATAAAAATTTTTTATTTAGTTCAAGAAACCACCAATCAATTATCAGTCTGCAAACATAGCATCCGCTGCGATGGCTGCAGCCGTCAAACGCACACTCTGCGAACATGTGCTCAGTGCAGTCGTCAACACACTTTCTGTGTGAAGTGTGCAAAGAGTCCACTACATTGCACTGAGCCGACCTGTGACACACTGCTGTAGCATTTTAGATTTTATTTAAAACTTTTATATGTGTTACAAAAAAGAAGAAAAATAAGTCACTATTATTCATGCAGCCAGCAAACGTTCCACCTTCTCCGCAAACAGCTCATGTCGGTCGGTGGTCTGAATTCGCCAGGCTGCCGCCTTCAGCCGTGCCGTCAGCTTCTCATCGCCCAACAGCCGATCGACGGCAGAAGTCAGCTCACCGGCGGTAAAGTGGTACGGATCCAGCTTCACGGCGTAGCCCGTCTCGTGCAGGCGTTGGGCGTTGTCGAATCTAGAAGAAAAAGATATTAAACTTGTAAAGAAAAAAATGAGAAAAAAAGCCTTCAACTTGACTTACTGGTCAGCAAAGAGCGGCACCACGATGCAGGGCTTCCCCTGGGCGAAAATTTCCGTTACGGAGTTGTTGCCGCCGTGCGTGATCACCAGATCCACCTGCGGCAGAATGTCCAGCTGCGGGAGAAAGCGGTCGCCCCACTGATTACGTCCCGCCACCTGGTACTGATCATGCAGCGGGCCCTTGGAGACGATGTACTTGTGCGGAGAATCCCTTAAGGCGGACAGCAGCCGCCGCATCAGCTCCAGGTCAATGGAGCCCATCGAGCCGAGGGAGACGTAGACGTACTTGCCGCTAAACTTTCCATCGAGATGCTCGTTTAGAAAAAACGCAGGGAGAACCGCCTCCAACGGGGTCACCTTCCTCCTCTTCGGCGTCCCCTTGTTGAACACCTCCAGGTTGAACCAGTCCGCCTTCGCCCGCAACGGCGGGTAGTTCCACTCCTCCGGACAGGCGTACACTGTGAGGGCCGCCGTCCGCGGCGTCTTGATGTCCTTCGGGTAGCGAGGATAGCCGAGGTTTTCAATAAAGTCATTGAACACCCTCGAGTAGATGTACTCCCCTCGCACCTCATTAAAGTCCGCCCAGGCGGAGCGGTCGTGAAGCGGCAGGCCAGAGCCGCCGGGCGGCAGGTCCTCCTCCAGCTCAAAGAAGAGCGGATTAGTGGAGATGTGGCGAATCCAGGGCAGGCCGGAGTGGTGGATCGCCGGCATCAGGCCATTTTCATCAGTCAGGATCACATCCGGCCGGTACCGGCTGATGGCCGCCTTGATGGCCGCGTCGTAGTACGTCCACTCCTCGCGCAGGTGGTCACAGTCGAAGAACTTCAGCAGGTTGACCGCCTTCTGCTTGGGGGTGAAGGGGCCGATCAGGCCAATGTCGAGGAAGATGGCCGCCAGCATGTCCGCCGTCCGCTTGCCCGCCTGCAGCGGGGCGCTGTACAGGTGCTCGGTGACGCCGTGTTTGGGCGTCGTCAGCTTGCCCGCCCAGGCCGCCTCCACCACAAAAATTACCCGGTGGCCGCGGCGGAGCAGCCCGGAGACGGTGCCCAGGCAGGCGTTCACGTGGCCCACGGCGTTGATTGGACAGACGAGCACGGTGAGGGACTTCATCGCGGTGTGTGCGGACTGATTTCGAAAAGAGGGAGTTTTTCACTTTTCTCAATGTGCTGTGCTGATACAGTTTTGTACAATTTTGGTTCTCAACTATTTAGCCCAGTATTTATACTTCCCTTTTCCCCCCTAAAATGTGCCAACCAATGTGGTGATAACAGCAAAAGACACGGTGTTACAGTGTGTGGCAGTTCACGAACAGCTGTACCAACTGTCCGTTGAGGGTAGGAGAACTGTCATTTTGTCACTAGAGTACATTTTCTTCTCTCTCTCTCTCTTTCTCTCTCTCTCTCCTTTCTCACTTTCACTCATTTCCTGGCTATCAGTAAACTGTTTGAATTTAGACCATTTCATAATTGCCGGCAAGTGCAAAGATGAGATTGTGGCTAAAATAGTAATACTTTTTGCTATTTTAGATAGCTGTCACAGTGTTATCATGTCAAGCACAACAGCTAAACATTGCATATGTTTCTCAACACTTTTTGATTAGGCACTTTGCTCACAGGGCAATTTGTACACACCGTCTGCACTACGTTCTTAATACGCTCACTGTTTTATTTTTTAGATAAAGCTGTCTGAATGATGAGCGATTTGTTTAAAAAGTTTTTTAGTGAAGTGCTTTTTATTTTAGTTAGTGTAAAAATGAATTGTACTTTAGTTGGTAATGTACAGCATTTTAGCAGTTGAAATGAATGTTTAAAGGTGTTTCAGTTAACAACAAGTCACATTATTTTTTGCAATAAATTTTTTTTGCAAAAGTAATGTTGACAAAGATGACCCTCATGTTTCCATAATGAGTTTGTTTTATAACAAATTGTGTGTGTGTGTGTTTATAAAATAAATATTTTGTGTTGTCAAAATAAATAACATTAAATGATATAAGTGAACTGAGTATATTAAAAATTCTACTTTTTGTTACATGTTTGACCGAAAGCAACAAAGTAGTAGAATTTTTAAACAAAAATAGCAAAATTAAAATATGGCATCATCAAATGTGTAGCAACGTAAAATCAGTGTAGTCATTATCTATTTGTATCTGTAGAAATACAAAAACAAGTATTAGTTATTGCGAATCATTATAATTTGTTTTAAATTTTCCAACTTACCATAAATATTTTTTCTTGATGTTTTGTTGAATATTTTCAAAAATAGACTTTGCAAAAATAATAATCGTAATGCTTAAATGTAAAATTAAAAATGTGTAGCTGATAAACAAACAACACAAAATAAAACATACAAATAAATAACTGACAAGTTAGATAAAATTATGCAGATACTTTGAAAAATATCTTGAAAACAAAAACAAATACAAAATGGCCAAATTAAAATAACAAGAACAACTGTAGAATAATTGTGTGGTCGCAAACAAATGAAATCAAATAATAAGAGATTCTAAAATAGGGGGAAAAGTTGAGAGAGTTGAAAAAAAACAATAATAAAATCATCGTTGAACGTTGAGTGCTTCTGTGTGATGCATGTTGAGAATGATGATGATAATAATAATAATAATAATAACAATGAGTAGCGGCGGCGGTCAGCCAAACAAACTAAATAATAGACGTCTTGAACATCAATGAATTTGATTTTTTTCACTTTAAAATGTTCAAATGTCGGTTGAGTCGAGGCTAGCTTAGCTAGCCACTTTTGGCGGCGATGCGAGTGGCACGCTGAACTGGAGCTGCGGCAGCTGCAGCTGCGGCAACTCCAGTTGCAGCGGCTGGAACATCGACGATGGTGTTCGAAGAGGAGGAAGTAGCAGAACTCTTTGAAATGACAGCCGATTTTCCCTTTCCGCCGGCCACCCTCCCCTTAGACATCATCTGCAGGCGTTTGCTGAAGGAAGCTGCCAGGTTGCCAGTGGAGGCGATGCTGGTGCTAGCGGTGCTTGTGCTCGTGTTCTTTCCCTTGACGTCCACGCCTGCCGCCACTTTTTGGCATTTGTTGGCATTGCCGCTGTTTGCATTTCCATTTCCATTTCCAGTGCTGTTGCTGTTGCTGTTGACTCGACGAGCAGCAGCAGCAGCAGCAGCAGCAGCAGCAGCACTAGTGTCAAAGGAGCACTCCCGGGCGACCTTCAGCAGATTGGCCTCCTCCTCGGCGGTGTCCCTCACAAAGTCACGCCCCCCTTCGGTCATCTTCCTCACCGCCACCTGGCACTGCCTGTCCAGCAGCCAGCCCATGTTCAGGTAGTTGGCCGCCTCCAGCAGCATCTGCAGCTGCTCCCCGCTGAGACGGCTCACGAACTGCACGTCCCAGAGGTCGACGGGGAAGAGGCGGTTCGCCAGGTAGTGCAAAGAGCCCCCACCAGGACCGGAAGTGGCCACTCGAGGCCCGGCGTCCCGGTGCTCCACCAGGCGGTAGGCCATCGTCGAGGCCTGCAGCTGCTTCGGCCGACTGAGGTGGTGCTTCGCCCAGCTGAGGGCCACTGCAAAGGCCGGTCCGGAGAGGTTGGGCAGCGAGGGCTGCGGCCGGTTCAGTTCTTCCTCTTCTTCTTCTTCCTCCTCCTCCTCACTTACTAAGCTCACCCCGGGAAAGCCGTCAGAGGCGTCGTCCATGAGGAAGTCGTTGAAGAGGCGCTTCCGGTAGAACGGGTGGTGGTGATGGTGGTGGTGATAGTGGCTGATGAGGGTGCTCTTTGGCTCGGGCGCCTTGATGCCGAACAGCCGGACGATCTCCGCGTCGACGGTGAACTCCTGCAGGTCCCGGGTGGTCAGGGTGACGGTTGGTGCTGCTGGGCTGATGTTGCTGCTGCTGCTGCTGCTGTTTTCAACAACGCCTGCAACGGACCCGAGCAAGCTCGGCCCGACGGAAACTGTCGAAGTTTCAGCCTTTGTAGCAGCGTTTCGAATCATCGGGAGTGGTTGCTGCTGATGCTGTTGTGGTGGTGATTAGCTGAAGTTGAAGTTGAAGATGACTGGAATGTTTGTGTGTATGTTGGCAACAAACGGTGGCAGTGTCTGAGCTGACTGGAATGATATTCAATGAAGAGCAGTGCTGGTGGACAGGAGAAGGAGCAGCAGGAGGACAAAAGTTTGGCTAAGCTGTTTGTGTGTGAGTGAGTGTGTGACAGAATGTTCTGGCGACAAGAGGGAGAGAAAGAAAGAGAGGTCGATGAGATGAAATGATGAATGATGCACCTCTCTCCCCTTTTGACTCTCACTCACTACCACTCTCCGTCTAACGTTGGGAACGGCTCTAAAACCCACTGAATGAGGTAAAACAGAGAAAGCAGAGAAAGGTGAAAATGAAAGTGAAAGTAAAAAATGCGCAAAAAGTGCTCAAGCCGACGACGGCGTCTGGTGCCTGCGTGTTTTGATGGCGGCGGCGGCGGCTAACGGCAACACACAGCACACAGCACACAGACAGTCGTCACACAGCTGTTGGCTGGCGCCAGAGAGTAGGCAGAGAGAAAGAGAAAGAGAGAGAGAGTCGCAGCAAAGCAACAGCAACAAAAAGCAAAAAGCCAAAAGCCAAAAGCACAAGTCGGCAGCGACGACGATGGCAGAGCACACAAGATCACAAACAACAGACACACAGGGAGAAGCGAAAGTGAAAGCGCAGTCTCGGCGAGTCAGAGTCAGCGTTGAAGCGAATGCTTGCACTGGTGCACTGCTGGCGCCTTTGAGTACTTCGTTTCAGTGTGTATGTGTGTGTGCCTGTGTGTGCCTGTGTGTGCCTGTACTGAGACTACCACCGACTATATGAGGAGGAATGCTTGTTCAGCTTCAGCTTCTGCTTGAACATTCTGCTTAAGCAAATAAACTCTCTCTCGTTCTCTCGAGCTGGCACCACACTAAAGCTCACTGTCACTTTCCAATGCTGCTGCCAAACTGAGCCTGGCAACGGCATTATGCTCCTCTTTTCTTCTTCTTCTTCTTCTTCTTCTTCTTCTTCTTCTTCTTCTTCATGTTGACAATTAGCTGGAAGAGAAGAAGAAGAGCTTTGCTGCAGACATAGCGCGTACTGGCGTTTTTCACTTTCACTGGCGCCGCCACGGCGCTTTCAAACTACGCAGCGGCAACGTTTTTTATTTTTTATTTTGCTTTGCATTGGCATTATTAGTTTGTGTTTTTTGGTACTGCTGAAAGGTTTTTTCTTGTTAATGAAAAAGTTGTTTTTTTCTGTAGTAACTGGCAATGGTTGAGGGTTGTCCGCTATTGGGAAAGCGCTTTCAAGTGAAGGTTTCAAGCTAGCGTTAATTAGTTTGACCTTACAAAAAAATTTACTACGAATTTAAGCTGCTCATTGAAATGCACACAACCAGTGCGACCTAGACATCATATCGAAACTAGTGATGATACTTTTGTTTGACAATATTGTTTTTGTGTTACTCAGCTGATTGTAGTAATTAAACAGTGTTCTGCTTAATTACTACAAGGTTATTCAAACAAAAATGAATGTATATTAATGCGATCAGTTTCAGGAAAAGAACACACTTTCAGTGAGTAAAATGCAAACACGTTGTACGAGGTGTGGCACACTAATGAAACACACATTTGAAAATGTACAGAAAAAAGAGAGGTGAATTCAAATGACTGAAACAAGCAGCAAGAATTGTGCAGAATGAATGAGATTAAGCAGACAGTGACAGAGAGTAGTGTGAGTAGTGTGCGCCATTCAACACGTGAAAATAAAACAGAGCTAAAACAACTGATCAGAAGCTGGCAACAAAAGAAATCAGTCTATCATCAAGTGTACATGAGTAACAGAGAAAGAGAGAAAGAAAATAAGAAAGAAAAATCATCAGCATCATCAGTTGATGCGCAGCGTGGCCGACTCGTCGGCGTTGGTCGAACTGTCATCATCATTTCCATCTTCATCACCCTCATCATTATCATCATCATCATCTTCATCAAGACGACGACGACCACCACCACCACCACCACCAGCAGCAGTCCTGGCGCCCAGCTTACTGCGCAGCGAGGTGAAGGCAGTTCTAAAGCAGGAAAGGGGCGCCAGGAGGGCCTGCAAAAAGTGGCAGATGCAGCAGTGGCATCCGCCATTGGCGTCACCAGTATTTCCGCTTCCATTTCCGCTTCCGACGCCATCAGTCTGATCAGCCGACGCCTCCAGCATCCGTCGACGGGCGGCCGTAGAAGACTGCTGGCTCTGCTGAAACTCCATCTCCTCGTCGTGCAGCAGACTGATGCGATAGGAGGTGGTCCAGTCGAGGTGGTGATGCTCATTGGAGGTCACCCCCAGACCACCACCACCACCACCACTTTCCCCACTGCCCATCATTCCCTGCCCATCATCGCCCTGATCAGCGGCAATGAACCGCGCCAGCTGGTCATTGCTGAACAGGAGCGAGCTCTTCGCCCCACCGTTGCCCTTCCTTGCCTTCTCACTTCGGCTCCGGTAGAACTCCTTGATCGTCTCGTAGCTGTCCATGAGGATGGCGATGAAGAGGGAGAGGACGACGTAGATGAAGAGGAGGACGAAGGAGTAGAGGTAGAGGCGGCTGAACCACCAGACGAAGGTGGTGCCGCCGCCGCCGCCGCCGCCACTCTGCAGGTAGGCGAAGGTGGCGAAGACGTCGTCGCCGTTCATCAGCGCGAAGAGACACTCGGAGGTGCGCGCCAGCGTGCGGAACTTCCAGTGGTAGGGGCCGAGGATGATCCAGCCGCTAAAGCAGAAGCCGCCGTAGAGGATCAGAACGCAGAGGAGGAAGCGGAGCACCCGGCTGAGGGCGTGCTTCAGCGTCACTATCAGCAGGTTGTAGCGACTGAAGAAGGCGAGGTAGCGGAGGAGGCCGCACCAGACCAGGAGGTTGCCGACGCCCAGCAACGCCGAGCAGATGTTGTCAAAGTCAATGGGGCGGAGGCTGAAGTGAGAGTGGGGGCCGATTAGGTAGAGCTGGCGGAGGAGGTTGATCGCCGTGCCGGTCAGCAGGAGGAGGTCATTGAGGAGGATCATGAGGATCCAGCCGTCGATGAAGTGCAGCGAGGAGGCGGATTCGAGGTGACGGCGGTAGGCGAGGGCGAAGAAGCGAACCGTCCGCCGGCGAAGTGCCTGGCCTCGCCAGAGGGAGCGGATGCAGAGGACGAGGGAGAGGCTGCAGAGGACTAGAACCACCACATTGACGGAGATGTGCACATTGTGGGAGTGCGTCTCGCGAGAGTGGTCCTCGAGGTTGCCTGGGAAGAAGGAAAGGAAAAGGAAGGAAGAAAAGTTAGAAAAAAGGTTGTCTTTTTTTTTATTTGGCAAACCAAAATCCCCCCCCCCTACCTCGACAGTCAATCTGCCGATTGTGCGCCACCATGTTCACCTTGATCTCCCCTGAATGAGCTCTGTTGTCGAAGTTCAGCGCCACGTCGAGGTCGAAGCACTGGGGCGTGTTGAAGGCGACGATGGTGTTGAGGAGGATGGTCCGCAGTGGGAGCTTCACCGTGCACTGCAGCAACGCCTCAAAGTCGTCCACCAGCTCGGGCGCCCGCCGGTTGAGGTACTCGAGGTAGGAGAAGTTGGCCCAGGCGGGCGACCCCGGCGGCGGCAGGTCCGGGGAGTCCGCCACCAGGTCGAGGCAGCGCTCGCTGATGGCCGCGTCGATGAAGTACTCGCCCAGGGAGGGGTTGAGCGTCGCATTGGCGTACCGGTGGTAGCAGACGCTGATGGTGGACATCCGGTCCGGGCGAGGGCTTAGGCTCAGTTTGGAGGAGAAAGAAGAATTCATTTTGGTTGAATTTGTTGTTCTTCCACCTTGTTTATCCCGGGCCAGCTGGTAGCCAAAGGCGCCCACCGTCAGTGCGGAAATGTTGGCGTAGTTTCGTATGGCGTAGTCGATGTGGCGGTACACTAACAAAAAAAATTCAAAATTAAGATTAGATTTTCGATTATGTACAAAAGAAGAAAGGTGATTACCATCTTCTTTGGTGTACACTGCGTAGGGACCGGAGTCAGGTGGCACCACCTTAAAGTCCCGCGCCGTGTCCCAATTGAGAAGGAGGAGGTTGTGCAGCGAGACGAGCTAGAGAGTGATTTGAGTGAACAAAAAACAGATTTTAATTAGTTTTCATTTAGAAACTACCTCATAATTCCCAAACTCCTCTTACCATGCTACTATCCGCCGCCCGGTACTGCGTGACATTATTTCCAAAGAGCACTAGCTGCGTGGTGACAAGGATGATCTTGACCACCTGAAGGAGCAGCTTCCAGGGGAAGCGGCCCTTGATGCGCCACTTGTCAATCGGCGACATGAAGTAGTAGCGCAGGGCGCGCCGAAGGCGATCTCGAGCCGGCGTAAAGTGGGCGTCGGTGGCCCACTCGCTGTGGCCAGTTGTTGTTGTTGTTGTTGCCGTTGTCGTCGTCGTCGTCGTTGAAGTGTTCGAATCACCTCTGCCTCCTGTTTGGTTTGAAGAGACTCGAGACTGCTGCTGTTGCTGCTGCTGCAGCTGCTGTCGATGTTGCTGAGGGTGATGACCACCGGTATCAATGTCATTATGATGATGATGATGATCACCCCCGTGCCCGCTACCTCGCTTTTTGGCCACTGCATCCTGGTTGCTGAGAGCACCACTAACACCAGCAAAAACACTATCTGAAGAGTTGCCCGAGTTTTCCAGCTGTTGATTGCCAGCCGACGATGAGTTGGTGGGCGTCAGTTGTTGTTGGTGTTGGTGGTGGTGGTGGTGGTAGTGAGAAGCAGAGGAGGAGGAGGAGGTAAAATTGGCGGGGCTCAGCGCAGACTGAGTGGAGGTGGTGAATTGCTGCTGCTGTTGTGGGATGTGAGGGTGATGATGATGGGGGTGATGAAACTGAGGGTGGTGAGGATGCGTAATGTGGGGGTGGTAGTTTGGATTCGGGTGAAAGGTGAGGTTGGAGAAGTTGTTGGAAGAACCGGCAGAAGCATTTGCCTGCAGGAGGTAGCTGCTGTTGGAGGAAGAGGCGGCGTTGAGAGAGGTGGAAGCGGCGCTCATGAAGGAGAGCGGATTGGCCAGCGGCGGGTTGAGGGCGAGCAGACAGCTGCTGGTGCTGCCGCCGCTGTCGCTGCCGCCGAACTTGCCGATGATGTCGATGTCATCGTCCTCGTCCACCACCACTTCCTCCTCCACCTTCTCCTCGTCCTTTTCCTTTTCCTTTTCCCTCTGCTTAGGAACTGCCTCAATAGTCTCTCGTGGGTGGGAGCTGTGGTTGGAAGCTCGGGCTGCTGCTGCTGCTGCTGCTGCTGCTGGAGGTGTCGCTTGATGCTGATGTCTAAACTGCTGCTGCTGATTATGCAAACTCTGAGCATTGGCATTGGAGTTGGCTGCTGCTGATGATGATGAGGGTGATGGTTGTTTAGCCACCACGGCGTGCACTGATTCAGACATCTTTGTGCAGTGCTGCTGTTTTGGAGATGTTTTCTTTACTTTTTGATGTTCATTTATGCTTGAATGTTTTAATTTATTTTATTGAGCAGAAGTTTTTGTTGTTGTTGTTGTTGTTGTCGTCGTTGTTGTTAATTTTGCAGATCACGCGCCTTCATCTCAAGTCAACACAGGCAGCAATAACGCGCAGCAAAAAGGTCTTCTTTTGGTAGAGATTTGTTTCTTTTGGCATTTGAGCGAGAGTTCTCACTTAGTGAGGTGAGGAAAAATACTGGCAGTAGGGATGATGCTGATGATGATGATGAGGATGATGAGTTGGGTGATGGTAGTGGACGGCCAGGACGGGATCAACTCTGCTGATGAGGACAAAAATCTCTCTTTTTTAATGTGAGTGCGTGTGTCAGTGTTGTCACCTAGTGAATGTGGCCTAGTGAATGCAGGAAGAGAGAGAGAGAGAGAGAGAGAGAGAGAGAGAGAGAAAGAGAGAAAAGGAGAGAAAAAGCGCAATTTGATCGACTGCTGAGATGATACTCTGATTGCTGATTGCTGCTCTCTGTGCACAGTGCGTTTGCCACCGTCTTATCAGCAACAGCAGTGTGTGTGTGTGTGTGTGTGTCACAAAACGATAATGATAACAAATCTGTGGTGGTGGTGGTGGTGGTGGTGACGCAAGAGACCGCAGCGAAAGAGCACACAAACACAGACACTTTTACGTTTTTACGCTTTCACTCTTTTCCCCTGAGTCAATGAGGGTGATGATAGTGATGATGGTGATGGGGTCTGCAAATCAACGATCAACAGCAATGTTGTTCCTGATGAGATTTGACCAGAGAGAAGAGAGAGAGAGAGTTCGCTGAACTAAATGACAAACACACCATCAACAAACTGTGTTTGGACTGCTGTTTGAAGTTGAGCTGGTTGGTGTTGATAAAATGTGGGGCAAAAAACTCTGGCAAAGCCAAAATGGGTCCTCTTTTCTGTTTTTTTTTGTCTTGGCAACTGAAGGAAGAAGATTGAGAAGAAGGGTAAACAGAGAGTGCAAGCAAAGTGATCATGTGAAAGTAGTGAGGGCAAATATTAAGCTGTTGAGATTGAGCTGTTGTTTGCCTTTAAGTGGCAATGACTGAGACAAAAGTGAGAAAGGCAAAAACGATCGATGTCAACAAACTAGCAGACAGAAGCTGCAGAAGTGATGACCAATCGTTTGACAATGTGTGCATTTGTGGGCTCTGATAAATAACAATAAATAGCTGCTGTTGTTTGGCAAATTGGCAGAAGATGATGACTAGGCAGTGATTAGAGAGCTTGTTTTTGAAATAGGTGCTCAGAAAGAGAGAGAGAGAGAAAAGAGAGAGATTGACTGCTGATGGAGGGTGTTGATGACCTCTCTTTGCCTGGCAACAAAAGGGTACTGATGAGTAGCGATAATCAATGACTACAAATGGGAATAATCAAGGGGAAAAATGGGAGAAAGAGGAAAGGGCAAAATTAGCAATGAATACACAGAAGGTGAGAGGAGATTACTTACACAGTATTATCACAAGAGCGCAGAAGATTACGCACTTTTAAAGGGTAACAGCAAACTTTGGTTATCATCAAAAGAGCGAAAGAGGTTATCAGGTACACTCAGTGCGCGCAAGCACGCACACACAAAAACAATCACAAGAGGAATTTGCAGTCAATTTAATTAGTTTGTTTAATTACAGCAAATTCTCACTCTTCTTCTTCTTCTTCTTCTTTGTACTGATTATCACCACAACATAAACACAAAAACAAAGCGTAACGAGAGAGAAAGAGAGACAGTGAACAGAAGCAGCACAGAAGCGTATAGCAACACAACAAAGAGAGAGAGAGAGAGAGAGAGAGAGAGAGAGAGAGAGAGAGAGAGAGAGAAA
>JAALOO010000755.1_pt1 | contig 27031 bp, 23 predicted proteins | sample 7257641 | NCBI WGS metagenome assembly JAALOO01 (sample SAMN14085613, study PRJNA598686) | mite metagenome | biome: ENVO:01001000; feature: ENVO:01001002; material: ENVO:01001226; isolation source: single female mite from University of Michigan culture on fish food culture... ...
TTCGCCTTTTTAGTCTGATAGAGGTCGCCACAGGTCTGCTTGTCTACAGCGAATTTCTAAATTTTCTATCAGATGCACCCAATCACCGGCAGCCCCACCTTCATCATCCACCCCTGTCGTACGGCTCAGTTGATGTCTCCGCTGGTGATGGCAGCCAGCGCTGTCTGTTGTGCTCACTGTCAAGGCCGGCGCCAATCAGTGGCAGACAATGAAGTTGTTGTGCCTTCTTCCACCAGCACCAGCAGCACCTGCACCTGCAACTACCTCATCACCTGGCTCAGCTCACTGGCGCCCGTCGCCGGTCTGCTTCTGTCCAACCAGTACGGTACAGTGATGACCACCATTACCACTGCTCAGAGGTAGACGAGTGTTGTTCCAGAAGTTTCCACCCTAAAATTTCTGTACAAAAACAATAAAGCCCGACTCACTTATTAAGGGATAATGAGGCCAGTGGGGTGCAAGTGCCAATAAACAACCAACAGCAACAATTCCATTGGCCAACTCACCGGTCCTGGAACTGAATTCTCACTCACTCACTCACTTACTCATTCAGCAGCGTCCTCGCCCTCGACACAATGCGGCACAATCTCTCCCACACACTTTCTTTCTCCTTCTTTCCTTCTCCTTCTCTTTCCTTCACTGCACTTCCATTGCCATTGCCATGCGCTGCTGAACTACTGAAGAAAAGAGAAAGAGGAGAACGTGGAATGAGAGCCAAGTGCACAGTTGGTGGTGAAAGTTACGCCCACTTGGAAAGGGCCGGAAAAGGTGTCAGCAGAAGTGGGAGTGGCCATATTTGAGATTTTAAGGCAAATCCACCGATGCGTTTCAGAGGAAAGACACCGTTTACCGCCGCTTTACAGTTCAGTGTTCAGTGGCGGCAGTGAGGTTCAACGACAGTTCAGCTGAAAGGCAAATGGCGGCGAGCTTAGAGTACGGCAGGAGATTGCCAGAAACTTGAGAACTTCTCATTCTTATGTCCATTTGAGGTGCTCGAATGTTGACCAGGAGTTCTCCGTGTTGAAGTCGACCTCCAGCGACCGGAAGTATCTTCCACTACGCACACCCACATTCTGTGCCGTAGCAGCATGTCTCTCCATGCTGCTGCTTCTCTCTTTACCACGCTGATCTTCTCTGTGCTTCTTCAGCTGCCACTGCCGCTGCCACTGTCGTGGCCGACACCGTCGTAGCCGCTTTCACTTGCTGCTACTGCTGCTGATTCAGCCGCCAGACTGCTTCTTCCTCTTCTACTTCTGCTTCTACTTCTTCGGCTTCAGCTGCCGCCGCTGGACGCGCGCGCCGAATCCGCCGTCTACTCTCTCTCACTCTGTCTCACTGCGGCACCGTTGACACCCGACTGAGAAAGAGAGTGAGAGAGAGAGAGAGAGAATGAGTGAGTGAGAGAGTAGCACACTTTGCCGCCACTCTGCCTGCAGACACCACCGAGACACGAGGTCGCGACCAAAGAAGAAGAGGATAGATAGACACTGTGTCTGTGTGTGTGTGTTGGCCAGCAGAATCAGCAGCAGCAGACTGGCGCCCGGTCCCGGCAACGCCCGCTGCTGACGCCGCCGCTGACAAGAAGACAAGAATTGGGCCCAGAATCCGTCTCAGAATCCTCCGCCGAGTGGAACGAAGTGAGCTGTCAGCCGGCCTGAAAGGCGCGCAAACTGTGTGCACAGCACTGACCACCGCCGCCGCCGCCGCCGCCGCCGCTGTCTGGCCGACTAAGCACAACGTGCTCAGACGGCCGTCATCACAACAAAGTGATCTCACTCGTCAACAGCAGCAGCGAAAGTGCGGGCAACCGGCAAGAACGTGTGGACGTTCAGTCCAGTGCAGTCCACCACCAACACATCAACTGTGCCCAATCTCATTTGCTTTCGCGGCCATAACTCTGACGACCAAACACACGATAAAGCAATTCCACCACCACCATCATTCCAGTGAAGTGCAGTGCTGTTGTTTTCAGACTCTGTTGTCGGACAACAACGTTGCCGTATTCCACGTCCACATGTGTGCATTCTTCTAGCCTCCTCTTCTTCTTCTTCTTCGGATGGCGGTTGCAAGAGTGAACCATCTTCTTCCATCACATTGAACCTCTCTGCCATTCTTCCACTGGCTCTAAACGACTACTACTACTGCCCTTCAAGTCAATTCAATCTCCTCATCCTTCTCATCGTCCTCTTCTAGTGTGGGTAATGTAAACCCGGCGAAAGTGAATCCATTTGCATGAGCTGGCAATAGCAAGCGAGACTACTTTATTACCACCGAGCTGTCCGAATCGAGTTCTATTCTGTCTATCTCTTTCTCTTTCTCTTTCTCTTGCTCTACCACTCAACCCGTCTCTCGACAGTCTCGACTGGCTCGAATCGTGAAGTCATTCTCCTACTCTTTTTTTCCTTGCCGCCCCCTTTCCTTCCCCTTCCCCTCCACCCCCCCCCCCCTGATCGTGGAGCCATTTAATTAATACAACTGGCACACTCTAATTTGTTTATACGTTTATGGTTTGCGCGCGCTGTTGGTTGATGCAACTGCCACCAGGAATTCTCATTCACTTTCACTCTGACTGGCAAAGCCTTTACTTCACTCTCTCTGGCGTCTGCCTTCACATCTTCCTTTTTCTTGTACACCACCACCACTGCCGCCACTCTACTCTTCCTCTCTACGCCGCTTTTGTCTGTTATAAATAAACCCCGCAACCACCACCGCCACTGATGTACATCTGTCTGTCTGTGTGTGTGTATCATCCACTCATCCATTGCAAAGCAGTGAAAGCATCCGAATTATTTGAAGACTTGATCGAAGCTGTGCTCTTGATTTTTTACTCCCCCCTTCACGGTTGCTGTTGCAACAGCTTTTCCCGGAAAGAATCTGAAGCTGAAGATCTCCGTTGAAGAGTGAACCTGAATTGAGTGTCTTCTCATTCTCCTTCTTCTTTTGCACTCTATTTGCCACCAGCGAGTGTTTCAAATCTCTCCACCAAGTCTGCAAACAGAAGCCGCCTAAAAGAACACAAGTGAAGAGCTTGGAGCAAGTGAATGATTTCCAAAGCAAGTGAGCCACCGCCATCGCCTCGACCCTAAAAAAGTGTTGCCGCTGCAGCAATCGTTGGCGCGCGCTAATTTCGTCACTTGGCACCGGTGGTGTCTCTTTGCCCACCAACCAGCCAACCAACAGCAGCAGCCGACAACGACAACGACAGTAGCATCGGCGGCGACAGTGAACCAGCTATTCAAACCAGACCACTACCATCATCATCCGCCATCACCATCATCATCAGCCCTTTGTCTTACATATCAACCAGAAACTGAGGAGAACAAAGCGGCGCCCATCACCTCTTTCAGACTTGTCGTATTCTTCTACTTCTTCTTCTTCGACACCTTGGTCGCTCTGGTGCAGCTCCCGGTTTCTCCCAAGTGTCAGATCTGGGTGCCATATCACAACTTTGTAGAGTGTGTGTGTCTTTGCTCTGACTGAATTTGTTTTGGCCGCCGCTCTTATCATCCCTCTTCAACTTTGAAGCACAAATAGAGAGAGGCAGTCAGAAAAAAGACCCACTGTAGTTCGATAGAGGGAGAGTAGGCAAATGATGATGATGCTGATATCACTTTCCGTGGCAAGGAAAAACTGACAGACCAGTTCTTTCAGCAGCAACTGGTGCACTGAATGATTACTGCCGCCTTCGCCAGACACTGCTCACTGACAGCATAGGCAAATTATTAATAACGAGACATCGACCACTTGGCGTGTACTACAACTTGGCCACTACTACCACTACAACCACTGCCGTCGCTAGTTAGTCAAGTTCAAAGCTTGCATTTCCTTTCTTTGAGTCAACTCTGGTGAACTGCAACTGCTGCTGCTGCTGGTGGTGGTGGCGAAACTGATGAAAGACAGTCGTCATTGTGTGAGCTGTTGATGTGAGCTTAGTACACTGTTTGCCGGCCCGACTACCCAGCTGAAGAGAAAACTGTTCTTTGTGACGTGCTGCAGCAGCATCAGCAGCTACTTTCTTCCATCTCAGAGTCATCAACGACTGTCGATGTCACTTCCCGCCGAAGCTGCCGTTGCTGCTGCTTCTGCTGATCTTCGTCATTGCTGCCGCAACCGATATTAATATTATTGCAGCTAATTGACTGACAGTAGAAGCAACAGCTGTTGTTGCTGCTGCAGCTAATGCACTGATTTGGAGAAGAAAAAGACGTAGTAGCATCCTCACCACCACCACCACCGACAACATCAACATCACCGCCAGCCGTGAAGTGATCAACGACGATTGAAGTGTCACAGCCGAAGAAAAACCGAAGAGAGAGCACAGAGTGCTTCAGCTTCACTGATCTTCAGTGATCGTGGCCAGCCATATCGTGAACATCGCCACCAGAACCAGCTTTTCAAACCAACGACGACGAAACAGGACAACAGTCAGTCAAGCAAAAAGAGTGAACAGAAACAACAAAAGCTTTAGAGCTTCAGGAGAGCTGGATGACTGCATTCTCATCGTAGCATGCACCAGCAGAAGCAGCACCAGCACCAGCACTCGCCGATCAGCGGCGTCGGCGGCGGCTGTTGCTGACTTGTTGCCCCTTGCACACTGACTTGCTAGTTCCTCTCTCCCTCCTCCTCCTACTACTGCAAATCACCATCGACTGCAGTTGATTGTGGTGGTTCTCAGCAAGTGTGACAATTCTGGTGGCAGCAGCAGCACATGACTCTATCTGACTGACTCGGACTGACTGACTGGTTGAAGACGGCGACGACCGATCGTGCGGCCACCTAGCCACTCCACTCCACCGGTGCATTTCCATCTATTGCATTTCATTTCACCTGATTGTGAGCCGCACTGCAGCTTCGTTTACATCAACATCGTCGTCATCATCAGCAGCCAAATTGCTTCATTCAGCCCCCGCTGTAACAATAGCAGTATGGGTGATCACTAAGGTCGAGCCTGCTAGGCCGAAAGAAAGCAGCCGAGTTGATGAATTTTTGACATTCCAAACTCACGAAAGACCAAACTCATCATCTTTTACATCCTACTCTACTCAGCCAACTATCGACGACCACCATCATCAATATAAACACTTGTAAATTAATACGAACTCAGCCACCAGAGACGGGCAACTTCTTTAGCCACAGTCTTTATCAAGTGGTGAGTGTTCAGCTGTTGCTTCAGTGTGTTGCAGTCTTACTGTTTTGCCACACTTTCCGGCAGACGTTTATCGATGGAAAGACTGAGGGGAACTGCCTTCTTCGTTTTCGGTGATTTTTGTGTGTCTTGGCGACGAGCAGTCCTCGCAATACTTTAGCTTCTCCTGAACTCTTCCCTCTCCTCTTCTCCTTCTTTTTTCCTCCCTCTCCGTCTCTGTCAGACGGCACACATTTCCTTTCTCTTCTTCTTCTTCTTTCTTGTGCCTTCGTGCATTTGCCGGAGGCACCACTTTTCCTGCGAAGATGAGCTGCAGTAGCAGCACCTCCAGACCAGCTTTGCCAGAGCTCTTTGTCAGTGCATTCACTCTTTTTGTCTGCTGTCTTGTTTGATGCCGCATGTCTCTGCTAGTGCTCCCGTCACTATCACCTCACACAGCACCGACGTCTTTAAAAATTCTCAAGAGACGGTCTCAGACGACGGCAGCTTCTCTGAATGATGGTGGTAGTGGTGGCAGCATCAGCATCAGCCCTTCTTATTCTCACTTTTCTTTCTCCTCTCGATTCTCCTCTCTGCTCTACTAACACAAACACGCATTTCTTCTTTCTCCTACCCTTTACTCTTTTAGTGCCTCTCCATTCTTCTTCCGCCCACCACCTCCTTTCCTTCACCTGCTGCTGTTCTCCTCTTCAAAAATCTAATGATTAATGCATCGCCTGGGAGAAGAGTTACGGAGTAAGAAGGCAGAAGAGTTGATGACATTGAAAGGAAGCTACCACCATCACCACCGCCACCACCATTGCCATCACCAACATCATCCCCATCAGCAGCAGCAGCGACACCAACGACCACAACAGCGCCACCATCATCACCACTATCATCACCATCACCACCACTACAGCAGCGTCGTCGTCGGCAGGAGCACCCTTTCAGTGAGCGCCTGATCACCTGCTGTCATCTCCGCCCGATCTTCATCTTAGTCACAGCTGCCGCTGGTCTGCCCTGGGTGACCGTGTGGTTGAGCCAGTGTCGCCAGTGTCAGTGGCTCAGTCACTGTCCATGCTCGATTGGCCCGTCATGGAACACTGGTTCCACCGGTACATTCTGGTCGCCGTCGCCGTCTGCGTCATCATCGGCTGGTCCTTTGTCTGGATCATGCATCTCATTGCACTCTTTCACGGGTATGTTTTTTTTCTTCTTTCTTTCTTCTTTTTCTCGGCTTTTCTTGTCTTGATTGTTGAGCCTGTTTGCAAGGTTGACCTAAAGACCGTCGTCGTCGTCGCCGTCTCTTCTCGAAGGTGTCACCGGCGCTGATTTATCTGGCCTGTCTCTTTTGCTGACTTGAACGCTGCACTCTGTCACTCTAACAAGTTGCCAGTATGTTTGTCGGCAGTTGTTCTCTCCCCTCTACAGCCTCTTATTCATTCGAGTCACTTTACTATTTTCATAATTTTGTCCTCAGAAAAAGCATGCATATTTTGGCCCCTTCTTCCACTGCCACTGCCATCCCCGCCGCCGCCGAGCACTTCATACTCACTCACTCACTCACACTCCGATCTTTGACGGGCAGGAAAAGATGCCATAGCAATGCGCTGCCCTGTCTCTGTCTTTCAAAGACTGTGCTTCGAGAGAGGCACATTGTGCTAAAGCCGGTTGTCAGAGTCGTCTTCGGCTGAGGCTGTAGCAGCTTCAACTTTTCAGCCTGTCTCGGCTGTCTTTTCGTCAAGCTTCGTCTAGCTCGCGTCACTGTCTTTGCCTTCTTCAATATTTTATTATCACTGCTGCTCATATGCTAATAGTAACAAGTTGACTGTGCACTGACTCGAAGACTAAAGCTATGCTGCTGCGGCTGCTTATAGCCAGCCGGGCGATCGATAACTATTGCTGATGATGCAGGCTTCTTGCTTGCTAGTTCGGTGCAGGCACATTCAGATCTTAAAGAGTGATGAGAAACGCTGTGAATGCATTTGATGCATTTTCGCATGCTTTTTACTGCGGCAGAATCAGTGACCACCAAACACTGCCACCCCAAAAAACTGCTGTCCATCTGCTGCTGCTGCTGTTGATGATGGCGGTTGTGTACTTTTGGTGTCTTTCTTCTCCGTTGCTTTCAGTTTTTTGTTTCTCTTGGCTCAAATCGCTCTCTGCAGTATCTTTTTCACTCTTTCCCCCATCTTTCCTTTTCTGCAGCCGCCGGCGCTCCTTCCTCGGTGTTGGTGGTTGGTGGTGGTGGCTCGTGTCTGGCGTTTAGCTTCAGCTTCAGTCACCAACACCACCACCACTATCACTCTCACTTTCCCTCTCCGGCGTCGCTGTCACTTGCTGTGAGTGTGAGTGTGCATCTCGTTATCCTTGCGCTTCTTTGTCTTCTTCTTCTTCACTTCTTTCCCCTTTCCCTCCACTCCTTTCACTTTGTGTGGTTCAGTCAGTCAGTCAGTCTTTCTTCTTCGCCGATGCACGTGTACATGCATTTGATAGCATCGACTGCTAGCTGACTAGAGTGTGGTAGTGTCGCTCTCTGTGCAGTACTACAACCACACACTGCACACCCCGCCTCGACGACCTTGCCACCGCTTGGCCCAAATGTGCGTGCGCTCTAACAGAGAAAAGGAAGGAGTGAGCGAGCCGGTGTGGATGAAGAGTTTACCTTGAGCAGCAGCAACAAATTTTAATAATTCACTCATTCCTATTCCTATTCTCAATCGTCTCAGCCAGGGCATGGTAGATGGTTATGTCTTTGATTGTGTGAATATGCACAAAAATGCAGCGTTTTGTTTACTCTGCAGTGTGTTGTCAGTGGAGCGCGATTCTAAACTTGCTTCTACTACTGTGTTAATGATTGAATTGCTGCTGTACAGTAGCAGTTCGGATAGTATCCATTTTTGTTGCTGTCAGTGCTGGTGGAGTGAGTGGCACACTCGTGCATAGACAGTCAACTGCAGCTATACAACACTGCTCGAAACTGTACGTTTTTTGTTTGCACCGTGCACACAACACACACACAAACACACCGGCTGACTCGTACAAAAAGTGTACGTAGTGGTGATGATGAAGATGACTTGTAGGGAGTCATCGTCATCTGCATAGACACTGGTAGTAACACTGCTAGCCACTCGCCACTTCCTTGACTGCCGCACTCCTTGACTCATTTTGTGTGTGTCCACTTTTGTCTCCCTTCTTTCCCTTCTTTCTTTCTTTCTTTCTGACCAGCAGCAGTTATATGCTGCTGCCACTTCAGCCCCGTCCCAGTCCAATGAGGCCTCCTTTAGTGGTGCTGGTTACCACGGGAATACTCCTTTGTGTGTTCATGTGTTGACACTTGGCGGACTGTCTGTTTGTTCTTGTTCTTGTTCTTGTTGCTGCTTTTCTCTCACTCTTTTTGGTAACTTGCCGCGTCTAGTTCCGACTAACTCTAATGTTGCATGGTATGTGCCCCCTCTTCTTCTCTCTTTCTGATAAGAGGAAACAGAGCGGCGTCCGATGCACTCACAAGTGTCGTCAATGAAAGGCGCTCACAAATGGCGCATGCAATTGGTTGCACTCTCTCGCTCTCGCAAGCTTTCTGCTCACTTTAAACCGGCAAAACACACCTGTTAGTGAAGTCATTAGTTGCGTTGCTCCCCTTTGTGTGTATTGAATTCCTTGTATAAGCAGTTAAAAAGGCAGAATCAGTGGTGGCGGTGCTGTGCAATGAAGGTCTATCTGACTGGTAGTGGTGGCCTGAGCTTTAGCTGTGGCAGTTCTTCTTGTTGACTGGTTTGTCGGCTCAGGCACCATCACCTCTGTTCTATTTGGCGCCAATTTTTCCTCGTTCATCTTCGCTCGCCCGTGACCACGACCACGACCACGACCACCATCGCCACTGCAAACCACAATTACTATGATCACCGTCCTGGCTGCTGCTGTTGTGTCGTCAGGTTAGGTCAGCTAGAAACGGCAGCAACCAACAACACTTACCTCGCACTGTACAACAGCAGCAGCAGCCAGCCAAACTCAATCAAACTCAGTCAGGTGCCCCATAATACACTCTTTATGTGTTCTTCTGTTGTTGTGGTTGTAATGCTCTCTCTATCTCTGCCCTTGTCTATTCCCGAGCTGACCTGTAGTAAGCTGACTGTGTGTGGTGTGGTGTAAGCTCTGGTTGGTAGAGTCTTTCATAACCACTCCGCTCACTCCTCCTCGGCGAAGGCGACCAAGGGCAGGCAGTGGCACGTATCGAATGCCTGTCCTGCCTGTGTGCACATTTTGTAGTGAGCACCGGTGCTCCCTATCCCTACAGCGGCAACTGCGTCATGGCGTGCACTAATTCGTACTTTCGGCGTCGTCCTTTTTCATTCATTCACTACCACCACCGCCACCGCCGTCACCACAACTTCCACCGGCACCGGCCGTGTGATCGATTTTGATCAGCTTGATCAGATCACTCTTTTAGGTGCATAGTTTTTTCTCTCTGTAGAAAAATATCTGCCCAAATCACAATTCATCTTCACGAGCAGTGGTAAAGGAGAAGGTAAAGGTGGAATAGTTCTTCTCAGTGGAGGTCGCCGGAGCTGCAAAGTATTGCGGTATTTATGGCTTGGCGTTGGTGTGCTCCACTGCCCAACGGAAAATGCGGATGATGATGATGTTTGGTGGTCAGGTGACATTTGCTGAGGAAGTGTATCTACAATCTAGGCATCCTAAGCATTTGCTGCATCCTAGACTGAACCCGTTTTTATGGCCTTAAAGCAGCTGGACTGGTGCTTATAGGGATGGTAGTAGGCCAGTAAGTTGCGTCCTCGCTCTTCACATGGTCACACACTCTCTCACATGGCGCATTGTTGTCATCAAATATGCGCTCAAATATGTACTCCAGGCACACACTTTTTGTTTCCCCGGTGGTTGTGATGCAACCACGGGATGCTGCATCCTATCGATGGCCGTTGCCGTTTACATTTCCAGTTAAGAATGCTCTAGTGTGGAAAGTGCCTTTTTTGTGGTGGCGTGACCGTTGTGACGTCCTTTTTGCTGCACTGCCATTATTTTCATTTCTCCCTCTCCCTCGCATGCATACTAAGAATGTATGATCAGGTGTGTGCAAGGGAGAGAGAGAGAGTGCTGTCATAAAAATAGATAGAATCATTCACCAGTCAAGTAATGAGTGGCGCGTTCTTCCTTGGGAAACTGCTGTGTTGATTGCATTCGGCGTGTGCCTCGCCTGTCATTCTTGTCGTAATTGGCTAATACTGGTGCTGCTGCCTTGATATTGGCAATTAACACTACCTCTTCCTCCTCCTCCTCCAGTGGATGGTACACAAGGTGACAAACACTTTCACCGCATTACCGGGTTCATTGCGTTGTTTTTTCTGGGATGATTGCACCTTTTCTTGCTCTCGCTCTCGCCTTGACTAGCCTTCTCAGTCCTTAGTCATTGCATATTTCTTCGACTTTCTTACTTTTGATTGCCGTTGCATTACCGCGTTATTACCACTGCTAAATTTGTCATGTCCTTGCCGGACATTAACATTCCATCAGTTCTTGCGCTTCCCACTTGGTGGTAATGGTAGTGGTTGTGATGCTGCTGTTGCTGCGGCAGTCATGTCGATTCGATTTAATTTCACTTTCTCTGCAATTGACGACTCTCCCTCGTTTAGTTTTTCCTCTTTTCTTACTCCTAACTCTTCTTAAAGGAAAAAGTCAGCACAGTGCTTGGAAAATGCCAATGTGAGGGCTCACTAGTGCTGCTGATAACGATTGGGGGGTGCTCGTGATGGTTGCTTCTGTCACTTTCACTGCCCCGATCTGTGTGCATTCATTTGTCTTGTCTTGACTGTCAATGTCGTGGTCGTGTGCCGTACTGTACCGTACCGTACCGGACAGTTTCCAGTGTCCAGTCGGCACTGACAGTGGCTGGTTATTTTCGGGAATGGCTGGGCTTCCCTTCGTCGCCGGGCGTTCATTGCTGGTGATTTATTGCCTTTTGCCTTTTCTCCTTCTTTTCCTTTTATTCCTTTTATTCATTTCTCCTTTCCCTTTTCTCCCTTATTTTCTCTGGTCACCACTGCTGTAATGTGTGGCGTGTGCGTTGTCTTGTCCTGTACTGTACTACTTTGCGGATTGTTTATTTATTCATTGTCTCACATTTTATTTACTCGATTTGACTCCTGTCATAACATAACAGAGCAGAGGCGACTGTGTTGTCTTGTTACCCTGTCTGCCTGCCTGCTTTGTCGCTTGTCGTTGCACCACTTAACGCCCGATTTGCCCGTTGTTGTGCTGTGTAGTTGGGCAAATGTCGACAGCACAGCAACCCCCTATCCCCCTTTTCTGTCTATCTCTTCACTTGTCACCCGATATATTGCCCGCTTTCTTTTCCTACGATATCACTTTTCCAACTAGCTAGCTTCTGTTCGCCTCCTCTGCTTCCATGTTTGTTGGTTAGTTGTTGTTGCCCTGGCCAGTCTTCTCAATTGGCAGTGGCGTCTTTTCGGCAACCAGGCAGGCAGGCAGTCGGTTACTTGTGACTTGAGCTAATGATTCCAGCCCGTGCGTTTCGTGTCTGCCATGCTTACCATGGTGCCCAATACCGGTGTTCAATCCAACTGAAGTGTCACTCTCTGATTCAGGCAATTGTTTTTGCGCCCACTTGGGCGCGCTTGTTTGTACGGCACTTACTAATCTTTCTTTCTCTTTTTGCTCTCTCTTTTTCCCCCTTCCCTGTTCCCATTGCCATTGCTCTCAATAACATCATCAATCGATTGACGTGTTCTCACTCAACACACACAGCGCGAGGACACTTCACAAAAAAGTGGACTATGACGCGCTGAAGGAATCGCCACTGCCAGGCGTGTCCATCATCAAGCCACTGGTGGGCACAGACACCAATCTCAAAGATAACATGGAGTCCTTTTTTAAATTAAACTATCCTAAGGTAAGTGCGCTTTGAATGGGAATGGAAATCGGGGGGTTTTTGCTGTCCTGTGACGGGTTTTGTTTTGGGTTGTTTTCATTTCGTTTTCTGCTCGATTGAATTGAAAGAACGCGGCGCACTTTCCCTTTCCTCCTCTTCTCTGCTGGTGGTGGTGACTCTGCGTCTGCTCGTTTTTGTGGTTGTAATCGACGAGTGTGTGCACCTGCCGCCGCCGTCGTAACTACACACAGTGTCAGGAGTAGTGCCAGGCGCCTGGTGCACACTTCTGCAGGGTCTACTACTGTTTTGTTAGCTTGTGACTTTGGTAGTCGAGCTGCTTTTCATTTGATCTGACAGGCTCGCTTTCTGTCTGTCTGACTGCAGAGTCTGTCAATCGCAGCAGAAACGACGATCTGCACAGTGTTCTGGTCGATCAAAGTCGGTTTTTGGTAGAGCCGAAGCAGCTCCCCAGAGAGACAGGCACAGAGAGATGACTTTTGCTGGTGTGCATCATGTTCATCGGTGCTGCTGCTGCTTCTGTTGGCGCTGGTAGCTGCTAATGACGAGGTAGCACTAATTGCCCTGGTTAATTGAACAAACACGGCTGCTGCAAAACGGCTGCAATTGCTGTGCGTCTGCCTCTTCTAATTGCACTCTATCTCTCTGCTATTCTTGCTCTGTTCCCAGACTGCAGATTGGCCTACACAGTCAATTATCTCCAATCCAGTCACAGCACCACCGATGTCAATCATTGTATTTTCGCTTATTGCCTTTGCACACACACACACACTCACTTGCTCAGTCAGTTAGCACCGTCCGGGCCAAGGTCCCATCTTTGCCATTTCAATCGATTGTCTCATCATCATCACGCCAACACTGCCATTTCTGCTGGTGGTCCAAGTTGCTGGTTAGAGCGCCATTTACTTGGCTCTGCGCGCACTGCACTGCCACCCTGTTTTTTCAGGTAAATGCTATGCTGGTGGTGGTGGTGGTGCCCTTTGTGGCGCTAATGAAGCCTGGGCACGCACATAGGCTCGTCTTATCTGCCGATTGACATTGACATACACTTCGCTTGTGTGAACCAGTGTGTCGGAGCAGAAGATCGAGCAAGAGCAGCAGCAATTTGTCTTTCTCTCACTATACGCCCGTACCTGCTCTGTACGAGACCGACGGCTTTGAACAGGCAGGCGCCATCAGCAGCAGCGGCGGCGAAAAAACTGGCGGCTTGTCTTTGTTGTCGTCTGTTCGTGTCACTCTTCTACCGTCTCTTTGGTAGTGGCGGCGGCTAATGGCTTTGTCTGCTGTGCTGTGCATCATCTGACGCATTGTGCAACCTTGTACATCAACTTCTACAAAACTTGAATTGTTCTTTGTTTTCGGCCTTTGTTTGCTCTGCTCTCAAGTGCACACTTGAAAGCGTAGCCGCCACTCCTGTGCCCTCATTCTCACCTTCATTGCACTTTCTCCCCCTTCTCATCCCATCCTTCTTTTTAGTACGAGATTCTGTTCTGCGTTCAGGACGACCAAGATCATGCGAAGAACTACGTCAACGACCTCCTGGTGAAGTATCCCCATGTGGACGCCAGCCTCTTTGTGGGCGGGATCAAGGTGGGCGTCAATCCAAAGATCAACAACATGCAGCCGGCGTACTTGGCGTGCAAGCACGAGCTGGTCCTCATATCAGACGCCGGTATTCGCAGTAAGTGATTTTCATTATCCAAAAACATTGATTTCTGTCAATCAAATGCTCACCTTCTTCTTCTTCACCACCTCAGTGGAAGAGGACACCCTTCTGGACATGGTGCACAGCATGAAGGACGACGTCGCCCTCGTCCACCAGATGCCCTTTGTCTGCGACCGAAAGGGCTTTCCCGCCGTCCTGGAGAAGGTCTACTTCGGCACGGCGCACGCGCGCATCTACCTCTGCGCCGACTTCCTGCGCATCAACTGTCCCACGGGCATGTCCGCCTTGATGCGCAAGAAGCTACTGGACGACGTCGGCGGCATCGCCTCCTTTGGCCAGTACCTCGCGGAGGACTTTTTCTTTGCCAAATCTTTCACCGACAGGTAGGGGAGAGAGTTGCAGTGGTAATTTTAAAAGTTTTTTTAACATTTTTTGTTTGATAATGACAGAGGGTGGAAGTTGAGAATCTCACAGCAGCCTGCGTGGCAAAATTCCTACACAGCCGATATTGAAACATTTCAAAATCGAATCACAAGGTGAGAAAGAAAGTGAAATTTTTTAAATTTATTAACACACTTTTTTTGTTGTTAGATGGGCCAAACTGAGGATAGCCATGATTCCACACATGATCCTCCTGGAGCCACTCTCCGAGTGCTTTGTCCTCGGCGCAATGGCCTCCTGTGCGATCAGTTTCCTTACTCAAGTTGATCCATTTGCCGTGTACTTGATTCACATTCTTTTATGGTTCCTTTTTGATTATTCTCTGCTTATAATTATTCAAGTAAGCACTTGCTGATTGTTAAAAAAAAGTTTTACTCACTAATTTTACCTTTTTTCCCTGCAGAAATCCAATCTTCCTTTCAGTAAGATTGACTTTGTGATAGCATGGCTACTTCGAGAACTCTTTGCCCTCATTCTCTTTGCAAGGGCACTCTGGGAGCCGGACATTCGGTGGCGTACCGGCACCTACAAGTTAAAGTGGGGCGGCGTCGCCGAGGAGATCAGTGAGATCAAATCGAAGTTATAGTCCTCTGCCTCTGCATGTCTCCCCTCCCCCTCACTTTTTCCCCTTTTTACAATTTTTCTCTACTTTTCCACCCCTCCCAAATCATCAACTTCTTTTTCTCTACTTCGTGTACAGTCTCTCTCACTTCTTTCATTCTTTTTTCCTTTTACCCCGATTTCACAAATCATCTTTTCCACCATTGCCACGCCCACATTCATTTTTGTTACTTAATTTACTTTAAAGAAAAAATAGGTGTACATAGTTGTCAATTTGTGAAGAGCTGATGAAAAGCATAAGTAATAATACAAATGGCCCAATCTTTGACGATGTATGCTGTGTGCTGCCACTCCAAACCGAGCTAGTCACTTGTTGACCGGCAGAAATGTAAAATACAAAATACTTTTTGAAATCTTAAAGGAACTTTTTGGGTTGCCTTTGCAAACATTCTGTCTGTTTGGGGCGTCGCATTCACCGCTGGCGTCGATGATCCGTGGAAACAGTGAAAAGGACCTTCACCTTTGTAATGGTGGTGCCACATGGTAATCATCACCTACCTTCTCCTACTTCTCTTCCAATCGATCTTCTAGTTCCAGTTCAATGCCAATCGTCTCTGCTCTGCTACTGCTCTGTCAAATTGTCTCCACCCATCGTCGATTGCTAATTGATTCGCTTCGATCCTCTTATTTCTTTTTTTCAAGCATTGTTGCTTCTGTTGCTGCTGCTGCCGCTGCAGCTTCCTGCGAAGCGTAACACACTTTATTTATTTATCAACTGCCCCATTGTTGACTGACTGACTTTTTCTCCTGTTGCAGACATCTATTTTTTCCTCTTTTCCTCAGCCATTCTTCACACAGAGAGGCTGTTGTTCTTTTCTTTTTCTTTCTCTCACTTCAAAGCGATGACTCACAGCTTGCGATGTTAATCAAACAACAACGACAGGTCGCACTAAACACACACCGTCGACAACCTGACTCACACTGACATAGTGGACTTTTCCCTCTCCCTACCTTTGTTGTTTCCTTGTGCCTCTACTTTAGGCAAACCCTAAATAAATTGGGGTCGTTAGTCAGCACCTACCATCACCATCACCGCCACCTCCTATTGTTGCCGGTGTTTTCCCAAGCGAGACGGCAAAGGAAAAAGTTCTTTTCCTTTTTCCTTAGAAAAATACCCAACAAAGTTGCTGTCGATCGGAAAAGTGACCTTGCCGGTCCACCCCCTCCTCCTCCTCCTTTTTCTTTATATTTTTTTTTTGATTGCAGACACCTGTCAGACTTGGACCAATTCCCAGTTACTTTGGCACACAGAAAGTTTTTTTGACTAGAACATTGACGATAATTTGCAGTTTGCGGCTGGTTTAGGTGAAAAAAAATAAAAGTGCGAGGGAGTACTTTACTACAGCAGTGGCACAGTCAACACCGACAATGGTGTGTTTCAAAAAAAAACTTTGGGTTTTCACTACTTTTCCTTTTACTTCAAAGTGTACACCACTTTGCACTGTCCTTGTCCAGAATATTTGTCCACTGTTTCACATGACCACTCGTTTTTTAGTGTACATCGATCAATAGAGCCCTGTGTGCTGCTGTTGATTGTCCCCAGTGGCTTTTCTTTTCATCATCATCATGACTGCCATCTTTGCCTATCGAAACACATTAACAATCACTTTGCAGTCTGTGATTATTCCTTCTCCTCGTTTTCTCACAGTGTATTTTGCTGCAACAGCAACAGCAACACACACTTCTTTCAGAGCACCATTTTCATTTCATAATAATAATTGGACCACTTCCGCTGACACAGTTTCACTACACTCACGCAAGAAGCCTGTCATTTGACGAGAAAAGCTTTACTTTCCTATACACTGCTTCTGCTCTGCTGCTGCTGCTGTTGTTGTGTCAAATAAAATTAAGTGTTTTTGTGTGACTGTGTTCGATCGAATAGAAGAGCCCCCACACAATGTGTGTGTGTGCAGTTTACAGAGCCTCATCGATTGGCAATGGCATTGTTAGCATTGAATCGATATCCTTAATAAGTCTATCAACGGCTTCCTTTATTAAGTGTCTTTCTCCTTCTTTCTCCTTTCGGTGTAGCTTGCACCATAAACAGTTTGACAGGAGCAAGAAAACGGAAAATCTTTTTGGCAAAATAAACACAATTCATTTAACAGCAGTAGTGGAGAGAGGGTGGTGGTGGTAAAATTGGGGAGAATTGCAATTGTCCATACTTCACAAACACAATATATCACACTGAATGAATAAAATGAAAAAAGAGGCCTAAAGTGCATTTTCTACTGTTGTCTTCACCGGAAGTTTAACGAGAGAGGGTTGGTGGTGGTGGTGTTTTTGTGTTATCACTGGGTTGGTAAAATTTGTGCGAGTGTGTCCAGCTTGTAGAGCTAAAAAATTGAATCATTTTTTAAATCAAATAGGCCCTGATTCACAGCAGCACTCAAGAAAGTCTTGCGACTCAAAACGAGCCAGTGTGGCTTTCATTTTCAGATTAAAGCGCGGATCATCGTGGTCATCATCCTCATCGTGCACCGAAAGCGGTGCCATTCTCTGCTGTTGCTGCTGATGAGAGTTGTGCTGGTGGCTTTTTTGATGATCACCTGACGATGATCGACCTCCATTTGTCGTTCGACGGTAATTTGAAGTGGTGTTAGTAGTAGTCATCGGCAGCAAACTGGCCCTTCTCGCCGCCACTGCCCCAAAGAAGCCAATCTCAATGGCGGCAATCGATGCGTGGTCCAGTTTGCCCGGCATTTGCATCAGCCGGGCGCCCACCTGGCGCCTCCTCTGACGCTGTCGCCCATAGGCCTCTGCCCCCAACAGGTCCTCCTCGCTGTCGCTGTACAGCTCTGGATCCTCCAGTATGCGCCGCTTTGCATTAGTCAGCTTGGTGGGGAACTCCACCATGAGGTGACACAGCTCACGGGCGGTCCGCTTTGCCTTGCCGTACAGTGAGATGCTGTTGACGCCGTTCATGATGAGATCCTCCATGCGGAGCAGGGTCAACTCGTGTCGCTGTTTAGCCGACACTAACGGCAGGCCTTTTGATGTGTAGTTTTCCGGGTTCAGAGGTGGTGGGCGGTGACGAGAGGAGGAGCGCTCGGGGTTGCTGTTAGATCGCTGAACTGATTTGCGGGCTAAAAAGAGGTTTTGAGTTAGTAAATTAAAGTAAAACTTAAAAGCTCAATTACCTTTAACAGCTTTGGCCGCTTTGCCGTTTCCGCTCTCCTTTACGGTGGACTTCTCCGGAACGGCCTCCGGCGCGACGGCGCCATTCTCGCCGACGACCACCTCCTTCTTCGGCATGGCAAACTTGCCCACCACCGGGTCAAAGTTGTCGGAGATGCCGTCCGAAGTGAGGAAAACAATGTCGCCGACGTCGACGACGGTCATGGCCACGGTGAGGTTGTTCAGCTCTGGCTCACGCCCGGAAACCGGCCCCAGGGCGCCCAGGGCGTCGCGCATGTCACGCATCGAAAAGATGTCATGAGATTCTGCATTGGGCAACAAAAAAAGAAAGAAAGAAAGTATTAGCGCTTCAATTGTCAATTGTGTGCCTGTTGTGTAGTTCAACAGAACAGAGGAGCTTAGCCAGGTAAGCCCTTTTTGTTCAGCTGAGCGATTGCAGGCAGGCAGATTTGACGGCCGTATCAGCCTGCGGTAATCACCTACCTTGCGTTATCTCACGAACGCCATACACTGGACTGTACACGTAGGCGAGACTGTCGCCCACGTTGCAAGTGCACACAATAAATCGATCCGAGTTCTTCAGTTGGCAAACGACGGCTGATAGAGAGTGAAGGACAGTGGATGGGGAAAGAAAAGAAGGATGGAAAGAGCGGTTAGCAAAGAGAGGCTAAATGTATTTGGTGATGATGATCAGCAGTAGATCACCGCCACCATCCCTAACACTGTCACTTACCAGCGCAGAGTGTAGTCAGATGGCCGCCCTGAGCGAGGATGAGATCGTGTGCGGCGTTGAAGGAGCGCAGAAGCGCCACAAAGATGTCCTGAATTAAAAGTTTAATTAAAATTGAAATTAGTCTGCGCAAGTTAATCGATTGCTCCCTTTTTCACTTACAAGAGTGTTCCGCACTCTGGTGGACTCTGCGGGCGAGTAGAGGGCCCGGTTGAGGTAGTCCATGCAACCGTAGACGGCGCACCGAGACGCCAGACAGGCCCCCTCGCCCCAGTTGACGCCGTCGGCGAGGGCGATGATGGCGCTGTTCTCGCGGACGACCACTGCAAACGAGTCTGCTATGGGATCACCTAATGGAATGCAGAGAGAGGGAGAAGAAAGTGTGTCAATGCCTTTGCCGGTCAGTGTTGAGAAGTTCAGTGTAAGTGTGAGTGTGTGGTAGTGGTTGTGCAAATTTGCCACTGTCTTGCTGTTTTCTTTTATTTTCTTGGTTGTTGCAGCTTAAAACTGCAAGACACACACTTGCGGTGACTCAGATCTTTTTTTGTCCTTTTCACCTTTCCCAATTTCACACACTTACCGGCATTTCTCTTTGCGGCGACCGCCAGGTCATTCTGCTGCTGATGATGCTGCTGCTGTTGAGCTGGCTGAGATTCATACAGAGTGGTGGAGATTCCGTAGGCAAAGTCCTTCTCCCGTGACCAGTCGTTGATGCCGGCAATGGGGCTGCAGCTGTCACTCTCCAGACTGCTGTACGCTCCTCCTGTTCCACCACCGTTCACTGGTGAGGCGTTCTCCGGTGTGCCACCGCCGGTGCCTTCATCGCCCACGTCAGAGGAAACGGTAGAGGCGGTGGAATCAGAGGACTTGGGTGACTTGTGATGATGCCTCGGTGATGAGGAGGAGGAAGACAGATGGTGGTGGTGGGGACAGTCACCGGGACCACCACCATTTGAAGAGGAGAGCGACGAGTCAGTGGGGTAGTCCTCGTCGATAAAGTCCACCTCCAGGTCGGCTGCCAGGTCAAAGGGCTTTGGCGGCGAGCAGTTGACGGTGGCCAGACCGCCGCTGGGGCCGGTGCATGAGGCGACCACTGCCGTGGCAAGCGACTCGATGTCCTTCACTGGCAGGTCGTAGCACGTCTTGCCGGATACGATCTCCGGATGCTGTTTCACCAAGTGCCTGAGGTGAGGCAGAGAGAAGGAGAGGAGAGATAATAAAGAGTGGTCATTAGATTTAAAGCAGACAGGAGAGGGGACAGTAGATTTGCAAATGCGTCAATGGAGACGGCTTAACTGCTGCTGCGTGCTACTTAGCTACTTGGCTTGCTTCCAGTGCCTACTACTAGCTAGACAAACAGCAGTTAACTAGTTGCTCGTGGCAATGGACTGTCCGCCAAGATCATTAGCTGTGAACTTCACAATTGAACACTCTCCCACTGTGAATTGTGTGTAGTAGTCATGCACTTGGCCACATGACTCGACACGCAAATGGCAATCTTTCAATATTGCCAATTGGTTGAGTGTCGGTGGCGCAGTGGCGCCCAATGGAAGTCACAGTCAAACGAACTTTCATTCATTCATTTAGGCTACCATTTTTAATATCATTATTACTTTCCACTGCCGTCCTTGACTTGGGATATCTAGTGTTTGTCTTTAGTGCCTTTCTTTTATCTATTTGGTCTGCCGTTTGAACACTTACCCGTTGAGGTATCGGTAGATGAAGCAGCCCTTGGCCGCCTCCTCAGCGGCCATCTCCGCTTCTGCACTCTTCTTCTTGCTGGTTTTTCCGTTTCTGCTGTTCTGCTGTTGCAGCAGTTTGGCCTGCTGTTTGGCCTGTTTCGCCGCCGCTTTATCAGCCGCCTTTTGACTGGCACTGCTGCCGCCGCCGCCGTGGTTTGTCGCAGTGGCTGAAGATGAAGATGAACTGGCTGACACTTTGGAGGTGGCAGTCGGTCTGCTGTTGCTGTCTGACGGCGTACAATTAGAGCCCTTCCTCGTAATGCCGCTAATCTTCATCTTTCGGACAAACTTGCTCGCCAGCGTCTCTTCCCCACTTTCACCGTTTACTGCAGCTGCTGTTGCAGCAGCCTCACCAGTGCTACCTTTCCGCCTATTCATCACAGTCGTCTTTGATGGCACATTATTATTATTGTTGTTGTTTTGCTCCACATTTGCTGCAATGCTGGTCGTGGTGGTTGTCACTGCACTTGATGAGGTCTTTTTATTATTATGATTTGAATTCTTTGAAGTCATTGCAGAAGTGGTTGAAGTCGAGTTGGGTGGCTTCTTACTTCGGTGCTCGGAAACGGCAGCACTGGGTCCTCCACCATTGGCACTGGTCACACTGGCAATTGAGTGTCGCCGTCGACTGCTGCTGCCGGCCAACTGTTGATGAGTGCTGCGACGTTGATGCTGGGAAACACTAGACGTAGAGTCTCGCCGAGAGCTTGATGAGCGATCGCGACGAGAGGACGAGGAGGTGCTCGTAGAGGACTGCTGATTAGACTGTCGCTGACTGTGATGCTGCTGCTGATGCTGCGATTTCGGGTGTTGCGAGCTGCTGCTGCTGCCTCCAGATCGGTGATGAGAACGGTGGTGACCTGACCGATGCTGCTGCTGGTGTCCGTTTTGGTGACCGCCACCGTCAACTGCGTGCTCCTCAGCTGCCGACTTCACCGACGCAGCCGTCGGTCGACTGCCTGATGAGGATCGGGAATGGCTGGTGCTTCTATCGCCACCGCTACCACCACTTTTGCCAGCATTTGAGGAGCGCTGCGGTTGTTGCTGCTGCTGAAACTGCGACTTGAGCGGACTTGGCCTGTCGGCGGCAGACAGCGAAGCGTGTCGGTGAACGTTGCCACCACCAGCACTGTTCTGATGGCGTGCAACACTGGTCCTAGAGGGTACTGCAGAGGAGGGTGCCTGCTGCCGCTGCCGATGCTGATGCTGACGGGTAGTGGGCGAAGTTGAGGAGTGCTGCTGATGCTGCTGTTGCGCCGACGTCGATGACGAAGAAAGCTGGTGCAGCAGCTCGTTGAAGCGTCCGATTAGGGTTGGCATGCTTAGGCTGATGATGATGATGATGACGGTGGTGGTGGTGGTGACTGACTGCTGTCTGGCGCACTGCCTGAATATGAATGTGCAACCGAAGAATGTGTCCCCCTCTCTTCCTCCTTCTTCAACTGTCGCTAATTACTGTAACGAGCTTCCAGTGAACTGGTGATGGTGGTGGTAAAGTGTGCGGCAATTAAGAGTAGCACTGGTTGAAATGACAGGGTGAAGTGAGTGCCTGGCCATCGAAAGGGAAACTGATACAGATGGCAGATTAGCTCATGTATACAATTTTCGCGCTCTCGCTCTCAATTTGGCTATCTCTTCTCAGGCTTTGATGCTGAAAGTAATACTGCTGTTGCTGTTGATACTGCTAATAAAACGGCAAACATTGGAGCAATCATAAACACGGACGCATTTGACGACTTTGAGGACGACCACTGCGTTGACGACAACGACGGTTGAAAGTGGAGTAGAGTGGTCCGATGGAGTGTGTGTAATTCCCAGGCAGAGGAAGGGAAAGGAGACCGCAATTGGAGGGGCGCCCCGCTCTCGTTTTTTCTGTTTTGGTTACTTTGTGGCTGATCGTTAGCAGTTATACTGCTGCTGCTGAAACCAGGAAAAATACTGACACCGGAAAAAACAGCTACATCAGTGGGCCACCAGGGCAACACTTGATCAATTGATCAGTCGGGGAACTTGAGCAGAGTGGAGAGAGTTGTGCACTACTTAGAGTGCACTACCACTTTTGGATGATGATGTTCATTAACCTGATCACCATCATGGCACCTGGAGAGTAGGCAGACAGGCAGGAAGGAAGACGGGCAGTGTTGTTGTCTTGGTTAAGGCACAGTGCTGCACTTAATCACCACCAAAACATTATCACACATGGAGAAAGTCGCCACCAACGAAGTCGACCAGATACAGTTTTGGATGTTGATGCTGTTGTTATTGTAATCACCACACTAAGATGATCAACTGCGGTGGCGGTTGAAACTGCTGATGCTGCTTCAGCAGGCGGTCTTCGGAAGACAATGCACAAACGTCTGGTCGGTTAATTGCTCATAATCAGCTGCTGCACCATACTGCTGGCACTAATTGGCCACCACTTGGGAGGAAGGGAGGCACTGAAGGAAGGCAAACAATGTGCACTGCACTGCCGGTTGAGCTGATGTTGATGCAGTCGTTGGCACTGTTGGCGAATGACCGATGACTGGCTTCCACCAGCAGCAGCTGTCTGCTTGTTTGTCTTTCCTTGCTGATGTAGTTGTTGCCGTTGCTGGTGGTGTGATCGATGCAATGTATATCACCTCAACAAACTGAGCGGATTTAGAAATGCACAGGCACACACTGCTGCGATGTTACTGCTGCGATTGACTCCTGCAGTTCTGACTGCGCGGCCAAAATTGCGACTTGCGAGGTAAAGTTAAGTAAAGTGAAGACACACACACTCTCAGTGGATACTACTGAGGCTGCCACTGCAATGCCGTGTGCATCTTTCGCCTGCAAACAGACACACACACACATCGCATCGGCATTGCTGTGTTCTCGAGCTTTCGTGTTTTCTTTCTTTCTCTCACTCGCTGGCTGCAGTTGTCTGCAGTTCCCACTGTTGTTCTCTCACCGCTGTGAGTATGGTTCTCCCACTCTTGAGAGCTGGAAACTCTGTTCTCTGTGTTCTCTGCGTTCTCCTCTCTATCAGCTCTCAGCTCCTTTCTCCACCACTTCAGAGAGCTCCTCTACGTCCTTCTGCTGGTACTACTACTGCTGTTGCCGTTCTGTCTTTGCCCACCACCGCCATCACTACCAGCAACTCTCTCTCCCTGAACGCATGCGTTTGTTTTGGCATTTCTCGGCGCTTTGGCGGCGGCAGCTTTCTTCCAAACGAAAGAAGGGGATCTTTTCTTTCCTTTTATTCTTCCTTTTCTACTTCTTTTTGGTCGTTTAGCAGTCCATTTGCTAATGGCATTAGCACTTATTCCAGCAGCAGCAGCAGCGGTAACGACTTTAGCCAGTCAGCGAAACCGACACTCACTTACTTCAAATTGTGTGGCTAAGACCACCACCGCTGCTCGCGCCTTTTCTGGTGCAGGCGTGACCAAGAGGATATTGGCACCGGGAGACGGACGGACAGAAGGACAGACAGCTAGACAGCCAATGAACCACTGTCTGCTGCTCCTGGTCGCTGACTCTGACGCTTTTCTGGTCTGGTCTTCACAAACGCCAGCTCAATTCTGAGCCAAAAAAGATTGCCATCTGGTCGACACCGGTGGTTCTGTCACTGGGTTCAGTGTTCCAGCAGCAATTGTGCAGACAAAGAACAAAAAGAAAGAGGAACAGAAGGTGACGCCAATTATGGTAAGTGTGAGTGATAAACGGCGGCGGCGACGACGACGACCTAATTGACGGCAAGTTCATTCTGGAAGTGCATGCACTTGCACGCACACCAGTTGTTGCCACTCTCATGCTCATTACTGCTCACTGGCACTGTCTTTCTTGCTTAGTACAGCGGTACAGCCCGGAACTGACTAGTCTGGCACGATCACCAGCAGCAGCAGCAGCAGCAGCTACCACCATCAAAACCAAAAGAAGAAGAAGAAAAGGAAGAAGTAGGAGGAGGTCATAGACCTGGTGTGTGAATGTGCGATGGTTGTACCGTCGCCATACCGCATTTGTCTGCTGATTATTGTTCACTGTCCCCTCCTGAGCTCAGGCAGATTATTCGTGATGTGCGCCAACAATATTCCCCCTTTTTTCTCTCTTTTCATGCCACTTTTCGCTAGATCTGGCAACTGTCAAAGAGACGCTACCAGAACTGTCTGACAACGAGGAGGACAACAAGACGGACAGGAGAGTGCCGTTAAAGAGAGAAAGAGACGAATAAAACGAATAAAGAGGGGCAAAAGGAGGCAATGAATGAATGAGTTGAGATGATATGAAAGAGATGACTTCCCCACTTTTCTACTTCTCTCTCTCTTTTACGTCCTCCCAAAAGCACCATGAATGGACTCTGCAGACACATTGCCGACACCGATCATCGTCTTCTTCTTCTCCTTCGTTGTCATAATTGCCTGAATATCGGCCTCATTACGGATACTCTCTGTGAAACGACACTACTACTTCAGCATTGCTGCTGCTCCTGCCCTGATCTAGGCTACTTTGCTGCCAAGAAGTGGGAGACGGGTGAAAAGAAGAAGAAGAAGTGCACACTCTCTCGTTGCTGTCTCAGTCAGTGCCATTATCGGCTCCATGTCCTCGCCTGCCTGCCTGCATTGTTGTACCGCAGAAGGAGAAGAAGAAGAAGTAGTCTGCACATGAATTGCCATTTTCGCTGATTAGGTCGCTGGCTTCTTGCCTGTTTGCCTGCCTGCCTTCAACCGACAGGCGGAATCGCACTTACATTTAGCTCGATGACGGGCTCACTGTAGCGGGTCACTGCCGTTTCAACACTGCTGCTGCTGCTGCCACTTACTTGCATTTACTCAAATCACTTTTTGCCCTTCTTTCTTTGCGCCTCCAAAACGGCGACGACGACGACGACCAAAACGGTTATTCCCACTCGATTGAGTGCAAGTTATGGTATTATGGTAGTAATATTGCATAAAGGTGCCCCTTTATTTCTTCTGCATGGCAATAATTTGATTGCGCCTCGCTCACCGAATGAATGACTAGGGCTGCAAACTGTCAAACCGACCGACTGCTTCTTCTTGATTGTGTCATCGAGAAGACGATGACGGAGCACTTTGCTGTTGTTGCTTTCTGACCAACTAACCAGCCAACCAACTAACAAACACTTGGTCGCACTTTTGCAGCAAAACGGTCTCGCTTGGCGTTTTTCCACTGACTGGCAGGTGTTTGTGTGCAATGCTCAACCACAACCACAGCACACACTGTTTTGGTTGTAGTTATGCTAAACAAATGATGATGTTTGTCGACGACGACGGGCACAAGCAACACCGGAGATGTGACCAGAGCAGGAAAAAAGCGATTTGACAGTAAAGTGCTAAAGCAGCAAAAAGTTTTTGCCAAAACCGAGACACCATTTGCATACTCTGGCGCACGTAACACACATACTGAATGGACGGTTAACTTCTTCTGTGCCGATGCATCTGGGCCGCACTAAATTCGGCGTAATTTGATTAGCACAGATAATTACACTTACCATCACTACCACCGGTCTACACTATCAAGTGGACACGGTCAACTGCACTGGCACAGGCACTACCAACTGGCAATAGGCAACTCTGCCAACCACTCCAAGACACACTTAACTCCTTGTCACCGCCTGAGGCGCAGTGACAACTGCGGCTTTGCTTTTGCCTGAAAGTAGGACTCTCTCTCTCTCTCTCTCTCTCTCTCTCTCTCTCTCTCTCTCTCTCTTGGCTTGCCGCTGCTGCCAACACACAACATCATCGATGAAACCGCATCGGATCTATGCTCTCTTCAACTGTTGCACCTTCCTTCCTTCCCTCCTGCGCTCATTCAAACTGGTGATTGTGAAGCATGTCTGGCGGTCGCAGTCGTCGTCACCGTCGTCGTCGGTGGAAGCAGCAAATCGATGATTAGGAAAAGTACTGGAGGGAACCTGTGTGTGTGGATGTGTGGCAGAAAGCTGCGACATGATGGATGAGCCCTGTGCTCTTGTATAAACTCTGCCAGTGTTACCGTGTGTTTATGTGTGTTGGCTGATGCGGCAAATAAAGGTGGTGGTGGTGGTGGTGGTGGTGCAAGATGAGGATTTATGTCACACACTCACTCACAACATGTTACTGTCTGTTGTCGTACCGAAACAGTACAATATTTGTCTCCCTTCCTCCCTCACTCACTTCTCTCCCACGACAGAGTGTGATCATAACACACACGCACTCGCAAAAACACAAGTTTTCGATGGTATCAGTGGTGGTGATTGAGAGAGAAACCTAAAGCATGGGCACCACCACCATCATCATCAGCACCACCGCCATGATGATGACCATCCACCCGTCACACGCCACCATTTTGCCCACCAGCAGTCTGCAGTATTACTACTATTCGTGGAAAGGTCTCAATTATATTCTCCTTTTCTTTCTCCCCTCTTTCTACTGAACTAATCGTACGTATGCGGGTGAAAATCGAAAAAGGGAAAGAAGAGTAGGGAGAGAAAAGAAAACGCCATCACCATCGCACATCCCGACAGACACAGTCTCTCGCGTTCACCGCCCGCAATATTTCGAGTGCTGATGCTGATGGTGATGGTGGTGGTGGTGGTACAGTGGCCAGCAGAAGCAGTAGACTGCTCTCTCTCTCTCTCTCTCTCTCTCTCTCTCTCTCTCTCTCTCTCTCTCTTTCT